>ULYE01018504.1_pt1 | contig 10788 bp, 8 predicted proteins | sample 1961921 | NCBI WGS metagenome assembly ULYE01 (sample SAMEA4835856, study PRJEB28245) | human gut metagenome | biome: gut microbiome; material: fecal sample | place: Denmark | collected 2008 | reverse complement strand
AAAATATCTAAGCGGCAAATATAAATAATCAAGTGGCTGATAATGGTACTTAAGTATAAAGAAAGGCAAGACTTCTGGGAAACTTCTGAATGGGGTTTTACAGAAACCTTGCCTTTTTTGTGTTTTAGAACATTTTTGTTTTCTTTTCGTAAACTTTGCTTAAATCTATTATTTCTGACTTTTTTCTATTAAAAGTGTAGATGATATTTCTAAATGTTGACGAAAATCAAGAAAAACTAACTTTTTTCTATAAAAATATCGATAAAGCTTGCATTAATTCGATACTTTTTCTTACCTTTGCACCCGTAAAGCAACGAGAGAGGCTTAAAAAGAGTAAGAAGAGAAAAAATAATAATTTAAAGTTATATAAGAGTTGTTTAATTATTTAGAGAAGATTTTATGGAAAAAAGATTGCTTTTCTTGTTAGTCAATCTCTTCCTTTTATGTGGGGGGGCATTGGCTCAAACGAAAGTAACAGGTACCGTAGTTTCTCTGGAAGATGGTGAACCTGTCATCGGTGCATCTGTCGTAGTCGCTGGAGCGGCACGTACAGGTACCGTCACCGATATTGACGGTCACTTCTCTTTGGAGGTACCTGCTGGTAAAAAACTTGTAGTTAGCTACATCGGTATGCAGAGCCAGACCTTGACTCCAGCCGCCAAGATGACTATCCGCCTGAAGGCAGATAGCAAGAGCTTGGGCGAGGTGGTTGTAACAGGTATGCAGCATGTAGACCGTCGTATGTTTACAGGTGCAACAGATCAGTTGACTGCAAACGATGCCTTGATTAATGGTATTACAGATGTAAGTCGTTCCCTGGAAGGTCGTTCAGCCGGTGTGTCTGTTCAGAACGTGTCAGGTACATTTGGTTCTGCGCCAAAGATTCGTGTACGTGGTGCAACCTCTATTTATGGTTCTTCTAAGCCTCTTTGGGTTGTAGATGGTGTCATCATGGAAGATGTTACCGATATCAATGCAGATGATTTGTCTTCAGGTGACCCTGAAACCTTGATTTCTTCAGCTATTGCCGGTTTGAACTCAGATGATATCGAAAGTTTCCAGATTTTGAAGGATGGTTCTGCTACTTCTATTTATGGTGCCCGTGCCATGGCAGGTGTCATCGTTGTTACCACTAAGAAGGGTAAGGCTGGTCAGGCTCACATTAATTATATGGGTGAGTTCACTACTCGTATGATTCCTAGTTATAGCGATTTTAATATCCTCAATTCGCAAGAACAGATGGGTATTTATAAGGAATTGAAGGAGAAAGGCTGGCTTGGAGTTTCCAGTACTTTGAATGGTAGTGATTATGGTGTATATGGTAAAATGTATGAACTTATCAATACCTATGATGCCAAGACCGGTCAGTTTGCACTTGCTAATACACAGGAAGCACAAAATGCTTACCTACAGGCTGCTGAATACCGCAATACAAACTGGTTCAAGGAATTGTTCTCAAATGATATTATGATGAATCATTCTGTAAGTATGAGCGGTGGTACTGATAAAAGTAACTATTATGGTTCACTTTCAGTAATGACCGATCCAGGATGGTATAAGCAGAGTAAGGTTCAGCGTTATACCTTGAACTTGAATATCACTCACAAGATTTTCGACAATCTTTCATTCAATATTATCGGTAGCGGTAGTTATCGTAACCAGAAAGCTCCTGGTACATTGAGCCAGGATGTAGATGTTGTATCTGGACAGGTGAAGCGTGACTTTGATATCAACCCATATTCTTATGCATTGAACACTTCTCGTGCGCTTGATCCAACTGCTTATTATCATTCTAACTATGCAGCTTTCAATATCTTGCATGAGTTGGAAACCAACTATATTGACATCAATTTTATTGATGCAAAGTTTCAGGGTGAATTGAAGTACAAGCCAATCAAAGACTTGGAACTTTCTGCTTTGGGAGCTGTAAAATATACGACAACAAGTCAGGAGTATAAAATAGAGGACTCTTCTAACCAGGCAGAGTCTTATAGAGCTATGGGCAACTCTCTGATTCGTGATGCCAATAAGTATCTTTATACAGACCCTGATAATCCATACGCATTGCCAATCTCGGTTTTGCCTAATGGTGGTATGTATAAGCGTACAGATAATCGTATGTTGGATTACAACTTCCGTTTTACAGCCAACTATAGCAAGTCGTTCGATCATAATACTCATTTTATGAATCTCTTTGCCGGTATGGAGACTACAGGCATTGAGCGTACCCGTACCTTCTTTAATGGTTGGGGTATGCAGTATGACAAGGGTGAGGTGCCATTCTATATATATCAGTTCTTTAAGAAGAGTTTGGAAGAGAATACCGATTATTATTCTCTCTCTAATACAAACTCACGTTCTGTAGCTTTCTTCGGCAATGCTACCTATTCTTATAAGCAGAGATATATTCTTAATGGAACCTACCGTTATGAGGGTAGTAATGCTATGGGTCGTAGCCGTAGTGCACGTTGGACTCCAACTTGGAACGTGGCTGGTTCTTGGAATGTAGATCAGGAGAAATTCTTCCAGTCTTTGATGCCTGCAATTTCTCATTTGAAGTTAAAGGCTTCTTACTCACTTACTGCTACTCCTCCTCCAACAAGTTATACAAGTTCAACCAATGTATATAAGGCATATTCACCTTGGCGCTTGCTGACAGGTGACAAGGAGACTGGTATCCAGTTAAGCCAGTTGGAAAATGATGAATTGACTTATGAGAAAAAGCATGAGTTTAACTTTGGTTTTGAGGCTGGTTTCTTGAATGATCGTATCAATTTGTCTTTCGATATCTATTCTCGTAAGAACTTTGATGAAATTGGTCCTGTTACAACCCAGGGTATCGGTGGCGAGGTAATCCGTTGGGCTAATGCTGCGGACATGAAGGCTAACGGTCAGGAATTAAGTATCAGTACAACCAACATCAAGAACAAGGATTTCTCTTGGAATACAAGTTTCATCTTCTCTCATACAAAGACAGAGATTACTAACTTGGAAAGCCAGGACCGTGCCATTGACTTGATGACCAATATGGGTGGTCGTAGAGAAGGTTATCCTGTGCGTTCTTTGTTCTCAGTACAATTCCAGGGCTTGGACGAAGATGGTCTGCCAACTTTCCTCAATGAGAAAGGTAAAGTGACTTCTGATGATATCAACTTCCAAGAGCGTGAGAATCTCGATTTTCTGAAGTACGAAGGTCCTACAGATCCAACTATACAGGGTTCTTTAGGTAATATCTTCAAGTATAAAGGTTTTGCTCTGAATGTGTTCATGACCTATTCTTTTGGAAATGTTGTACGTCTTGATCCTGTATTCTCTGCTACCTATTCTGATTTGAGTTCTATGACTAAGGAGTTTAAGAATCGTTGGGTACAGCCAGGTGATGAAAAATATACCGACGTGCCTGTTATTTTGAGCTACTATCAGTATCAGAACAATAAGCAATTGCGCTATGGTTACAATGCCTACAACTATTCTGATGTACGTATTGCCAAAGGTGACTTCATCAGAATGAAGGAAATATCATTGAGTTATGATTTCCCTAAGGCATGGATTCATCCACTCAATAATCTGTCTTTGAAATTACAGGCAACCAACCTCTTCCTTATCTATGCTGATAAGAAGTTGAATGGTCAGGATCCAGAGTTCTTCCGTTCAGGAGGTGTTTCTTCACCTGTTCCAAGACAGTTTACTTTAACAGTTAAAGTTGGACTTTAATAAAATGCAAGCACAATGAAAAGAACAAAATATTTATTATCTACGGTTTTGGCAGTTTCACTCTTGGGATTTTCATCTTGTGATGATTATTTGGATAAGTTGCCAGACAATCGTATGGAATTGAAGTCTACTGATGATGTGAGTAACTTGCTAGTCAGTGCTTATTCTTCACGTTATCCTGCCTATTTGTTGGAGATGTACTCAGACAATACAGACTGTATAGATAACACTGGTTGGACAGAGGCAGACAAATTCCAGGGACAGGCCTATCGATGGGAGGATATAACAGAGATTCAGGACGATGAGGCTCCTCAGCAATTATGGAATGCGTATTATAAGGCCATTTCTTCAGCTAATGCTTCTATAGAATATATAGCTAAACTATCTGATACAGAAAAGACTGAGTATTCTGCTCAGTTGGGAGAGGCTCTTCTCTGTCGTGCCTACGGAGAGTTTATGCTTTCTACCGTATTCTGCGAAGCATATGACAAATCTACTGCTGCCAGCAAATTGGGTCTGCCTTATCCTGAGCATACAGAGACTGTTGTAGGTCAGAAGTATAATCGCGGCACTTTGGAAGATTTATATAAAAAGATAGATGCAGATATTCAGGCTGGTCTTCCTTTGGTAGGTAATACCTATTCTACCCCGAAGTTCCATTTTACCCAAAAGGCTGCTTATGCTTTTGCTACTCGTTTCTACCTATATTATCAGGATTACGACAAGGCTATAGATTATGCGACTAAAGTTTTGGGTGATAATCCCGCATCACAGTTGAGAGACTGGGCAGGTCTCTCTAGTTTGAGCATGAACGATCAAGTGCAGCCGGAAGCGTATGTAAATTCAGGAAATAATGCTAACCTCCTATTACAGACAGCTTATTCTGACTGGGGTGCTATTGGTGGTCCATATTCATATGGCGACCGTTATGCACATGGAAAGGTGTTGGCAACAACAGAGACGTTGCAGGCAGCTGGTCCATGGGGAAGCAATACCGGTTTTAACTATAAGGTATTTAACAATTCAGCTTTGTCAAAATATATTCTTCGTAAGATTCCTTATGAGTTTGAATATACAGATTTGCAAGCTGAAATAGGTTTTTCTCATAGCATATTTTCAGCGTTTAATACAGATATGCTGCTCATGGATCGTGCTGAGGCTTATGCTTTGAAGGGTGAATACCAGAAGGCTGTAGATGATGTAAATACTGAACTTTCTGTATTCAGTAAAAGAAATGTAACACTTTCTGTAGGTGGTATTAAGGAATACTACAAAGGCATTAAGTATTATACTCCAAAGGAGCCAACTGTAAAGAAGGCTTTGCATCCGGCATTTACCATTGATGCAGAAACTCAGGAACCTGTTTTGCAATGTATCTTGCAGTTGAAACGTATCTTGAGCATGCATGAGGGATTGCGTATGCAGGATGTAAAACGCTATGGTATTGTTATCTATCGCCGCACCTTAAATAAGAATGATGAAATTCTTGATGTGACTGACAGCTTGACCGTAGATGATCCTCGTCGTGCTATTCAGCTTCCACAGGATGTTATCAACTCAGGCTTGGAGGCAAATCCACGTACTAAGTAATGTTTTTAAAAACGCTTAATTAAAGAATAAAAGTATGAAAAAAATATATTTGCTTTTGATGGTAGCTGTCATGAGCTTGGGATTTGTTTCTTGCTCAGATGATGATCCTGATGGAGCTACTATCTTCCCTACTGATTCGCCTGCTCGTGACAACCTGGACCAGTGGTTGTTGAAGAACTATACTTATCCATATAATGTGGATTTCCAGTATAAATGGCAGAAGATTGAGAGTGATATGAAGTACAATCTGGTGCCTGCAGATTCTGCAAAGTCGGCTAAGTTGGCTATCATCGTGAAATATCTGTGGTTTGATGCTTATAATGAGGTTGCCGGTCAGGATTTCGTCAAGACGTATGTACCTCGTGTTATCACTTTGATTGGTTCGCCAGCTTATGAGAATACGGGTACGATGGTGCTGGGTACTGCCGAAGGTGGTTACAAGGTTACTCTTTATATGGTGAATAATCTGGATGATGCTACATTGAAAGATTATGATGCTCTGACAACTTATTATTTCACTACGATGCATCATGAGTTTACTCATATCTTGAACCAGAAGAAGCCTTATAATACAGACTTCGATCGTATTTCTGAATCAGATTACGTAAGCGGTGACTGGTATCAGGTTCCTAATGCGACAGCCCTTAAGAAGGGATTTGTACGTAATTATGCAATGGTTGAAGGTCGCGAGGATTTTGCTGAGACAATGGCTCAGTATGTAACTTGCACAGATGCTGCCTGGGCAGCTAAGTTGAAGACAGCAGGCACCAAAGGCGCTGCTATTATCAACCAGAAACTGGAGATGATTCGTACCTATATGAAGGATTCCTGGAATCTTGATATTGACGAGTTGCACAAGGCTGTTCAGCATCGTGGTCGAGAAATGAGTTCATTGGATTTGGAACATTTAAAGTAATGAGACATGAGAAAGTTTTTATTATATATCATGGGTGTAATTAGCATGCTGTCTTTTCAGTCTTGTCTGCATGACGATAAGGAATTGTTTGATGAATCAGCAGCAGAAAGACTGGAGCATGCTACAGAAGAAACCAAGCAGATATTGGAGTCTTCTACCAGCGGTTGGGCTTTTCAGTATTATCTTGGAGATGAATATACAAGTGGTGGATGTACTTATCTGGTAAAGTTCAAAGATGGTAAGGCAGATGTTGCATTAGATTTGGCAGATGACCCTACAGTTATAACACATTCATCTTATGATGTAGTGAAAGATCAGGGGCCTGTTCTTACATTTGATACCTATAATGAATGGATGCATTATTTTGCTAATCCAAATTCGGATGGTACTACCGAAGGAGGAGACTTCGAGTTTTCTGTCATGAAGATCAGTAATGATACGATTGACTTAAAGGGACGTACAACGGGTAACAAAATGCGTCTCATCCGCTTGCCGGAGAATACGGATTGGAAGACATATTTAGAAGATATCAGCGGCATTGAAAGCGAGATGTTTACCAGCTATCAGCTGACGGAAGATGGAAATGTAGAAGGTATATTGACTTTTGATGCAGATACCCGTCGGGTGTCATTTGTGGATAAGGATAACAATACTTCGACCTATCCGTATTGCGTCACTCCAACAGGTATCGTCCTACCTGATTCTTGGAAGAGTGATGCTCATACATTTGTGTTACCTGATGGTAAGTATAGCATGGTAGCTAGTGATGTTGCCGCTGGCAAGATGGTTTCATTGGATCCTTATCTCACTCCTGATTATGTTTTCAAGAAAATAGGTACATCTATCAAGATGAACGATGCAGCGCAGAGCGTGACAGAAAAAGTGAAAATGGCTAACACGTTCACCTATTCCACAGATGCCGATTGGTTGACGATTACTGCTGATGATGCTAGCGTTACTTTCTCTGCTGCCGCCAATAATGAGGGACATCCTCGTGTGGCTACTGTGAAGGTGAAGAATGAGAATGGCGAGGATGAAATGACCGTCTGCCAGATGGAGTATGCCAAGGATATTTCTGGTACATACGTATTGCAGTATTATGATGCAGATGGCACTGTACAGCAGAATGTTTTTGACGTGACAGCCGACAATGCCGATGCCATCGATATGCCAATTAAGGTAGGTAAATATACATTGCATGCTTCCTTGAAATGGAATGCGGAGACCAATAGCTTTGATTGGAATAGTTTCCAGTATATGGGAAAATACGGAAGCTATTATGCTTACGACATATTGTATACTGATAGTTATTGGAGTGCAGTTTCTGACAAGTATACATATTCTGCTCCTGTAGCTTATGATGATGAAAATGGAACTTATGCTATATTCTCTGAAGGTAGTATTCAGAATGAGGATATAAATATGGTCTATGTAATGGCTTGTGCAGCCAATCCTCCTGCAAGTACAAGTGATTTCAAAGGATACTTGGAAATCATGCAAGGAATTGCGCTCGTGAAACTTCCTGATGGGGCTAGTGCTGCGTCATTTACAGCTAAGGCAAGAGGTAGTCAGCAAGTCAAGGTACATTTCACAAAGATGCCCGCTTTTCATGCCAGTCCTGTGCTTGGTAAGAAATTGATTAAGTAACTTTAAAAAGAATGTGTTATGAGATTATCACGAATATATTATTTATTACTCGTCGTAATAGGAAGCCTCGCCTTGGCTTCCTGTGACGATGATGACAAGGTAGTGGACGAGGGACTGAAAGTTCTCTCTGCAGAGACTTCCTTTGGTGCCAATGGTGGTGAACATGAAATCTCCGTGAACAAGGATGTTGTGAAGGCTTATGCCGCTGATGATTGGCTTGCAGTGAATGCCCAGGGTAGCAAGGTGACCATTTCTACTCAGGCCAATGTGTCTAATGAGTCTCGCCACACTACATTGGTAGTAAAGTCTTCAGAGACTGATTCTACTATTGTCAATGTTTCTCAGTTGGGTTCAATCTTCGTTTTAGAAGGTTTGCCTTCTGGAATAGCTGCGTCAGATGCTGCTGTTTCTTATACTTATTCTATGAAGCACAATTTGCCTGTTGAAGTGAGTTCTTCCGCTGATTGGATTAAGGTTTCGGTGACAGATGATAGTTTCAAGGTGGATTTGAAAAAGAATGAGACCGGACGTTTTCGCTCAGGTAGTTTCACTTATTCATCTGGAAATATAAAGAATACAATCAATGTATCGCAATCTGAATTTGCCAGAGACTTTGAAGGTATGTATTATCTTGCTTATACTTCTAACGAGGGCACCCAGGCAGCTATCTCAGCCAAGTTTGTCAAGGATACTGAAGGTAATTATGCTTTGGACTTGCCTCAGCTTGGCCTGTCTGTCCCTGTGGCATTTGATGAGTCTACTTTCAAGTTATCTATTTATGCAGGATATAATCTTGGTGTCTTCCAGGAATATAATACGGTATCAATCCTTGGAGATTCTAAAGCAGGTTACCTCGTATGGAATTCAGCAGTTAGCTTTACGGCAGGTTTTCAGTATAGCGATGAGGAAGGAACCTATGCAGAGTTTGAGGACAATGGCTCATGGCCAGGTTATAACGTAGACTATCTCGCTATTGGCGCTTACGATGGTGATGAGTTGACTAATGATAGCTATTTGGGTAACTTCTTAACAATGCTCAATCCTTATCTCTTGAAGATAGATGCTTCGGGTGCTCGCAAGAAGATGAACGTTGCGACACCTAAACTTTCCATCATGAAATAAAATTATATACATAATGTTTAATAGGATTCTTTGTGAAAAGAATACATAAAATCTCTCGTCTGGGGGCGTGCTCATTTAAGCACGCCCCTTATTTATTGTTGCAGTATAAACTGTATTCCGGAATATTTTAATTTCAATATAAAAGACCAAAACTCCATAGTGGTAATATGTCACCGTTAGCATATTCTATATCATCACGCACAATATAAGCGTTTTCTACATCCTTCACCTGCTTATGACTTTTTTTTGCACCCCCAATCTCAAATGTATACTTTCCTATTGTAAAATCGGAAATCTTAGATGATGTAACATCCTGATTGACTCTGGTTTGGTTGTAGAAGAATGTCTCTCTCACATTACCGATGTTTGAATTATTGCCTGAAAGTGCATATATGATATTCGGATTATCGAGATAAACTTTCTCTGTCTTTCCCAATCCTCTCATTCCGCCTGTTTCGTCACGTAACTGACCAATCATTCCTGCTTTTTCCATGTATAGAAGATAGGTAGGAATATCATTACGGCTCACTTTAATTTCGTTTGCCAATCCTGTGGCTTCTGGCTTATAGGGTACATTGCCTGCTATGATAGATAACATGCGACGTAGTTTTTTCCCTGTTGCTGGCGACATGTTAGCGTATTGTGGAATATCTACTTCCATCGTAAGACGTATCACCTGCTGTAGTCTTTGCTGGAAGAAGCCTTCCTTGGAAAACGGATAGTATCCTTCTTTCAGATATTTATTGAAGAGCGGAATAGGGTGGAGCACCTCTTTTATTTCTATATTTCCCATCAGAATATCATCTAATGACCTGACAGGTGTCTTGATACCTTCGAACATTTCCAGATATTCCCTAAAAGACATACCCTGCATCTCAAATAATACGACTCTTCTGCTCAAATCTGCCTCTCCATCTAAAATATCAAGCATAGAAGATCCTGTGAAGAAAATCTTGAGCTCAGGGTGGGAGTCGTAGATTTGCTTCAATTCCCTCGACCATGCATCATACTTATGTACTTCATCTATATAAAGCGTTTCACCTCCTTCACGTACAAATTGGTCGGCTGTATCAATTAGTGTGTGGGTTGTGAAATAGCTATGATCTGCTGATATATAGAGACTTTTTGCCTGAGTATCAGCATCCATTTCTTTAAGATGTTGAAGAATCAAAGTTGATTTCCCTACTCCTCTAGGTCCCATGAGTCCAACGAACCTCGCTTGCCAAGGAAGTTTGTCATACATATAGCGCTTAAAGTCCAGACTTACTAGACGCAGCTGTTCTTTCATGTAGTTTACGAGTGTAATATCCATATTTCACCTTATTTTATGCATCTTTTAAGATGCTGTTTTTGTAGTATATGCACCTTGGAAGGTGCACGTTTGTATACAATGTGCACTTTTCAAGGTGCAAATATATGCTTTTTCCTTTGAAACTCCAAACTTTTTGCTTATTTATTTTTGTTAATAAGTTTCCTTTGTCCCCAATTTCGTTATAGCTGCCAGAGAGTTTTTATTAGTACTTAGCGTTTATTGCCTAGTTATGGAAAAGTATTCTGCCGAGGAATAAGTTGGCTGTTAACCGAAAATAGTGTACTGGCGGATGTAGAACAGCTGACTAGCCATACACTCGCCAGTTGGCTGTTCTACTGAAACAGTCAGCGTAAATGCCTGTAAAAATGTTGTAAGTAAGGGATAAGGAAATACTCTTCACTCTTCACCTTTCCTTCGGAATCCCCAGTGTTTATGGGCGTTTTGAGGGGTGAAGAGTTCTTGGGCACTCTTCACCCACTCTTCACCA
>ULYE01032217.1_pt1 | contig 10810 bp, 10 predicted proteins | sample 1961921 | NCBI WGS metagenome assembly ULYE01 (sample SAMEA4835856, study PRJEB28245) | human gut metagenome | biome: gut microbiome; material: fecal sample | place: Denmark | collected 2008 | reverse complement strand
CAATAGCAGAGTTTGGACAACCTTTCGAATTCTACAACTGTAGCATCAACGACCTACTGCCTCTTGGCTTCATAGCTTTGTTGGCAATAACGGGTTCTATTCATTTCTTGCGTACCAGCTACATGGACAAGATACGCACAAGAATGATCTACGAAATGTTCATCACCATGACAATAGCAACTATGGTATTGATAATCTTACAACCACAGCATGCCAACATCGCTACGCATATGCTCATCATATCTACAGCGCCGCTGATAGGACATTTCCTTGCTTTGACATCAACAAAAATAACAAATATAGCATCATTAGCTTTCATGGCTATCGCATTGGTCATCACAGCTCTCAATTTATGGACATAATAATAAACTTACTGATAGAATATGGCTACTGGGGCATGCTCGTGGCAGCATTCTTGGCAGGCAGCTTCTTTCCTTTCAGCAGCGAAGCTGTATTTGCAGCCTTGTTTGCAGCCGGACTTCAACCAGTAGAGCTTACAATATATGCCACCATAGGCAATGTGGCTGGTGGTATGTTCAACTATGGTGTAGGCAGATTAGGTCGTCTTGACTGGATAGAGAAGTATCTACATGTAAAGAAAGAGAGTCTCGACAAAGCCACACGCTTTATGGGTGGCCACGGAGCATGGATGGGTTTCTTTGCTTTTGTCCCTATATTGGGTAGCGCCATCACCATCTGCTTAGGACTAATGAGGTCAAACATCCCTATCTCTATAACGAGTATCACATTGGGCAAGTTAATCAGATATGTCATCTTAGCCTACGTGCTGGTGGAGGGAAAAGAACTCATAGTATAATCATCACTCGTGGATAACGGATAATAAATAATCAACAATGAGAAAATATCTATACCTTATTATATTATTGGCAACTATCATCAGTTGTACTGATAAAAAAGAGCAGAATCTTGGCAACACCATCTATGTGAGCATAGAACCGCTAAGATATTTCGCTGAGCAGATAGGTGGCGATAAGTTTAATGTTAAGTCATTGGTTCGCCATGGCTCTTCGCCAGAAACCTATGAACCTACAGCCGAACAGATAGCTGAACTATCAAAATGCTGCATGTATATCAAGGTGGGCAACCTTGGCTTTGAACAGACATGGCTTAAGCGCATCATGAAGAATGCTCCTCATACCATCATCAACTCTGCAAGCGACGGAATATCTGAGGTCAACTCTGCCAACGGCATTCCTGATCCTCACACATGGATGAGCACTACCAATGCCGCTATCATAGCAAAGAATATCTGCAGATATATGATAGCCGTTGACAATGGAGACAGCACATACTTCAAAAAGAATCTTGAAGCATTGCTCTCACGCTTAGAAACTGTCGACTCTGAGATACGAAAGCATCTCGACAACAATGCCACTCGTGCTTTCGTCATCTACCATCCTGCACTCACCTACTATGCTCGCGACTATATGTTCCGACAATTGCCTATTGAGGAAGAAGGACGAGAGCCTTCGGCATCGCAACTGCAAGACATCATCAAGCAGGGCAAGAAACTTGGTGTAAAAACAGTATTGGTACAGCAAGAATTCTCAACATCTAATGCCAACATCGTGGCTAAGGGTTTGGGAGCGGAGATAAAGACTATCGACCCTTTGGCATACCAATGGGACGAGGAAATGATAAAGATAGCAAACATCTTGAAATGAAACCACTTATAACAGTAGAAGGCATCTCGGCAAGCTATGACGGCAAGAAGGTGCTCGACAATATATCGCTCACCATCTACGACGACGACTATTTGGGCATCATAGGACCTAACGGCGGTGGCAAGACTACCCTCGTAAAGGTGATTCTCGGACTCAAAAAGCCCGACTGTGGCAACATATCCTTCTACCGCAATGGCGAGAAAGTGGAAAAGATAAAGATGGGGTATCTACCGCAATATACTCTCATCGACCGCAAGTTTCCAATATCTGTCTACGATGTTGTACTCTCGGGACTAAAGACCACCAGGCATTTCTTCCGCCCATATACCAAAGCACAACATCAGCAGGTTGCCGACACCTTAGAGCGTATGGAGCTAACATCTTTTGCTAAGAAGAATATAGGCGAACTGAGTGGTGGTCAACTACAGAGAGTATTGTTGGCAAGGGCGATAGTATCAAAACCCGACATCATAATCCTCGACGAGCCTAACACATATATAGATATAAGGTTTAAGGAGCAGATGTATCAGATGTTGGAAGTGGCAAACAATCAATGTGCCGTGATGGTGGTAAGCCACGACATTGCCGAAATATTGCAATATACCAAGCATATCGCTTGCGTAAACCACACCATGCACTATCATTCTGCAGCCAATATGCCGAAAGAAAAACTCGAAGAGCACTTCCTGAATATGAACCGCAAAACAGATAGCATATATGAAAATAACTAAATTCTTAGGCTGTTATTCTCATTATATGACACAAAAGTACTATCTTTGCAAGGTTAAATTCTATTCTGCATAAAATAAACAGGCGAATAAGTAAGCAAGTTTTCGAATTAAATATCATTTACATATAAAAAAAATGAAGCAATACAGATTAGTGGACAATATCATGGGATGGGTAGCGTTCTTGATCGCTGCCTTTGTATATTGCTCCACCATTGAACCGACAGCCAGCTTCTGGGACTGTCCGGAGTTTATCACCACAGGCTATAAGCTTGAAATTGGTCACCCACCTGGCGCACCATTCTTTATGCTCACCGCAAACTTGTTCTCACAGTTTGCAAGTGATGCAACTCAGGTGGCACGCATGGTAAACACCATGAGTGCGTTGCTTAGTGCAACCACCATCTTGTTCTTGTTCTGGACTATCACCCACCTCACAAGGAAGCTCATCCTTAAAGATTGGTCAGAACTCACTACATCCAAGCTCATCGCTATCCAGGCGAGTGGTCTTGTTGGTGCTCTCATCTACACCTTCAGCGACACCTTCTGGTTCTCGGCAGTAGAAGGCGAGGTTTATGCCTACTCTTCTGCATTCACAGCTATTGTGTTCTGGCTGATATTGAAGTGGGAAGACCATGCCGACGAGCCTCATTCCGACCGTTGGCTTGTACTTATCATGTATATGACAGGTCTTAGCATCGGTGTCCACTTGCTCAACTTGCTTTGTATCCCAGCCATAGTATTGGTTTACTGCTATCGCAAATTCCCTAACATCGAGACCAAAGGCTCATTGATAGCTCTCGTCATCTCGTTTGTTCTCGTTGCAGCAGTTCTCTATGGTGTTGTGCCAGGCATCATCACTGTAGGTGGATGGTTCGAGTTGTTCTTTGTCAACACTCTCGGCATGCCATTCAACTCTGGCGAGATTGTCTACATCATACTTCTCGTATCTTCTGTTATCTGGGCTATCTACGAGAGCTATACCGCTCGCAACACAAAGCTTGAGAACATCTCGTTCCTCATTGCTTTCGGTATGCTTGGTGTACCATTCGTAGGCTACGGATGGTCGGCAGTAGGCATTGGTGCTGTTATCCTCATTGCTCTTTGGTTTGTTCTCAACCACAAGAAGGTTGTCAACAAGAAGGCTGTATACACTATCTCTTCACGTCTGAAGAACACAGTATTGCTCTGCATGCTGATGCTTATGATTGGCTATTCTACATATGCCGTTATCGTAATCCGCTCAGCTGCCAACCCTCCTATGGACCAGAACTCGCCTGAGGATATCTTCACTCTTGGTAGCTACCTCAGCCGCGACCAGTATGGCGATAGCCCTCTACTCTATGGTCAGGCTTATACCTCTCAGGTGGCTCTCGATGTTGACGGAAACATGTGCAAGCCTCGTATCAAAGAGGGTGCTCCTATCTACTCACGCGTAGAGAAGAAGTCTGCCGACGAGCCAGACCGCTACTTCGTGGTAAGCCACAAGAATAAATATATCTATGCTCAAAACATGCTCTTCCCTCGTATGTGGGATAGCGGTCGTGCATCTCTCTACGAACAGTGGATGGGTGGCGTTGATGGCACAGAGGTTCCTTACGACCGTTGTGGTGAGGCAATGACTGTGAAGATGCCTACACAGATGGAGAACATTCGTTTCTTCCTCTCTTATCAGTGCAACTTCATGTACTGGCGCTACTTCATGTGGAACTTTGCCGGACGCCAAAACGATATCCAGGGCAATGGCGAACTTGAGCATGGCAACTGGATTACTGGTATTCCATTTATCGACAATGCTCGTTTGGGCGACCAAAGCAAGTTGCCTGATGATTTGAAGACCAACAAGGGACACAACGTATTCTATTGCTTGCCTCTCATCCTTGGTCTTATAGGTTTGTTCTGGCAAACATTCCGCGGACGTCGTGGTGTTCGTCAGTTCTGGGTAGTATTCTTCCTGTTCTTCATGACAGGTCTTGCCATCGTGCTCTACCTCAACCAGAATCCAGCACAGCCACGTGAGCGCGACTATGCTTATGCAGGCTCGTTCTATGCTTTCGCTATCTGGTGTGGTATCGGTGTTGCTGCTATCATCGACTTGATAAAGAAACATCTCAAGCTCGACAGCATTGCCGTTACAGCCGTAGTATCTTTGGCATGTCTGCTCGTTCCTATCCAGATGGCAAGTCAGACTTGGGATGATCACGACCGTTCTGGTCGCTACACTTGCCGCGACTTCGGTCAGAACTATCTCATGACGCTTCAAGACAAGGGCAACCCTATCATCTTCACCAATGGTGATAATGATACCTTCCCATTGTGGTACAACCAGGAGACAGAGGGTGTGAGAACAGACGCAAGAGTCTGCAACCTCAGCTATCTGCAAACCGACTGGTATATCGACCAGATGCGTCGTCCTGCCTACGACTCTCCTTCTGTGCCTATCAACTGGCCACGATTGGAGTATTGCTCAGGCACCAACGAATATGTTCAGATTAATCCTTCGTTGAAGTCTCAGATTCTTGAATACTACAAGACAAACCCTGAGGAAGCAAAACAGGATTTCGGCGACGAACCATTCGAACTCAAGAACATCATCAAGTATTGGGTACGTGGTGGCAAGGGCGATATGCATGTCATCCCTACAGATACCGTATATGTCACCATCGATAAGGATGCTGTCAAGAAGAGCGGCATGATGATGGCAAGCGACTCTATCCCTGACAAGATGGTTATCTCGCTTGCTGGCAAGAGCGCTCTCTATAAGGGCGACCTCATGATGCTCGAGATGATAGCTAACTGCAATTGGACTCGTCCTATATATGTTGCTCTCACCGTTGGTGCAGAAAACTATATGAACCTTGGCGACAACTTCATCCAGGAAGGTCTTGCCAACCGTATCAGTCCTTTCACCACCAACAAGCCTGGTGCAAAGAACTTCGATACCGAGAAGACCTACAACAATATGATGAATCGCTATCGCTATGGTGGTCTTGACCAAAAGGGGCTGTATATCGACGAAACTGTGATGCGCATGTGCTACACCCATCGTCGTCTGTTTGCTCAGCTTGCCCTCGCTCTCATCTCTGAACAGAAGAACGATAAGGCACTGAAGGTATTGCAGAAGGCTGATAAGGTGATGCCAGACTATAACGTACCTTACAACTATATGAGTGGCGGTCTCGACTTTGCTAAGGCTTATGCCATCCTCGGCAAAAAGGCAGAGGCTTCAAATATCCTCGACAAGGTATGGCACAATGCCGTGCAGTATGCACAGTATTACCTCCAGCTCGAAGGCTCACGCTTCTCGCAGAGCCAGCGCGACTGCATGATTCAGCTTTCTATCATGAATCAGGCATGCGAGGTTTACGCTATGCTCGACAAGACAAAGGCTGCAAAGGCTGGTCAAACCCTCGATGCTCTATATCGCATGTATGTAGGCAAGGGTGGCCACGCTGACGCACAGGAATAACAATCAAGAAGTAAAAGTATAAGAATAATGCTTATAGAACAACCTGCAAAATGGTTGCGCTGGCTTTATCCCAGGGCGACTTGGAGAATGGATCCTAACGAACGTTCGGTTTACATAACGTTCGATGATGGTCCTATCCCCGAGTCGACCCCCTTCATACTGAAAACTCTTCGCGAACATAATGTCAAGGCAACCTTCTTTATGGTTGGCGAAAATGTGTTGCGACACCACGACCTCTACAATCAAATCATTGCCGAAGGTCATCAGGTGGGCAACCACACCTTCAACCATATCGGTGCTTTCAAGCATTGGGCTGTAACATATATTTTCAATGTAACCCAAGCCAACGACATTATCCATGCCCACTTGTTCCGTCCGCCTCATGGATGGATGCGCCATAGCGTCTACTGGTGGCTATCAAAGAAATACCGTATCATCATGTGGGATCTCGTCACACGCGACTACTCTAAATGGCTTACTGCCAAAGATGTTGTCAACAATGTGAAACGCTACACACGCAATGGTTCCATCATCACTTTCCACGACTCACTGAAGAGCATCGACAAGTTGCACGCCGCACTTCCCGAAGCTCTCACATGGCTAAAGGAACAAGGATATGAATTCAAGACTTTTGAATAATGACATCATAAAAGCCGAGGCCAAACGTCTCGGCTTTTTTGCATGTGGCATAGCAAAGGCTGAGCGTGTAGACAAAGCGGAAGAAAGATGTCTTAACCGATGGATTGCTGAAGGCAACTATGCCAACATGGAATACATGGCAAACCATACCGATATTCGCCTCGACCCTCGTCTACTTCTCAATGGTGCAAAAATCATAGTCTCTGTGGCTATGAACTATGCTCCCAAGACTCCTATGCCCGATGGTCAACCGCAGATGGCGGCATATTCCTATGGTCTCGACTATCATGATATAGTACGCAAAAAGCTCTATGCCTTGGCTCAAAACCTTGGACTCAACTATGATAAAAGCATCAAGGAGCCTGAGAAACAAGAGTTCCGAGTATGCGTAGACACTGCTCCCATCCTCGAGCGCTATTGGGCTCAGAAAGCTGGCATTGGGTGGCAAGGCAGAAGCCATCAGCTCATCATTCCGCATGCTGGCACCATGTTCTTCCTTGGCGAACTCATCATAGCTGCCGAGGTTGATAATTACGACAAGCCTATGGAAAACCATTGTGGCAACTGCAGCAAATGTATTGATGCCTGCCCTACCAAAGCGCTTAATCCCGATGGCACCTTCTGTTCTGCTCGCTGCCTGTCGTATATCACCATCGAAAGCAAAGAGGCTGAGATATCTGATGACATTGCCCACATCATGGGCGACACCTTCTATGGTTGCGACCGTTGTCAGCAGGCATGTCCTTGGAATAGGTTTGCTACTGCCACCGAAATTCCTGAGCTACAGCCAAAACCTGAGTTGCTCGATATGACATGGGAGAAATGGCAATCTCTCACAGAAGACGACTATCGACGACTATTCAAGGGCTGTGCTGCCAAGAGAGCTAAATATGATGGCATCATGCGCAACATCAGAGCAATAACAAAAGCCAACAATAAAAACAACGCATAGCATACAAGCTTAAATATTTAACTAAAAAAATGGAAAAAGAAATAGCAACATTCTTTCGCGACTTCGCTCTTCGCATTCTCACTATGGAGCATGCCGACCCAAATAGTCCGCGCGAAGTGAAGCAAGCATTAGTAAACCACTTTGAGGAGATATATCCAGCCTTTGCCATGACAGAGGTCTTCAAGCTAAACTTCGAAAAGGCAGGTCACAACAAGATGGTGGAAGCCTACAAGGCAAACTTCTCGCTCCTACTCCTTGGCAAGCTGCCTGAGGTGTAATTATCATCCTATAACCCAACAATCAGATTATGAACAACAAAGTAAAAGGATATCTGCTTGGCGCTGTTGCTGCTGCCTCTTATGGTACCAACCCTCTGTTTGCTCTTCCGCTATATGCCGAAGGCTTCAGTCCCGACTCGGTATTGTTTTTCCGTTATCTTTTTGCACTTCCTATATTGGCATTCATGCTTAAATGGCGTGGGCACTCTTTCCGTATCTCTCGTGCCGACCTCGTGCCATTAGTGATACTTGGCTTAATCTTTGCCTTGTCTTCGCTAAGCCTTTTCCAAAGCTACAACTATATGGATGCCGGCATAGCCTCAACCATTCTCTTCGTTTATCCTATCATGGTGGCTGTCATCATGGCTATGTTCTTCCACGAGAAACTCACCATCCAAACCATGCTCTGTCTGCTTATGGCTATTGGCGGTATCGGCTTGCTATATCAAAACGAGAATGGTGCCACACTCTCCTTTGTTGGCACTATGATAGTCTTTCTCTCATCCCTCTCTTATGCCATCTATATCGTAGCCATCAACCAAACTCGTCTCCACGATATGGTAACTCTAAAGGTTACATTCTATGTGGTGCTCTTCGGTTGGTTCCTTTTTGCTGGTCGCACCCTTATCTCTGGCGAACTGCAGGTACCTCAATCTAACGACTGGTGGCTATGGGGCAACCTCATAGCCTTGGCTGTGATGCCTACTGCAATATCTCTACTCTGCACCACAGGTGCCATACAGTATATAGGCTCCACTCCTACCGCCATTCTCGGAGCTTTGGAACCTGTAACAGCCGTTTTCTTTGGTATAACAGTTTTTGGCGAACAACTCACCATGCGCAGCACCCTCGGTCTGATACTCATTATCGTTGCCGTAACCATCGTTGTTGCTGGCGGTGGCATCACCAAACACCTTGTTCGCTTCCGTAAGCTATTCCCAAGAATTATTAAAAAGGTAAAAAAGTAAAAGGGTAAAAAGGTAAAAAGGTGAAAAAGGAAAGGTAAAACCAACTTTTTTATTTACCTTTGCAACTAAATTTATAATAAACAGAAAATGAGAAAACTAACATACTTGATGTTGCTCCTAATAGGAGTTATCTTGGCGGCTTCATGCAACGACGACATGACTTATGCCGACCAGAAGAAGCGTGAACGTACTGCCATTGCTAAATTCGTTGCCGACTCGGCTATCCATGTCATCAGCGAAGAGCAGTTTGCTGCCAATGGCTACAAGACTGATGTTTCTAAAAACGAATATGTATTGTTCACATCCAAGGGTGTTTACATGCAGATTATCCGTAATGGTTGTGGCGAAAAGATAAAGGATGGCGAGACTGCCACTGTTCTTTGCCGCTTCACCGAAAAGAACATCCTCACCGACTCTGTTCAGCTCACCAACGATATCCTCTATTATGGTTCTATCGTTGATAAGATGAACGTAACCAACAATAGCGGCACATTCACAGCCTCGTTCATCAATGGCGAAAGCCTTATGTTGGCACAGAATGGTAGCTCTACCAACACTTCTGTATTGTCTGGCTGGCTCGTTCCTCTGCCTTATATTAATATCGGTAGACCAACTGCCATAACCGACGAGATAGCAAAGGTCAAGCTCATCGTGCCTCACGATATGGGTCATAGCAACGCCACTTCAAGCGTTTACCCTTGCTTCTACACTATCACCTACGAGCGCGGTAGATAAACGAACGACACATTAATTATATATATTACTATGACACTGATTAAATCTATTTCCGGTATTCGTGGCACCATTGGCGGACAGCCTGGTGATACACTCAACCCATTGGATATTGTAAAGTTCACAACTGCTTACGCAACCTACATACGTCGCAACACCACTAATGGCAGCAACAAGATTGTTGTTGGTCGCGACGCTCGTATCAGCGGTCAGATGGTTTGCAACATCGTTTGCGGAACCCTCATGGGTATGGGCTATGATGTTGTTAACATCGGTCTTGCTACCACTCCTACCACCGAGCTTGCTGTAACAATGAGCAATGCCGACGGCGGTATCATCATCACCGCAAGCCACAATCCTCGTCAGTGGAATGCTTTGAAGCTTCTCAACAACAATGGTGAATTTCTCAACAAGGCAGCAGGAAACGAGGTATTGGCAATTGCTGATAGCGAAGATTTCGACTATGCTGACGTTGACCATGTAGGCAAATATACAGAAGACAACAGCTTCGACCAGAAGCATATAGATAGCGTTTTGGCATTACAGCTCGTTGACGTAGAGGCTATCAAGAAAGCGCACTTCAAGGTGGCTGTCGACTCTATCAACAGTGTTGGTGGCGTTATCCTTCCAAAACTTCTCGACAAACTGGGCGTAGAATATACATTCCTCAATGGCGAGGCAAACGGCGACTTCGCTCACAACCCAGAGCCATTGGCAAAGAACCTCACTGGCATCATGGATCTCATCGCTAAGGGTGGATACGACATGGGAATCGTAGTAGACCCAGATGTAGACCGCTTGGCTTTCATCTGCGAAGACGGTAAGATGTTTGGCGAGGAATACACCTTGGTTAGCGTAGCCGACTATGTATTGTCACACACTCCTGGCAACACCGTTTCAAACCTCAGTTCTACTCGCGCTCTGCGTGATGTCACCGAGAAGCATGGTGGCGTTTACTCTGCAGCAGCAGTTGGCGAGGTTAACGTAACAACTAAGATGAAGGAAGTTGGTGCCGTTATCGGTGGCGAAGGCAATGGTGGAGTTATCTATCCAGAGAGCCACTATGGTCGTGATGCCTTGGTAGGTATCGCCCTCTTCCTCTCAAGTCTTGCTCACAAGGGTTGCAAGGTTAGCGAGCTCAGAGCTTCTTTCCCTGAGTATTCTATAGCAAAAAATCGCATCGATCTCACAGCATCTACCGATGTTGACGCTATCCTTGTAAAGGTTAAGGAGATGTTTGCTTCTGACCCTACAGCTACTGTCAACGATATCGACGGAGTAAAGATCGACTTCCCTGACTCTTGGGTACACCTTCGCAAGAGCAACACAGAGCCTATCATCCGTGTATACAGCGAGGCT
>ULYE01020926.1_pt1 | contig 10857 bp, 9 predicted proteins | sample 1961921 | NCBI WGS metagenome assembly ULYE01 (sample SAMEA4835856, study PRJEB28245) | human gut metagenome | biome: gut microbiome; material: fecal sample | place: Denmark | collected 2008 | reverse complement strand
AGATTAGCGGAAACCAGTCCAAGTTTTTTGTCGTTAATAAGAGAGCCGACATTGAAATGTTTTGTCTCAATGTGAGCTATGATGTTGTTGCCACGCTTGTCGAAAGCCAAGGTTACATTACCTGGTGCTGTGTGCAGTTTTCCGTTAGAAGCGATATTCTTATTGTTGCCACCAGCAAATCCCGTAATTTGCACATCGCCCAATCTGTTTATGATATCTGGCACATTCTTGCCCGTTATAGCAGCGTATATGTTTTCTATACTTTGGTGGCCAGCCTTCAGCTGTTCGATGTTTGCATACCATGTTGGGTTTGATGGATAGTCCTTAATTCCACCATTGGCTGCAAGCAGGATGTTGCCATCTGTAGTGTTGATGCCCATCTTGTTGATGGTGAGTGACGAGCCGGTTCCGCTAAACTGTGTATTAAGTGCAAAACGCATATTAAGACGATGAAGTACTGGCGCAAATACAGCGAAGTCGGAAGGCGTGACACGAGGCGCATTAATGCTTCCCTCAAACTGCAATGTGGGCATTTCTATCTGCCCGCTGTTCATTTTGTATGAAGCCTGAATGGATGGTATTTGTATTAAAGTTGATGGAAGCTCGAGCTTGAAATCTTCTATTTTTGCTTTAGTGTGACTTGCTACTGCGCTGAGTGATAGAGACTTTAGTTTAAAGCCGCAATGCTCTTCCAATGCTATACGCTTTACCTTTATGTTGAGCGAATCGTTGGTTATACGGTTGATAATGATATGAGCACTTATGTTGCTGGCGTTGATGTTGTCGGTAGAGAATTTGCCTGGAGTATAGGCACGTGACAACACGCGATACTTCACTTCACCATTACGAATGATAAGCGAATTGATTTGAAGGTTGAGGGGTGTCTTTTGCTTTGTAGTGTCTTTTGAAGCAAGCGCATCAATAACAAACTGGAAGTTCGGTTTGGCTTCTGGTGTAGTCTTGTAAAGGTTTGCGTGAAGCCCAAAGAATTGTGCCGATGTTATTTCTATTTGTCCGTTGGCAAGTGCCAGCAGGTTTACTTTTACGGATATACGCGATACACGGAGCATCTGTTCGCCCCTCTTGTCTTGCATGTATGTGTCGTCCAAGATAAGGCGGTTGATGAAACCAAGGTCCACTCGGCCCACGCTTACCTTGGTGCCTAATTTATTGCATAAAGCATCAGCTACACATTCCCCAATGAAAGTCTGAATAGACGGAATGTGTAGCAGAATGATAATGGCTGTATATAGACCTATCAAGGTCCATATTGTGATATTTATTATACGTTTAAACACGTGGACTTCGTATGGTTCGTTTTTATCCTGCAATTTGTTGTTTGTCAAATAGACGTACAAAGTTACGGAAAAACATTGACAATGACAAATGTTTAGGATTAAACCATATAAAATTCTATACCTTTAGGGGTGTTTAGTATGCAGAATATAGTTGGCGGTATAAGGACGGGTGACTATTTGTGGTCTACTGCGTCTTGCTTGCCAAGCAATTCAGATTCTATTATCTCTTCGAAGTCTGCCAGCTGCATGGCTCCCATTTGTGCCGTGGGTTGGCCTTTCATGGGTATGAAAAGGAAGGTGGGGATGCTACGTATTCCGAATATTTGGGCAAGTTCGCGTTCTTGGTCGATGTCTACCTTGTAGAAGTCGATTTGTCCTTTGTACTTTCTTGCCAATCTCTCTATTATTGGAGCAGTCATCTTGCACGGACCGCACCATGTTGCATAGAAGTCTATTATGGCAGGGCGGTTGCCTTCAAACACCCACTCTTGTGGATGTTCGTCATAATTCATAATCTTTTTCTTAAAGTCTTCTGTGCTTAAGTATTTTGTAGCCAATTCGTTATCGGCTTTGGTTGTATCTTTTGTTTTGATGGTAGGTGTGGTGGTTTTGTCTTCTGAATTAGACTTCTTGTTATTTGAGCAGCTGCCTAATACGACGATAGCCACTATCAATGCCATAATGATATTTCCCATGAGATGTTTTGTTTAAGATAAATGTTGAAAAGTGGTTTGGTGTTTATTCGGTTGCAAACTTATAATAATATATTCAAAGTGCCAAACTATTTGTAGGGAAAAGTGAACATTATGGGGATTTCTTTATTGAAAGGTGTTGCGCAGTTGGTGTCGTTTTGTAAAGTCGGTGTGTCATTATGGTGCCATTGCAAAGACGTATGCCCAAAACTTTTAAATAAAGATGATTTAGTTGTTAATAATTGGACGTTTTTCTTCTGTTAGCTCACAAAATTTTGTTAATTTTGTAGGCGGTTTTAACAACCGTAGATACCGCTATTTGTTTTCAAAATCTAAGTAACGAGGAAATTTCTTATTTTTTAATATATTTATGGCAAATGTAATTAAGTTACGTAAGGGTTTGGACGTCAACCTGAAGGGAAAGGCTGCTGAGCAGAAGTTCTCTGTTAAGGCTGCTGCCCAGTATGCCCTTGTACCTGACGACTTTGTAGGCATGACCCCGAAGGTTGTCGTTCGTGAGGGCGACAAGGTGAAGGCTGGTGACGCTCTGTTTGTCAACAAAAAACAGACAGATGTTAAGTTTGCTTCGCCAGTGAGTGGAGTAGTGCAGGCAGTAGTCAGAGGCGACCGCCGCAAGGTGTTGCGTGTTGTCGTAGAGGCTGACAAGGATCAGCAGTATGTAGACTTCGGTCAGAAACAGGTGGCTTCGCTTGACGGTGACGCCGTAGTTAAGGCTCTGCTTGAAGCCGGCTTGTTCGGTTATATCAATCAGTTGCCGTATGCTGTTTCGACAACTCCAGACCAGAAGCCGCGTGCTATCTTCGTTAGTGCATTGCGCGACATGCCGTTGGCAGGCAATTTCGAGTTTGAGCTACAGGGTAACGAGCAGGACTTCCAGACAGGTCTCACCGCCTTGTCGAAGATTGCAAAGACTTATCTTGGAATTGGCTCAAACCAGACTTGTGCAGCGTTGACTGGTGCGAAGGATGTTGAGGTTAATGTGTTTGATGGTCCATGCCCAGCAGGCAATGTCGGTGTGCAGGTGAATAACATCGCTCCCGTAAATAAGGGTGAGGTAGTTTGGACCGTAGAACCTACTGCTGTAATTTTCTTTGGCCGTCTGTTTAATACAGGTAAGGTAGACCTACGTCGTCTTGTTGCTGTAGCAGGTAGCGAGATAAATAGCCCTGCTTATGCCGAGGTGCTTGTTGGTCAGCCAATCTCAACCCTTCTTGAAGGCAAGCTTGCTACAAAGGATCATGTGCGTATCATCAACGGCAATCCATTGACAGGTCGCAAGTGTACAGCCGACGACTTTGTTGGTGGTCACACTTCAGAGATTACAGTTATACCTGAGGGTGATAATGTAGACGAGATGCTTGGTTGGATTCTTCCGCGTACCAACGACTTCTCAGTAAACCGCAGTTACCTTTCATGGCTCTTCGGTAAGAATAAGGAGTATTGCCTTGATGCCCGTATCAAGGGTGGCGAGCGCCATATGATTATGAGTGGCGAGTACGACAAAGTGTTGCCTATGGATATTTATGGAGAGTATCTTGTAAAGGCTATTATTGCAGGCGACATTGATCGTATGGAGCAGCTTGGCATATACGAGGTTGCGCCAGAGGACTTTGCTTTGGCAGAGTTTGTTGATTCTTCTAAGCTCGAACTTCAGCACATTGTTCGTAAGGGTCTCGACATGCTTCGTAAGGAGAATGCTTAACATTTAATTTAATTACAAAGAGAAAGTATGAATTTTCTAAGAAAATATCTTAACGACATCAAGCCTAATTTCGAGCCAGAAGGCAAGCTTCACGCCTTCCGTAGCTTGTTTGACGGCTTTGAGACTTTCCTGTTTGTACCAAACCAGACATCAAAGACTGGAGTGAACATTCACGACGCAATCGACTCGAAGCGCATTATGAGCTTTGTTGTTATAGCATTGCTTCCGGCATTGCTGTTTGGTATGTACAACGTGGGATTCCAGAACTATAAGGCAGCCGGCGCATTGGCCGACGCTTCGTTCTTCTCAATGTTTATCTATGGAGCATTGCAGGTGCTTCCTAAAATTATCGTCAGCTACGTAGTTGGTCTCGGCATCGAGTTTGCCTGGGCACAGTGGAAGGGCGAGGAAATCCAGGAAGGCTTCCTTGTTTCGGGTATTATCATTCCGTTGATTATCCCAGTGGGCTGTCCGTTGTGGGCGCTTGCTATCGCTGTAGCTTTTGCCGTAGTAATAGGTAAAGAGATATTCGGTGGTACGGGTATGAACATCTTCAACGTGGCTCTTATCACACGTGCGTTCCTCTTCTTCTCTTATCCTACAAAGATGAGTGGTGACGCAGTATGGGTAGCTAACGACACAATCTTTGGTTTGGGCAATACTCTTCCTGATACCTTCACATGTGCTACACCGCTTGGTGAGATTGCACAGGGAGCAGCTGTGAACAGCAGCCTTTGCGATATGATTACTGGTTTTATCCCAGGTTCTATTGGTGAGACAAGCGTTATCGCTATCGCTATCGGTGCCGTTATCCTTCTTTGGACAGGCATAGCATCATGGCGTACAATGCTCAGCGTGTTTGTTGGTGGTGCAGTCGCAGCTTACATATTCGAGGCTCTTGGCATGACTCCTATCGCATGGTATGAGCACATCGTATTGGGCGGCTTCTGCTTTGGTGCCGTGTTTATGGCTACCGACCCTGTAACCTCGGCCCGTACACAGTGTGGACAGTTCTACTATGGTGCAATCATCGGTATCATGGCTGTCATCATCCGTGTTATGAACCCTGGTTATCCAGAGGGTATGATGCTTGCCATCCTCTTTATGAATATGTTCGCTCCGCTTATCGACTACTGTGTAGTACAGAAGAATATCACCAAGCGAATGAAACGTTTAACCAACAAATAACAAATTCGGAATATGGAAGAAACAAAGAAGAAGGGGCTGGACACCAGTTCAAACTCCTATACAATCGGATATTCTGTCGTTATCGTAGTTATCGTTGCGTTCTTGCTTGCATTCGTGTCTTCTACACTTAAGCCGCAGCAGGACGAGAACGTGGCTCTCGATAAGAAGAAGCAGATCCTTGCAGCTCTCAACATCCGCGATATCGATGGTGCCGAGGCTACTGAACAATATAATAAGGTAATTGTTGCCGACAAGATTATCGACCGCAATGGCGAGACAGTAGCGCAGGGCGAGCAGGGTGGCACAAAGGCGGGCTTCCTCTGCAACAGCGCTTCTACCAAGGAAGGTAAGCTCGCTCTATACGAGTGCAACGTTAATGGTGAGACAAAGTATGTCATCCCTGTATACGGTATGGGTCTTTGGGGAGGCATCAATGGCTATATTGCCGTTAATGCCGACAAGCAGACAATCTATGGTGCTTACTTTAACCACGAAGGCGAGACCGCAGGTCTTGGCGCTGAAATCAAGGACTCGCGTGTTTGGCAGGATCAGTTCAAGGGCAAGCACATCTTTGCTGAAGGCAAGCAGGGCGTAGCTCTCTCTGTAGTGAAGAAGAATGAGGTAAGCGACCCAACAACACAGTGCGATGCTGTAACCGGTGCCACACTTACTTGTAATGGCGTTAGCGAGATGCTTCATACATGCCTCGGTGAGTATACAAAATTCTTAACATCTAAATAAGGAGGAATAAAGATTATGAGTTTGTTTTCAAAAGAGAATAAGGCTGCATTCACCAATCCTCTTAATCTCGACAACCCAATCCTCGTGCAGGTGCTTGGTATTTGTTCGGCTCTTGCCGTTACATCTCAGCTCAAGCCGGCTATTGTGATGGGTCTTGCCGTGACGGTGATTACAGCATTTGCTAACGTGATTATCTCAATCATCCGCAACACCATACCTAACCGTATACGTATCATCGTGCAGTTGGTTGTTGTTGCCGCTCTTGTTACTATTGTAAGCCAGATACTCAAGGCTTTCGTTTATGACGTAAGCGTGGAACTTTCGGTATACGTTGGTCTTATCATTACCAACTGTATCCTTATGGGTCGTCTTGAGGCATTTGCTATGCAGAACAAGCCATGGCCTTCGTTCCTCGATGGTGTGGGCAACGGTCTTGGTTATGCCTATATCCTCGTTGTTGTGGGTGGCGTGCGCGAGCTGCTTGGTCGTGGCTCACTGCTCGGCTTCCAGATTATTCCTCAGGGAGTATATGATGCAGGCTACATCAACAATGGTATGATGACTATGCCAGCTATGGCGCTCATCCTCTTGGGATGCGTTATCTGGATTCATAGAGCTTACTTTTACAAAGAAAAATAAACAGAAGTAAACAATGGAACATTTAATAAGCCTTTTCTTCAGGTCCATCTTTGTGGACAACATGATATTCGCATTCTTCCTCGGTATGTGTTCGTTCCTTGCCGTATCGAAGAACGTGAAGACATCATTGGGACTGGGTCTTGCCGTTACATTCGTGTTGCTCGTCACTGTGCCTGTCGACTACTTGTTGCAGACAAAGGTGTTGGGCCCCGATTGTTTGGTTGAAGGTGTAGACCTTTCCTACCTGAGCTTCATCCTCTTTATTGCCGTCATAGCCGGCATTGTGCAGTTGGTTGAGATGGTTGTCGAGAAGTATTCGCCGTCGCTTTATGCGGCTCTCGGTATCTTCTTGCCGCTTATCGCCGTAAACTGTGCTATCATGGGTGCTTCGCTCTTTATGCAGCAACGCATCAACCTCGATCCTTCCAACTCGCAGTATATTGGCAGCGTGGTAGACGCTATCGTATATGCTCTTGGTAGCGGTATAGGCTGGACCTTGGCTATTGTAGCCATGGGTGCTATCCGCGAGAAGATGCAGTATAGCGACGTGCCAAAGCCATTACAGGGTTTGGGTATCACTTTTATCACTGTAGGACTCATGGCAATGGCCATGATGTGCTTCTCAGGTCTTAAAATATAATAATACGGAGGACTCAATATTATGAATACATCATTTATATTTGCAAGTATCGGAGTTTTCCTTGTTGTGATACTCCTCTTGGTTGTCATCCTGCTCGTAGCTAAGAAGTTCCTCAGCCCGAGCGGTAATGTCAACATCGAAATCAATGGCGACAAGACCATCAATGTACCTCAAGGTTCGTCGTTGATGACCACACTTAATGAGAATGGCATCTTCTTGCCTTCGGCTTGTGGTGGTAAGGCAAGCTGCGGACAGTGTAAGGTTCAGGTGCTTGAGGGTGGTGGCGAGATTCTCGACTCGGAGAAGCCTCACTTCACTCGCAAGCAGATTAAGGAAAACTGGCGCCTTGGATGCCAGTGCAAGGTTAAGTCGGACATGAAGATTAAGGTGCCCGATTCGGTTATGGGCGTAAAGGAATGGGAGTGCGAGGTTATCTCGAACAAGAACGTTTCTTCATTCATCAAGGAGTTTAAGGTAGCTCTGCCCCCGGGCGAGCACATGGACTTCATTCCTGGCTCATACGCTCAGATCAAGATTCCTGCATACGATTGCATCGATTACGACAAGGACTTCGATAAGGATCTTATCGGTGAGGAGTACATCGGCACATGGAAGAAGTTTAATATCTTCTCGCTTAAGGCTCACAACCCAGAGCCAACAGTGCGCGCCTACTCAATGGCCAACTATCCTGACGAGGGCGACATTATCACACTTACAGTGCGTATTGCTACAACACCGTTCTTGCCACGTCCGCAGGTTGGCTTCCAGAACGTGCCTACAGGTATTGCCTCTTCGTACATCTTCTCATTGAAGCCAGGCGACAAGGTTATGATGTCAGGTCCTTATGGCGACTTCCATCCTAACTTCACATCAGGCAAGGAGATGATTTGGATTGGCGGTGGTGCAGGTATGGCTCCTCTGCGTGCTCAGATTATGCATATGACCAAGACACTGCACACCACAGACCGCGAGCTCCACTTCTTCTATGGCGCACGTGCTCTTGGTGAGGCATTCTTCCTTGAGGACTTCTGGGAGTTGGAGAAGGAGTTCCCGAACTTCCACTTCCACCTCTCGCTCGACCGCAAGGATCCTGTTGCCGACGCTCAGGGTGTGAAGTACTACGAGGGATTTGCAGTAAACTGTATCCGCGATACCTACTTGAAGGACCACGAGGCTCCAGAGGATTGCGAGTACTACCTCTGCGGACCTCCTATGCTCATCAAGACCGTTACCGACTACCTCGACTCGCTCGGCGTAGATCCAGAGAGTATAATGTACGACAATTTCGGATAATCGGATAGAATATACTTTTATAGTAAAATAAGGACAAAGCCGCTGGGGTATCTCAGCGGCTTTGTCGTAAAATTAACACTAACGCTATGAATATTATTAATAACGTTGCTGGCAAGGCGATTGCTGTTGTGACATTCCTTGTGTCAAGTCTATGTGTACAAGCCGCCGAGGTGACCTATCGCATAGTAGAGTTTAACAAGACTACAGATGACTTCACCATTGCAGCCAGCGGAATGGTTCCAAAGGATTCGTGGGTCTACTTCGAGAACAAGTTTGGTGCAACTACGGGCAACCGCTACAACCAGATACCACGCAACAACGAGGCTGCGCTGCATCTTGAAGGTTGGCAAGGATGTCGTATTAAGAGCATAACATTGAGTATGTGCTCTAACAGCAAGTCGGGACAGGCAGGCTTGTCAGTTTATGACGATAATGAGCAACTTTATAATTTGCATCCGGATGATTTTGCCAGTGATACCTGGTTTGGTCAATGGGTGTCAAAGGACTTCGGTGTGTATGTCGATATAACTAAGCAACTCGACATTCGTGCCATACAAACCGAAGAGGCACGCATTGTTGTAAAAGGTGGAACAAGTGAGGGTTCGGTGTATCTAAATGCTATAACTATTGATTATGAGGAGGCTCAGGATATGGTGCTTGAGTCGCCACTTGGTTGGATATACGAAAAGCTCACCAATAAAAGCACCCTTTCTGAAGGCGACGAGATAATGCTTTTCCGTAATGGATGTGCCGCAACCGACTTGGGAGGAATGGAAGAGTCGCATTACCTTGATGCTGTTTCTGTTGCTTCCACCCAAGATGTGGATAGACATGATATTTTGTGTTTCACCCTTGGCAAGTGCGAGGAGCCGAATTTGTGGACAATGACCAATCAGTTTGGAGAAGTGCTTGGCGCAACCGGGAAGCAGGCCTTGGTGTGGAATGAAGGCTCGACAAAATGGGAGATAAGCCTTGGTTATGAAGGAGCGGCAATAACCAATGCCAATAAGAACTATGGAACCATACGTTATAACACGCCTGCCGAAAGTTATGCCCGTTTCAATGTATACACTTCTACAAGCATGCCATTGCCCTTTGTATACCGCAAAAGCAAACAAAGAGAGCCCGAAATGTCGCGTTCGTTGACCTTTGACGATACCGAGTTGACTGTAGGTTTGGATGCAGGGCACATCGCTCTCCGTCCGACCATTATGCCTAAAACCACAACCGACAAGCGAATACGCTGGAGTAGTGATAACGAAAAGGTGGCTACTGTTAATGGGGGATATGTAACATTGGTAGGTTTGGGCACAACCACTATTTCAGCAGCAACTGTTGATGGAGGTGCCGATGCCACGCTAAAACTAACAGTAGCAGAACCTACTGGCATATCTGCTACAGGAGTAGACGCAAAGAAACGTACATCTTACAAAATACTTGATGGAAATCGCATCGTTATATACGTCAATGGAAAGAAGTATGGTGTCAACGGAATAAACCTTTAAAAGGTTGTATATTATTTTTAACCACTTATGCTCGATTTTTGACAACATAATCCTCCCAGGATGCAGAATGTTCCATATACGGGAAAAGTGGGGTTGTGTAGTTCTATTATTTTGTGTAATTTTGCATCGCAAGCTTTTAGGAAAAGCAATGCAGACAACACAAAACTACATATTATAAATTTAAAAGACGCAGACAAAGAATAATGGTTCTTATGTCTGCGTCTTATTTGTTAATAGCTCAAGTCGCGTATGTTTTACTTGCGCTCCTTAAGCAAGTCGCGTATTTCGGTGAGCAGCAACTCCTCCTTTGTTGCTTTGGGCGCTTCGGGGGCAGGATCAGCCTCTTCCTCTTTCTTCTTAAGGCTTGCCAACTTGTTGATGCCCTTTACGAGCATAAACACACAGAAGGCAATGATGACAAAGTCGATAATGGTCTGTATAAATGTTCCATAGTTGATAGTGGCAGCCTGCATGGTTTCTTCACCTATTTTTACTGAAGGCAATTCAAATTTCAAGTCGCTGAAGTTTACCCCACCGATAAGCCATCCGATAGGAGGCATAATTATGTCGTTGACGATAGACGAAACAATCTTGCCAAACGCACCACCGATAATTACACCGACAGCCATGTCTACAGCATTGCCTTTGACGGCAAATGCTTTGAACTCGTTAAGAATTTTTCCCATTTTAAATGTTTGTTTATTTGTTAATAAAATGTATATGTTTCACCTTTTATATATTATATGGTTGTTCCTTATTATTTATTAAGGTGTTCTACATTATAATCTTCTTTCGATTTTCTTTTGCTTATTAAGTGTCAAAATACACTTACATCTATAGTTTTGCAATGTGCATTTAGCAAACTGCAATGCCTTTAGCCTCTTGCGTGACAAACTTGTTACGGATAGCGATATTTTTATATAAATTAATACACTATTACTTCGCAAAATTAGAAAATAATTATTAACTTTGCAACGTAAAAAAGGAGAAATCCTATGGCCGTGGCGGTTTTTTTACGCTTCTATGCCTCATTAGCAGGAAAAACGAACTGAATCAAAACGACTATTATGGAATAGTATATTAATTTAACCCTTTAAAATAATTAAAGTAAAATGATTAAAGTAGGTATTAACGGATT
>ULYE01023108.1_pt1 | contig 10900 bp, 9 predicted proteins | sample 1961921 | NCBI WGS metagenome assembly ULYE01 (sample SAMEA4835856, study PRJEB28245) | human gut metagenome | biome: gut microbiome; material: fecal sample | place: Denmark | collected 2008 | reverse complement strand
GGTTTATAAATATGGAGTTTGTTGATACTCCAGACACGCTCGAATACAGCTGCAAGACCCTGATTCCCGACACCCTCTACAGCATAACCATGCACATAGGTTTTCGCATAGAACCCCGTGTGAGTCTCTATCTGCGACAAGTGGTGGAAGACCTTGTGGCAAGCAGGAAGGTAGATTTAAGAAGCACCCATCCTTCGCTTCGCAAAAACGGAATCCCAGGCGATTTCCGATTCATCATCATCCATCGCGTGTATTACCCAGAGAGTTCGGACAACCGCCAGCAGAACTTGTTGATGACTTTATACGCTCTTATCAGCAAGATAGGCATCGACGAGCCAAAGGCATTGGGCCTCGACACTTCTATGGTGGTGGTAGAACGTGTTCCGCTCATCATCAGCCAAAGCAACAGAAGCATCAGGCGCATCACGCAAATTGTGGATGAAAAGTAAATCCGACTCCTTCGAGTTCTTGCCCGTTGATGCCGCGAAGATTCGGAGTATGGCAGAAGGATTGAGGGTGGGGTAGGATATGAAGAACCCCGACTGCCATTAGGCTTGACGCTTGATGACAGTCGGGGTTGTATTTATTTTTATCTTGGTCCTAAAAATTTATCACCATTCAGATGAATCATATGGTCAGGCATGTCTGCAATCCATACTTCTGTTTCCCACGCTAATTGTTGTGAGAATTTCTTGAATGTTGCAAAATCGAGGAATGCGGTAACGTAGATTTTCCCTGCGGTTACATTCTTGGTTATGGACTCGATTTCAATTATACGTTTTGGATCCATCGGTCCGACTGAAGTAACAGATTCTATAAAATATATCCAGTTCTTGTCTTCGCGGTACAGAACAACATCGGGCATTTTGTCATGTAATGTTATCTCGAATCCGAGCTGAGACAATTTCTCTATGTTTTTTACCATGTCTTTTTGAATGGTATCGCCAACGTACAGACATTCTGAGTCTGGAGCAAATCTTGGAGCGAATTCCTCAATGATAGCCTTTTGTAGCTGATTGTGCTTGCCTGGACTAAAGGTGAAGTCTTGATTGTTTATACGTACAGGCATCTTTCGCATTTTCTTTTTTGACGCATATATATCAGAAAGGCTGTCATGCCTTGAAACAAAACGGATAAGAAAACGATTCTTTTCAATCTCTACCCCTTCATCCTCATTCATGTTCTGAATAACACGTAAGAATTCTTTCGTTATGCGATAACGGTAATTGGGGCTGTTAGTAGCCTTACCGTTATCTTCTATCAATGCAGCAGTCCTGAAAGGGTGTATTGCTTGTTTACGGAATGTCTCCCGGGTATTTTCTGCATATGTCGCTCCATAATGTCCGCCTATAAAACTTATAATGTCATGTATTCTGATCCAATCATTTGATGCTTTACGGCATGGCGTATTGGGTGTTAGTTTTGCCATCGCCAACAACGCCAAGCAACAAAGGGGACTTTGCTGCTTAGGAGGCATTCCGACTTCCTCCAATAGATATTTTGCTAATTCTAATTTATCCATTTGTTTAATATCTTGTTGCAATTAACTACAGACAATTCCTGATGCATCAATTCTCTTCCCATTTCTTCTATGATATGTCGTTCCGGTATTGGCATCTGATTGATTTCTGTGGAGTTGACTTGTGTGGAACCGTTTAGAATTCTATAGTAGCAATCGTATAATGTTGAATTTAACAGAACATAAAGTCCATACGTTACACAAGGAGAATCGCATTTTATGAAATTCACCTTATTCTGTGTACTGATGTATTTAAACTTATCATATTTCTTTTTCAGATATATACCACATTGCAGCCTTCGTGGTTCTTCCTTTGACGTAAATCTCTTTACAATCAGGAAATCTCCATTTTCTTGCAGATATGATTTCTTGTCAGTTTTTATAACTTCACCTTCTTTGCCTAGAGGCCACACCACTTTGCCGTCCTTTATATGCTGAGAATATAATAATGGATAGGAGCCGTCTTCAAGCTCATTTCGCAGCACGTCTCTTGTACGGAAATCTACGATAATGCCAGTTTGCATTTTCATATTGATTTCTGGTAGAGTCTTATGGAAGTGGTTTATGGTACGAAGAATTTTTGCATCTTCATCATTAGTCACAAGATACACGAATCGATTCTTTGATACAACAGTTTCGTACGGAGCACAAAATCGCCGTATATCCTTGAATTCCGATGTCGAAGAACTTGTAATGTTTATGCAATGTGGAGCAACTGATGTCTTCTTGACCTTTACAATCATCGTTTCTTGCAAAACTGACTCTCCGTCAAATACCTTGTCCCGGCTTTCAAACAAATGGATGTCCGTTATCACACAATTGTCAAACAGGTACTTTCGGAATCTGCTGAAATATGCTCCGGATGTCCATGAACGTGGAATTATGTAGACAAGTTCCTGCTCCTCTTTCAGGTTGTGGATGCCCATTGCCCAAAAAAGGAAATACAGGTTTGGCGCACCATAGCAGACCTCTGGTATAGCTAATGCTTCAGCGGCATCTTTTGCTATCTTCATATAAGGTGGGTTGCCTATGATATAGTCATATTGATAGTTCTCATTGTTGAATAATGTAAAACCTGAGAAATTCTGTGATGTTATATAGTTCTCTCTTTTTATAGTATAGGATACGTTGTGCAACTTATTGCATAATATCATATTCTCCTCTAAAAGAGGTAGTACAAGTTCGTCTGTTTCGTAGCATGTGATATGGATTGCTCCTCCGTATCCTGACTCAAGTAACTTCTGAACAACAGCTGCGGCAAGTATTCCGGTCCCAGCACCTGCATCAAGAATATCCACTTGTTTTTTGGAGAGGTCGAAACAGAAAAGTGATGCCATAAACTTAGCTGTGGTCGCATTCGTAAAGAACTGACCATACTTCTTTCGCTTCGCCTTTGGGACAGAAGACATGAAGCGTTCTGTATTTTCTAAAACCTCATTCAGCATTTTCTTCTCTTCATTTTATGACTTTGCTACAAAGATACGAACTAATATTCTAAATATTGCATTATCCGTTATTTTTATTTAATCATTTCAGCCAAACATAATAATTCGCTCCTCTCCCCACATTTTCCCTCTCATTTCTTCCTGCATTCAAAAATATTTGCTTAAATTTGTATTCTGTACTGTTCCAGTCTTTCGTTTGACGGATAGCTACGGATAACTGATGAACCTTGAACAAACAAATTAGAAACTGTATTAATCTATGGAAAAAGAAAATTCCTTGTATGCAATATACAAATACGACTTTCACAAGAACCCTGAGCCTACCGTTCTGAGTGTGGAGAATGGCGTAGACGGATCTAAGAATCTCAAGATAGCACAGGCATGCTTTGCCAGCCTGTTCGACAAAAACTCGATTGACAATCTGGGCAAGTCGAACAAGAAGGGGGAGTTCACCCGACTGCCCAACGACGTGATGGCCAAACATGGCGACATCTATGTATGGCGCGTCAACAACAGCCAACTGAAGGACTGGTGGACACGCAACGGTAAGGACAGCCACGGCATCGACAACTACGAGAAGCAGGAGATAGAGTCGAATCCATACTGCCACGTGCTTATCGACAACCGACCCGGACATTGCCTCATTGCCATCGAGAAATCTACTGCTTGGAGCAGCAAGCCCGACATGCTGCGCGACATGTTGCTGTATAACTTCAACCGCATCCTTGCCGACCGCTTCGACCTGCATATTCGCATCGAGGCGCGCATGAACCCTACAGATATCTGGCAGTTTATGCACGAGCGCATCTACGACCATGGCGACTTTATACGCCGCGTGTCGTTCGTATTCCAAAACCCTAAGAAGACCAACAAGACCAGCGCCATGGAGGTGAAGTCGGCCCGACTGAAAGCCATGCTTGCCACGGTCAGGATTTCGGATGCCTTGAAAGGTTTCTTCACTATGGAATTTGACCAGAACAACAAGGGAAAACTGTCCAGAAAAAATACGGACTTGGCTGAGATGATCAGGCTGTGTGGCGAGAACGGCTACGATATCAGCATCTCGTTCAAGGACTTCAAGACCTATCGCATCAACGACTACGTGAAGGCATTCTTCCCCATGACCATCGACATGCTGAACGATTTTGGCAATGGCGCGCGCAATCTCGACGGCAGGTCGAGACTGGAGGAGTGGTTTGACATTGTGGAAGAAAAAACGAAAGATTACGTAAATGAGACAGAGATTCCAAAGCGCAGAAATAGAGTTCGTAAGTGAGTTCTATGCCGACAACGAGTTGTACCAGGCTGTTTGCAGTATAGGGGAGCAGCTGGAGGCGGAGCTGACGGAGTTCGAGATGTGCCCCGAAGAGTGCTTTGCCGAGACTATGGAGCTGCTGTCTGCCATTGGCACCAAGGGTCGCGACGTGCTGTCTGCCTTGCCCAACCTATGGCTCGGCAAGTACAACGGGTTCCGACGTCTCGATCGTCATGTCAGCCCCGAGGAGCATCGCAAGGCCGTGGGCATAGTGTTCGGCTTTGCCATTCTGGCCATCGACAGCAGCTGCCAGCCTTTCTACCGCCACCATCTGTCGGCAGAACTGATGGCTATAGTGGCTGACAACAAGTTTGAGGGATGGACCGACACGCTCGACAGCATATTCTCTGTGCCCTTGACCGACGGATGGTTCGACCGCCTGATCGGGCAGCAGGCATGGGATGGCGACGTGATGAGCCGTATGGCGCAGCACGTGGACAACATGCACAGAATGGCACCCAACGCCAACCTGACCTTGCAGATAGTAAAGGAGCAGCACAATTCGGGCTGCAACCAGTTTATGGGCGAGGTGAATGAACCTAAATTTTTAACACAACCACAAGATGAAGCAATCTGAACAAGACACAGACGACTTGCTGCCAACAAACGGACGCAAGCCTACATATATCAAGGAGCAGCACAACTACAACTGCCAGCAGTTCTTCGGAAACATATCCAACTGTACCTTCACCATGCCTCCTGCCACGCCTGCAAGCAGCATGCAGGCTACAGCAAGCACGCCACAAAGGAAGAAGCCTACGCAGAAGAAGACAGCCGTGGCTGCCAGCGTGAAACCTATGACCATTAGATACTACAAGCATGGCAACAACGGACTGCTCCAACGGCAAAGGCATAGGGTGGACATTCTGTACCGGAAGTGGACGGAATGGAAGTGGATTGACGAGAGCACAAGGCCCGAAGACTTTGACCGCCTTTTCGAAGGATTGCCATGCCATTGCAACATCAATTGGACTAGCACAAGCGCCACGCTTACCATTCTGCTTCAGGAACTCTTGAAGCAAAGTTTCGTGGAAAAGCAGACACGATGTACGGCAAAATATCTTGTGGCAAGGCAATTTGGACGTACAGCCAACTCGTCAAGGACTCGCATCGATAAGAAGACGGAGGATAGGATAAGTTTTTCAGTCTTTATTCTTGACACAAGCAATCCTCTACCCGAAAGAAACTCCGGCAACGCGGACGAGGAGGACATCCAAGATTCCGCCTTTTATGAGGTGTGCGCAGGCTCTTTGAGGGCTACCAAGGGCATATAGCATGTAAGCTATTTATATTGTATGTAAGCGTTTGTGTAAGCGCTTACATTTTTTTTGAACACAAATTACCGTAAATCATCTACAAATTCAACTACGAATTAATCCACGAATTTTCAATTATAATTTATGGATAATTCGTGGACAATTTATGGAAATTCATGTTGAAAATCTATTCTTTTGACCATATGCCCGTGGCATATTGATTTTTCCCTTTTCCCTTTCAAATGGATTCTTCACTCTTCCCTTTCCCTCCAGTAAGCGGTTTTCAGAAATTAGCTTACAATTCCTGTCCCCGTTTCCCCATTGCCGAGGACAGCACAGACCAAACCATTCCTGTCTGTCCGAAGTAATCATGCAAAAGAACATGGATTTTCAGGCAGGCTCAACAACATGCAACGAGCCTCGCCTCGTAGGAGACATTCTCGCAGAGATGCTCTCAAGTGACTCACTCTTTGTTAAGGCTTTTCGCCTAAGCCATGCCTCGCATGAGGATGCTGCCGCCGAAGGACAGGCTGATGACGCCAGAAGCAGGACGACTGTGAGCGTGGTGAAAGGCTGGTATCGCAACACCGACCTATGCATGGACGTTAAGACGTTCCTGCGCGACGACCGCTACACGAAGATTGGCAAGGACTACACGGGATTGCTCCGACGCGACTCCGACGACCATTACCTATTCGTGGAGACTGAACAGCCTGCATCTGCCGCTTGCAAACGCAATCCGCGATTGTTCGACGGCAAGTATATCAGCATGACGCGATGTTTGAAGGATGGACATGTAAGGTTCAACTTCAAGGAGGTGAAGTTTGGTGTCGGATTCAACCCCTTGAGCTTTGCCGTAGGGGTGATGAGGGAAATCCTGAAGGCTTTGAGATGCCTCGGAGAGGAAGTGTATAAAACTCCTAAACAAGTAGGCTAAAAACACTATCAATCACAACAAAGCGTTTCAGTTGTTTCAGTTTCAGTTGCATTTCAAAGGGTCAGTTATGTATCAAACCCCCTTATTAAACATTTATAACTAATTAATAATCAATAAGTTATATATAGGAAACGAAACTTGATACCCCCTTAAAAACAACTGAAACAACTGAAACTGAAACGCTTTGAAGTGGTGCAAATTCATCTAAAAGGCTATAATTCAATGATTTACGATATTACAAAACCTACAGCTCCAGCCATGCCAAACCTTGGCAAAGGCTTGGAATTGCCCAAACTTTTGTTCTCGCAGGTGTCAAAAGACATGCAAGAGGCTATCGCTCCGTTAATTTTTGACTCTCTGGCTTCACACATTAGTGGTACAGAATTTATGTATCCTGACCTTACTTGGAAGGAAATATGTGGCTTGATTACTGCTATTGTTGCTCGTTCGGCAGGCGGAAAGGGTCAATTGCAACGTTTGGTTGAGGCTATTATGCGCGGGGCTCGCCAGCACGACGAGTTGCAACTGCAGAAGCTGGTGGAATGGCAAAAGGCCGTTAAGACGAAGGGGGCTAATAAAGAGAAACCCGTGCGTCCTGACGTGTCGTTCTGGTTTCCGCCATCCGACGTTACCAATGCAGCCTTCATCCAAAACGCTATGGCTTGTGAGCAGGACAGCGAGCACACTCAGTACTACAACCTGCCTGAGGTGGAGATGGCAGACAGAATGTGTGGCGGTCATAAGCAAGTGACGCAGACCATACGCAACGTTTACGACAAGCAGAAGGCTGGCGCTCTGCGTGCCACGGCCGATGGCGTTACGGGCAATCCTGTGCTACGTGTCAACATGAACATTTCGTGCACTCCTGGCGAGGCTCGCAATTTCTTTAAGCGCGACCTCTTCAACGGCACTCTCGGTCGCATAGCCTTCTCCTACAAGGCCCGTGGCAACCGCGATGGCAAGATTCCACGCCAAGGCAAGTACGACGAGGCTTTTCTGTCCACGCTCGACGAGTATATTGTCCGTCTGCAGGCTTGCAAGGGACGTTTCATCGTGAAGCCGCTAAACAAGCTGGCTGACAAAATGGCTGCCGACATGGCTGCCCTGGCCGACCTGACGGACGACGACACTCTATGGGACTTTAGCAAGCGAGCCATCGTGAATGCATGGAAGAAAGGATGCGTGCTTTATATCCTTAACGGACAGACATGGACAAAAGCTATGGGCGAATTTGTTGAGTGGCTGATGTATTACGACCTTTGGTCGAAAAACCAGATCTTTGGCGACATGCTTAAGGATGGCGACACAAGCGTAGTGGAGGCTCAGAAGAGCGGACCGAAGAATATGCTCGACGACCTGCCCGACTCGTTCAATGAGGCTCAACTGGAAGCTCTACGTGTAACGATGGACAAGCCTAAGGAGGGCACCAAGCGACAGCTGAGAGTATGGATGAGCCGCAAGTTCATAGTCCATTCCGCACAGACGGGACTGTATACGAAGAGGAAAGAGTAAAGTCAAGGCCAAAGCCAACTGTAGGAGGGTAGGGCGTCCTCGCCCTGCCCTGAGCAGCAGACTGAAAACCACATCTTCTTTTTGTCACGAATTACCATGAGATTTGTCCTTGGACCCACTGACTGTAAGGAAGTAATTATTCATAAATTCAGATGACGCACGCAGCATTCGTAGTGAAGTCTTCAACACGAATCACTCGAATCACACGAATAATTTAATGGTAAAATTCAATGTCGCCTCTAACGCACGCAGCATTCGTGTGATTAGTGATATTCGTGGTGAAATTCGTGGTTAATTCACGATAATTCGTGACTGAAAAATATTCATCGTTTTGTGCCGACTTGCTGCTCAGGCTACGGCGAGGACGCCATAGCCTCCTACAGCCTCACTTTTCACTTACAAATGGATTCTTCACATTTCATTTTGCACTTTTCACTTTTCACTTAACATCATGAACCCAGATACAATTCTCCGTCTTCGCTCGCTCCCCATCGAGGGAGTGGCTGAGCGCCTCGGACTCCGCGTAGCTCGTCACAAGAGCCTATGCCCCTTCCACGACGACCACCACGCCAGTCTGACATTCAACACCCGTCGCAACACCTACCGATGCTTCGCCTGCGACGCACATGGCGGCACCATCGACCTCGTGATGAATCGACTGCACAAGTCCTTTCCCGATGCCTGCCGATGGCTGGCTGACGCCTCCAACATCATCGTAGAGGAATACAACCCCCTCAGCCCCACACTCAAAAATCAAAACTCAAAATTGAATAATTCAAAATCGGCGCAGCCGACAATTCAAAATTCAAAACTCCAAACTCAAAATTCCTTCGACCCTTCGCGCTACGCCCGCCACTTCGAGCATCCGTGGCTGAGCGACGAGGCACGGACGTTTCTCTTCGACGAGCGTAGGCTCGACCCGCGCGTCGTCAGATGGTGCCGGCTCACATCATGGACCGACCGCCAAGGCACACATTGGCTGCAGACGCCCTTCTTCGACCAAGACGGAAAACTCATCGGCATCCAGAACCGCAACCTCGACTACAAAAAACAAACAAAAGAAAACCTCGTACCCACAAACACAAGCCATTCAAACCCACAAAGTCACATCACTCCCCTCCCTACGGGGGAGGGGCAGGGGGAGAGGCTTTTCCGGGGAGGGGCAGGGGGTAGGGCTTTCGAGGCTTCCGCTGTACCTCGCTTCCGCTTCCCCTACGGTTCCCGTTGCACCATCTACAACCTCCCCGTCCTCGCCATGCTGCGCCCCAAGGAACCGCTCTACATCACAGAAGGCTGCTCCGACTGTTGGGCGATGCTTTCGTCTGGTCACAAGGCCGTGGCAATACCATCAGCCACACTCCTCTCCAAGGCCGACAAGGACTTGCTCAGCAACTTGTCCGACCGTCTCGGCACAACTTTCCACATGTATCCCGACCGCGACGCCCCCGGCGAACGGCTCTTCATGCAGCTCAAGGAAGTCCTCCCAACGTTGGAGCACCATCAGCTGCCGCCAGGATGCAAGGACTACTCGGAGTATTATGTAAAAGCCACATAAAGCCCCACCATAAAGCCCATGCCCCATAAAGCCCTACCCCCTTACCCCTCCCCCGTAGGGAGGGGAGTGGTATGCTGTGCTGCTTATGTCTTTTACTAAACAATTAATCAACATAATTAATCAATTCACACCCTTCCCTCCATCCCTCCACCACACCCACAAAGTCACATCACTCCCCTCCCTACGGGGGAGGGGCTGGGGGAGAGGCTTCCACCCCTTTCTTTCCCACAAAGTCACATCACTCCCCTCCCTGCTGGGGAGGGGCAAGGGGGAGAGGCTTTGAGGTAGGGCTTCTATCCACTTATGACAACTTTCCAAATCCAACCCTACACCAAAAAGGAACTTGCCCTCTTGTATTTCCCCACAGCCACACCCCACGTGGCAGTCAACCACCTCATGTCGTGGATCCGCCGTTGCGAACCCCTCCACGATGCCCTCGTCGCCCAAGGCTATCGGAAGACAACCAAGTGGCTCTCGCCACACGAAGTAAAACTCATAACCGAATACCTGGGGGAACCGTAGCGCCGAAGGCGCAATGTTGAATGTTGAGTTTTGAATTTTGAGTTTTGAATTGGTGCGCTACGCGCATTAGGAATTGTTCAATTTTGAATTGACAGAATCCCAACATGTTAACACTCAACATTTAACACTCAACACTCAACACTCAACGAAACCAACACCATCACAACTTTTTTCGAAGAAAAACTCATTAAACACTTAATGCAACCACCTCCGTGGGGCGCAGCCCCTTATCTTAAAACAGAAAAGCGTGTAACCTCTCAATAAGAAGACTACACGCTTTATTCAATATTATCAGTATATCTACCAAAGTGCTACTTTACCGAACTTGCCCATATCGAAAGTGGCATTAATGCCCATAGCCTTGAATGCTCTTGCGATGGTGGTTAGTGAAAGGTTGCGTCCCTTTTCAATCCGACAGACTTGTGCACGTTTCACTCCCATAAGTTCGCCAAGTTGCTCTTGTGTGAGTTCTTTTGCCTGACGTGCTTTCCTTATGCTTTCGCCTATAAGAAAGGACTTCATTTCGTTCTCGTATTCATCACGGAGTGGTTCGCCCTTCTGTCCTAATGCTCGGTTTAGTGATTCTTCAAAAGTGTACGTTTTCATATTTTTGTTTCTGATAGTGCAAAGGTAAGAAATATTTTTCTTGCTTGTTTACATCTAAGTAAACAATTATCAAAATTTATCATTTTTCGAAGAAAAAACTCGCCAACGTACGCTAACGTATGATTGCCATCCGCAAATGTCGTAACTTTGCAATATAAACAAAAGGACTCGTCGGCCGAACGCATCCCGAACGCATCTCGAAGTCATATCAATAACTTTAATAATCAAAATAC
>ULYE01026357.1_pt1 | contig 10920 bp, 9 predicted proteins | sample 1961921 | NCBI WGS metagenome assembly ULYE01 (sample SAMEA4835856, study PRJEB28245) | human gut metagenome | biome: gut microbiome; material: fecal sample | place: Denmark | collected 2008 | reverse complement strand
TGAACTGACAAGCTCTAACAAAGCGTTTCAGGACTCAAATGACGAACTGATGAGCTCAAACAAAACTCTTCGGGACTCTAATGATAAACTTAAGGGCTCAAACAAAGCACTTCAGGACTCTAACGATGATCTAATGAGTTCAAACAAAGCACTTCAAGACTCAAACGATGAGCTAATGAGTTCAAACAAAGCACTTCAGGACTCTAACGATGAACTTAAGGGTTCAAACAAAGCTCTTCGGGACTCTAACGATGAACTTTAGGGTTCAAACAAAGTACTTCAAGACTCTAATGATGAACTTAAGGGCTCAAACAAAGTACTTCAGGACTCTAATGATGAACTTAAGTACAATAACAATGAACTTAAGAACTTTAACAACGAACTTAAAGACTCCAACAAAGCACTTAAAGACTCTAACAACGAGCTTAAAGACTCAAACAACGAGCTTAAAGACTCAAACAAAGCGCTTCGAAACTCAAATGATGAGCTTGAAAACACCAACGCAAAGCGTGAGTTGATGGCTAATGCCTTTATCATGCTCTGCTATCAGTATATTGAGCGGTTGGATAGTCAGCGCAAACTGGTAATACGCAAGATCAAGGCAAATCAGCAGAAAGAGTTGCTGAGCATACTCTCGTCTTCAAAGCGAGGCACTGAGGAGAGCCAGAACTTCTTCTCGCAGTTCGACAAAATCTTCCTCTCGCTCTATCCCTCGTTTGTAAATGAACTGAACTCACTGCTGATACCCGAGGCAAAAATCGAGCTTAAGGAAGACAATGAGCTGACCCCAACCCTGCGTGTAGCAGCCTTGGTAAGACTGGGCATAACGGAAAGTCCTAAGATTGCCGGTATCCTATCCTACTCGCTACAAACAATATACAACTATCGCTCTACACTAAAGAACAGCGCCATCGACAAAGAAAACTTCGAAGAGAATCTGCAAAAGCTGTGCTCAGTTTATTAAGGATATGACCAAACAGGAAGTGATTGAAATAATGGGGCAACCTAAGCTTACAAGCTTCGACGACAACAAGTTCGACTTGCTGCAAGTGGCAAGTCTCGGCTGTTATTATTCTTGTGCCCAGACTGCCCGCATGATGAGGATATTCACCTTTGGCGACAAGCAACTGAAAGTACTTAGAATGATGGCTCCACATATTATCGACCCGCAGAATGCCACAGATATATACAACGTATTGACATTCGACAGCGAGAAGTCGGAGGCTGGAGAGATTATAAGAAATTCAAGACTCAATAAGTAACGCAGAGATTTTTTAGTAAAAATAGCAGTTTTCTTGCCGATATCGGCAAGAAAACTGCTATTTTTGCATATTATTACTCACTTTTTATGCCGATATAATATATGGAATACATCTCTACTAAGGAATATGCCGACTTACATGGATTGTCAGAAAGAACCGTGCGCAACTATTGTGTGCAGGGAAAAATTTCGGGTGCGCAACTGATAGGTAAGACATGGAGCGTTCCTAATGATGCGCCATTGCCTCAAAGAAAGAATGCACGGACCAGTGTTTCGCCACTCCTTCAGTCATTAAGAGAACAAAAAGAAGGAGGGGTGAAGGGTGGCATATATCATCGTATACAAATAGATATGACTTACAACTCTAACCATATTGAGGGTAGCCGACTTACAAAAGAACAGACTCGATATATTTTTGAAACCAATACTATAGGAATTTCTGACGAAGCAGTCAAAGTGGATGATATTATTGAGACCACAAATCATTTTAGGTGTATCGACTATATAATTGACAAGGCAAAAGAACCATTGACGGAAGCTATGATAAAACAACTGCATGCGTTGTTGAAAGCTGGTACGTCAGATGCTTCGAAGTCGTGGTTTGCTGTTGGCGAATACAAACGATTTCCAAATGAGGTGGGTGGCATTGAGACGATAGAGCCTAAATTGGTAGGCAAGGCTATTCGTGGATTGCTGAGGAATTATAAAAGCAAGAAAAAAATAGCTTTTGAGGATATTCTTGACTTCCACCATCGTTTTGAAACTATCCACCCTTTCCAAGATGGTAACGGACGTGTTGGACGACTTATAATGTTTAAGGAATGTCTCAATCATGCTATTGTGCCTTTCATTGTAACTGATGAATTGAAAATGTTTTATTATCGTGGCTTACATGAATGGAACCATATTTCTGAATATCTGACCGATACATGTCTCACAGCGCAAGACAATTTCAAGATATTGCTCGATTACTTTAAGATTAAATATTAAGGGCAAAGACATGATAAAAGAATGCCATCGTCATATAACGTATTGACATTCGATAGTGAGAAGTTGGAGGCTGGAGAGATAATGAAGAATTCAAGATAGAAGAAAAAGCGGAGGCCCTAAACCTCCGCTTTTTTATTTGCTTTTCCACTTCAACAGATGCAGCTTGGCTATAAAACCCAGGCGCACTATTGTTTGATTGCTTAACATTGTTCCCGAAGGATTGCTGTTGGTGCCTGTAGAATGCGACACACTAAGACCAAGACGCACATCAGGATTACCTTTTGTAGGATAATACTCAACTCCTCCTCCAAAGGCTGTAAGCTCTGTGTCCGAATGTACACACATATCGGCATCTGTATCCGTGCGGTTTACATCGTATGTAAACTTGCCGAACAATCCAAGATGAGATATCGGACGATAGTCGAGACGTGCCATAACCGAGCAGTCTTTAAGGAAGAATGTCTGATGACTGGCTGCACGGTTCATCAGGTCAAGTTCCAGAGATGCGTTGCCTACATTAAACTTATTGCCAAGAGCTATGTACGAGATGAAGTGTTTGGGGGAATACTCTATCATATTGAGCGAGTAGAGCGAATTGAACCAGCCATAATTGCCTGCCCAATGCAAATGATAAGCAAGCATATCGTTGCGGGATGGCATATGGAACAAGCTTTGCGTCACTTGCGCCGTAAAACTGCTTTTACCGTTATTTGTGGTATAAGAGGCGCTTGCGCCAAACTGGAAAGGCGCCACATTGTTCCAGAACTCAGAAGCAAGATATATGTCTATTGGCGAACGGTCGTACTCATATCCGCCTACCATAGCCACTTGCTTACCCGCTGCAAAGCTCCAATTAGCGTCTGCCTTATAGTTTACGTACACCCAGTCGGTAGCGTCAAACTTGTCATTCTTGTCTATCTTCTTGTTCAGTCGCTGTCTCCACGAGTAGGATATACGGTCGTTTATCTGTCCGCTTACCATCAGCAAAAGATAATCGCCCTTAAAACCAGAAGCATCATGTCGTATCTCATTATCCACACGGTCGTTGAGATAACTAACACGAGTCTGCAAATCAACATTTATTGTAGGTTTATCGTCATCAGCAAAGGCTGACAAAGACACACAAAACAAGGCGGGGAGTAAAGCTAAACATAGTTTCATATATTTATAAGTAGTTTTAGAATTCTATAGTTTTGTTAGTGGTGACAAAGATATAAACAAGATTTTGAATGGGCAAGGATATCGGGGAATATCTTATGGAACGGCGAGTGAACGCTCAGCCTCAACTCACAGCCTTGCTTCCGCCTTCTTTACGCTCCCCGCCTCCATTATCAATCGCCTTGCCTCCTCTGCATCCTTAACCTGCGGATTGCGCTCCATGAAGATGCGCACGGCACGGTCTACGAGCTTGGCGTTAATAAGCTTGGCGTTCACCATTTTGTTGCCCTCTACCCTACCGAGCCTTATCATCACCGTGGTGCTTATCATGTCGAGGCACATCTTCTGCGAGGTGCCAGCCTTCATACGGGTAGAACCTGTTACAAACTCGGGACCTGTTACTACCTCCACGGCATAGTCGGCGGCACGGGCGATGGGCGAATCGGGATTGTTGACAATGCAGCCAGTGGCTATGCCCTGCTCACGGCAGTGCCTAAGTGTGGCAAGAACAAAGGGCGTGGTGCCGCTTGCCGAGAAGCCCACAACGATATCCTTCTTGTTTACGCCACGCTCCATTAGCTGCTGCCAACCGTTGTGCAAGTCGTCCTCACGCGACTCTCGCGTCTGCGTCAGACATCCTGTGCCGCCAGGAAATATAGCCTGTATCTGCGTTCCGTCCGTGCCATACGTGTTCTGCACCTCAATGGTGTCGAGCGTAGCCAACCGGCCGCCTGTGCCGCAGCCCACATAGAAGAGCCTGCCGCCCTCACGCAGCCTGTCCTCCACTGCCGATATCAACCTGTTAAGGCTCGGCAGAGCCTTGCCTACAGCCACAGCCACCGACATATTCTCGTTGTTAATACCTGCCGTTATCTGCTCCACAGTCATCCGCTCCAAATGGTCGTAGTGGGACGACTGCTCTGTTATGCGTGTTTCCATAATATAACCTCCACTTTATTATCAATACGCAAAGTTAATAATTATTTTTTTATGTACCTTTGCATCCATGCAAAACAACAAACGATTCTTCCTTTCAGCAGCGTGGGTTCTGTCTCTCCACATCCTCACGCTCGTCTTTCTGTCGCTGTTCCGCCTCGTAGAATACGTGGCGTTGGGCAGCATGGTTTCCGACACATCGGCAAGCGTTGTGCCTGCCTTCGTTCGCGGTGTATGGTTCGACAACGTCATAGCCTGTTATATCAGCGTCGTGCCACTCGCCCTTACGCTGCTCCCGGCTACCATGTCCTTAACATTCCGCAGGATGCGCAAGGCCACAGTGTGGTGGTACGGCGTGCTCGGCTCCGTTGCCTTTATGGCGTCGGCTGCCAACATACCCTACTTTGCCTACTTCTTCAAGAACATCAACTCGTCCATATTCGAGTGGTTCGGTTATGCCGGAACTACAGCAGGCATGGTTACTGGAGAGAAGTCGTACTTCCTGTACATAGCCCTGTTCTTCGTATGCACGGCATTGTACGTATACATTATGGTTAGACTGCGACGTTGGTTCGACCGCCACATCGCACAATCTGGCGAGAAGAACGAGGGCTTGGCAACCTTTATCAACAACTTCAACAAAGCCGCACACACACAACAATCTTGGCTAAGGGTGGCTTCCACACACGCCATGTACTTCTTCCTGTCAGCCATAACGATATGTCTGTGCGTGTTCGGAATACGCGGACGCACGGGCTACAACCCCATAAAGATATCGCAAGCCTACTATTGCGACGACGCCTTCCTCAACCAGCTTGGCATCAACCCAGCCTTCAACCTCCTTACATCTGCCCTCGACGACATGCGCAAGGAGAACCGCGACCTGCACCTTATGCCCTACCCTACCGCCGTTAGTATGGCACGCGAGAGTCTTGGCATTACGGGCAAGTGCGACTCTATGCACGTGCTGCGCAGATATATCGACAACCCGTCAAGCACAGTCAGCCCTACGGCACAGAAGAAGAACGTTGTTGTTATACTAATGGAGTCGATGTCGGCAAGTCTGCTGCAAACCTTCGGCCAGCCGCAGCGCCTCACCCCTACCCTCGACTCGCTGTACAACCACTCAATGGCGTTCAGCCACTGCTATTCTGCCGGAATACACACCAACCACGGCATGACGGCATCGCTCTACTCGTTCCCAGCCCTGATGTTCCGCAACCTCATGAAGGGCACCGTTACGCCACGACGCGACGGCATACCAACCGTACTCAAGCAGCAGGGCTACCACAACATGTTCTTTATGACACACGAGGCGCAGTACGACAACATGAAGGCGTTTTTTGCCACCAACGGCTACGACGACATCTATGCCCAGGAGGATTATCCCAAGGAGGAGGTTGTCAACTCGTTTGGCGTGTCCGACCATTTCCTCTTCGACTATGCCTTCAACAAAATCAACAACCAGGCTGCCACGGGCAAGCCGTTCTTTGCCACGCTGCTCACCATAAGCAACCATCCGCCGTACGTCATACCCGAGTGGTTCAAGCCTAAGACCAAGGAGCCGGAGACGCAGATTGTGGAGTATGTCGACTGGGCCATAGGCAACTTCCTGAGCAAGGCACGCAAGCAGTCGTGGTACAACAACACCGTCTTCGTAATACTTGCCGACCATGGCAAACTTGTGGGCAAGGTATCGGGCGAGTTGCCCGAGTCGTACAACCACATACCGCTCCTAATCTTCGGTCCTGGTGTGGAGAACAAGCGCGTGGACAAGCTCGCCAATCAGGTAGACCTCATGCCTACGCTGATGTCGCTACTCGGCATCAGCTATCAGTACGACGGATTCGGCATCGACCAGACCAAGGACGAGCGTCCGATGGTGTTCTACTCTGCCGACAACCAGATTGTGGCTCGCTCTGCAACCCACTGCTACATATACGAGCCTAAGACCAACCGCGCCTTCTGCTACAACATCAAGAACGACGGACAGTTGCAGGCTACGCAAGAGACGGCTGCCTTTGAGCCGCTTAAGAGGTATGCGTTCGGTATGATACAGACGGCGCAGTTTATGCTGAAGAAGCAATAGGCACGCGAAACTGTTTTATTTTTTATCTGCCATCTGCAACCTTTGGGCAAAAATCGCTGTAACACATTGACACTCCGTATATTACGGGGTGGCAGATAGGGTGGCAGATGGTGGCAGATGGTTGCAGATAAAACGATGCATCTGCAACCGTGGTAATACGTTGATGTACAGAAGATTAGACACGAATTACAGGCTACGGTTGCAGAGTGGCAGATAAAACGTATTTTATCGTGTAATGAGCGTTAATGGAGTGTTCGTATAATGGTCGTTAATGGTTTATTGTAAGCGTAGCTTGTGCGGCGAGCAGGAGCTCGCCGTTCCATAAGAAGGGTGGTAATGTTAGTTGTTCGTCGCCGAGGCGGCGACGCTCCTCACAGTTCAAAACAATGTTCAAGATACAATATTAACGCTCATTACACGATTAATCCATTAACGTCCATTATACGATTAAATCATTAACGCTCATTACACGATTAAATCATTAACGCCAATTATACGAACAACAATCACTTAACGACATTCCAACCAAGCCTTACTGACAGGCTAACTAAGGCCTAATGACCGACCAATTAAGCCTTAGTTAGCCTGTCAGTAAGGCTTTGTTAGATACCAACAGGATAGATATTGGCGATTTGCCGACAAATTGTTGATAACTGTGGATAACTCGGTAAAACACTGACTATCAGCGAATAGTTATCAACATGCACGCGTGGATTACTACTATATCAACAGGTTTACAGGAAAAGACACAGGATATACAACACACCATCCGTTTTCTCTCTGCTTCACTCATATACAGAGAGAACACCCTGTGTGCGGTGATATATTTTTATTATAATTAGAACATTATCATAAATATATTTCTTACCTTTGCAAACAACACATCCACACCATACAGAATATGACAAAGATATCAATAATAACAATAAGTTACAACAACTTAGAAGGACTTAAACGCACTGTACCTTCAGTATTGTCGCAATCGTACAAGGACTACGAATACATTGTGGTAGACGGTGGTTCAAACGACGGCAGCAAGGAATATCTGGAAGCCAATTCCGCCCACATTACCCGTTGGGTAAGCGAGCCGGATAAGGGTATATACAATGCCATGAACAAGGGCATTGCCATGGCAACAGGCGAATACTGCATATTCATGAACTCTGGCGACCATTTCTTCTCTGCCACGACTCTCGAAGATGCTGCACCACAGCTTGACGGCACCGACTATTGCGTGGGCCGCACCATAGTTTTGGACGAGAAATACGCCTCACTACGTATGCCGCCAAAGAGTCCAACCTTGCGCTACCTGTCCGACAACGCTCTGCAACATCAGTCTACATTTATCAAGACCAAGCTGTTGAAGGAGCACCCATACGACGAAAGCCTTAAAATAGCTGCCGACTGGGCGCACTTTATCGAAAGCTGGTATGTAAGGCATCATTCATACAAACCAATAGACACACTGGTTGCCGTTTTCTATCTAGACGGAATCAGCTTCAATCAGCCCAAACAGGTAAGAGCCGAGTTCAACCTTGTACTGAAGCGTCTCTTCCCTAACGGACTGCCAAAAGAAAACGAAACAAAAGAACAGAAGCAAGAGCGACTTACAGCAAAGGTGCACTATAAGATAGAACGTGCAATGAGAAAATCCTGTCTCAAACGCGATTGGAAAATTCTACGTAACTCATTGCGTTTCGTTTTGAAAGACTTGTTTATGTAATACAACAACACCAACCCCTGTCTCTGAAAACAAATGAAGGAAGCAAGCCTTCTTCTTATACCAAAAGGTGCAACAACGATGCACCTTTTGGCATCCTTTTATATTAACGTTTAACACAAGTTTAGCACACCAAGCCATTGCCTCCTTTATTAATGTACAGTCCTGTATGATATTGATATATGTCAAGAATATGCTATTATTCGCATAAAATATCCTTTTAGTATACAAGATTGTTATAAGTTTGCAATTTATATATAAATTGCAGCCAATGCAAAACCTGCTATCAAAATACATAGGTTAAGTTTATCGTAACAAACAATACATTCATTAGATAAAAAAAACGGATATGAAGATTTCACTCATAATATCAACCTACAACTCTCCTGGCATGCTAAGGCTTTGCATGATGAGCGTTGCCAAGCAGATTGTTATGCCTAACGAGGTGATTATTGCCGACGACGGATCTACTGAAGAAACAAAAGAACTAATAGAAGAATTTACCAAAATATTATCTTGCACAGTAAAGCACGCATGGCAGGAAGACCGTGGGTTCAGGCTTGCCGAATCACGAAACAATGCGTTGAGAATGTGCGAAGGCGACTATGTGGTGTTTGTAGACGGCGACATCATTATGGAACGCCACTTTATAAAAGACCACAAGAAATTGGCAGAGAAAGGATACTTCGTAATGGGTAGCCGCTCTAAACTGAAATCGGACATATCTCAACATCTTATTAAACATAAAAGCATACAACGCCATTGGTACTCGCGTGGAGTGAGAAGCAGGTTCAATTCGCTATATATGCCATGGCTCTCGTTCTATACCAAGAATATGTATAAAGAACGGCCAAGGAAAGGCCGTGGAGCAAATATGGCTATGTTTATGAGCGACCTTATTGCCGTCAACGGATTCGACTCGGACATGGTGGGCTATGGAATGGAAGACACAGACCTCATAGTGCGCCTTATAAACCTCGGACTAAAACGCAAATGGGCTAAATTCCAAGCCATCGAATATCATCTGTATCACAAAGAGAAGGGTTTTGTACAGAGCAACCAAGCACTGCTGCAAGACAACCTCAAACGAACAAGATGCAAAAACGGAATTAAGAAATTATGACAACACCACCTACCCCACACACTCCCCTGTTAGACATCATACTGCCTGTATACAACACAGAGCGCTATCTTGACCAGTGCATACAGTCGATTGTGAACCAAGAGTTTAACGACTGGCACTTGATTATTATAGACGATGGCTCTACAGACGCATCACCCGAAATCTGTGATAGTTGGGCTAAGAGCGACAAACGTATTACCGTTATACATAAAGCCAACTCAGGACAGGCAGACTCACGTAATGTAGGTATAGACCTGTGCACAGCAGAATATGTAGGGTTTGTAGACAGTGACGACCGCATAGAACCCAACATGTACTCGTTCTTGCTGCAAACTATAAAAGAGAACGATGCAGACATAGCCGTATGCAACCACTACAGCTATACCACGACGGGTAGCAAGTGCAAACATCCCAATTACAACATAGAAGTGTTAAACCACGATCAAGCCACAGAACTCATAATCCAGAACCGTCTGCAGAGCTATATATGGCAGATGGTGTTCAAGCGCTCTTGCCTCAACTACCACATGCCAGAACACGTCTGCTTTGAAGACCATGCCGTTCTGCCCCACTGGTTCGAAAAGGCACGCCGTGTGGTGATTGCCATGCGTCCGCTTTACCATTACAGGATGCGCCGCAGCAGCGTTTTTCACAGTGTTAATCCACAGCATGAATTTGCATTTCTTGAAGCCGAGAAACAGCGATTCGAATACTACCGCAATACAAAATTCAAGTATCTTGCATCCATCTACATAACAACAAGAGCCATACGCGTCGCCAAGCATATTGCCCGTATGAAGACCGACTACAAGGTTATTGCTGAATACATGGAACGCATAAAGACTGTCCTTAGGAAACATGCACCTGGATATGTGGATAAGCTAAAGTTTAAGGACAAGTTGCTATACCGCCTCCTAATGCTCAACACGTCCCTGTTTATAAACTACATAAAGGCGGAAAAATTGTTGAAAATAAACAAAAAAGCAGAAGACAGAAATTACTTCGACTGATGCCACATTAGCATAATGCACACTAAATGTGGATAACTGTTGATAACTCGGTAACCTATTGGTTGTCAGTCAATAGTTATCCATATTTTTATTTTTCCACATTACTATCGCCTTTAACTTACAAACCAACACACTTGAAGAAAAACAGAGTATACATCACAACACACTCCACACCCTGTGCGCCACAGGTTATCCACATATTGTGCATAACCTGTGGATAATTCTATAACAATCTGTATTTCAACATGATATTATTAACACTTGGCGTTAGTTTAAGGGTTATCAACAGGGTTATCCACAGGTTTGTAGACAACTATCCACATCTCTACATACAACTCTCCACACCATACGCATAACAGGACACGGAAAAACAGGAAGACCTGTGGCGTCAGCCTCCTGTGTTACCAACATATATTTTAAGGCATAAAAGTGTGGATAACTTTGTAACACGTTGAGAATCAACAACAGGATATCAACAATACCTGTGTATAACACGTGGAATAAACCACAGGACAGGTGTGGAGAAGTGAAGGTTGGCTGTGGATAACTTTTTCTTCGGGATGTTGATAACCGGCTACACACCTGTAACAAGCAAGAACAACCTGTAACAGGTACAACTAAACACAGGACGTC
>ULYE01032601.1_pt1 | contig 10967 bp, 21 predicted proteins | sample 1961921 | NCBI WGS metagenome assembly ULYE01 (sample SAMEA4835856, study PRJEB28245) | human gut metagenome | biome: gut microbiome; material: fecal sample | place: Denmark | collected 2008 | reverse complement strand
AGCCGGTGGTGAGCCTTTGAAAGAGGACTGGTATTGGAGTAGCGCTGAGAGCAGTGGCAACGACGCGTGGGGCGTGAACTTCGGCAGTGGTGGCACCAACGGCAACAACAAGTATAACGGCTTTACGGTGCGTCCTGCTGTAGCGTATAGTCCTCTTTAATCTTTGTTCTTTAATCGCGCCTCGCTATTCTAAGCGAGGCGCATAATTTAGCAACTACAATATGGAAGATAAGATATTAGAAATGTTTTTTGAACCTGAGCGTTGGACGGCTGCTCTAAACAAAGGTTCATTAAAAGGCATTGATACAGCAGTCTTGCGAGATTTTATGTCTCCTAATGGTCGCAAGAATTTGTTAATAGCAATCATGTCTGGCAACTATCACATTAAGCGTCCTCACACAGCAAAAATACCGAAAGACACTCCTGGTGAGTTCAGAACGGTATTTGTTAATGAGGACGAGGACAGAATCTTTTTGTCTCTTGTAAACGATTTGCTGTTTGAGATCGCAGGTGATATGGTTCATCCGAGTTGTATGAGTTATCAGAAAGGAATTGGATGTGCTAAGATTGTCACTCAAATGAGTAAACGCATTGAGTTATTGAGTGGAGTTGAACATAAGATAATTGGATGGAAGTCTGACTTTAGCAAATACTTTGACACAGTGCCAATCGAATATATCGATGCTGCATTTGACGAAGTTGAACGTCGTTTTGGAAAATCTAAAATTATCGATGTCGTTCGTGAATATTACCATAACGACGAATATTACGACAGTGAGGCAAAATGTGAAGCTGTTAAGTATCAAAGTTTGAAGCAAGGTTGTGCTGTTGCATCTTGGCTTGCAGATGTGGTTCTTTATGAACTTGACAAGAGACTACATGATTTGGGAGACAATTACTCGCGGTATTCAGATGATACTTTGTATATCGGGCCGCATTACGAAGAAGCCATGCAAATCATGGTTGAGGAACTTGCTGTTATGCACATGAAACTAAACCCAAAGAAGGTTGAGTATATCACAAATGACAAATGGTTTAAGTTCCTTGGATTCTCAATTCGTGGCGCATCAATCAGTCTTGGCAACAATCGAATCAAATCATTTGCTGAGGAGATAAGCGCGAGAACAATCAAGAAAATTCGTGGAGGCATCAAGATGTCAACAGCTCTTCATTCCGTTCAGTCATGGCTTTATTATGGAAATGGTGAGCACGCTTGGGCAACTGGAGTGCTAAAGACCATAAACGTAAAGTCTGACATTAATACGCTAAACGGGTTTGTAATGGATTGTTTGCGAGCTGTTCAGGTTGGCAAGTCTGTTAGCATGAGCGACATTGGCGGTCTCGGCTGGATGCGTGAAAGCAAAAACGGATGTATAGCTCGCGGCAAAGGCAAGAAAATTCGTACACTACGTAATAAGACTGGAGAGCGTATCGAAGGATATTATTCTCTTGGGTGTATGAGAAACAATTTGTTGTATGGTCGCGACTTATATGACTCAATAGTAAGAGATTTGTAACTCAAGCGGTATAGGCAGAGGTATTTAATAATCCCGTATTAGATTATTATGACTGAAGTTTCTATTCTGTATTGACATACAGAAATCCAACTCAGTCATCACAACGTAATAACGGGAATATATGAAACAATTACAGAGAACAACGTCTCTGAAAGTACCGTTTTCCAAGCGAATGGATGGCAAGCAATACAAATAAGAGGTTCAGTCTCCCAGTATTTGACCTGTTGATAACCATCAAGTCAGCCGGTTTGATAACCGGCTTTGGTTGATGGTAAACAACAGGCATACTGGGATGACATGATGATGATTCAATTAGAGCAATTCGCAACATTTGTGAGCTTGTCAAAAACGTAGTGCAACGAAATAATTTGAGAGGACAGCGTGTTTACGATAGCGGCTCGACTAAGCTGGTAGCACCAGCTTCTCTATTCCGCCATCGATGATACAGTTATAGAATTGCACCGAATGTCCTGAGAATGAAATAATGCGTAACCACATAATCAAGGCTGAGACAATTTACTGTAACTGTTTCCGACAGAAGGAACCAGCCCTTGCATCCAGGTTTGGCAACCTGGATGCAAGGGCTGGGGCCTTCAGCTCCAACGGTTACTGATGAGAAGGTTAAAGAAACGCACACCTCAGTGAGATTGTGTAAAAACGTCAGCACAGACGTAAATTGTTGCAAGGGTTCAATGTTTAAATAGCAGCACATACATTCAGGATGTTATTCCTGAGCTTCACCGGTTGGCACCCGTTGCGCTCAGGACTCACAATCCTGCTTTACGCTGCTATTATGACAGTATTATAGTATTGTGCCGTAGAACTGAGCAATTTATTTGAAAGTTTTTATAATGGAAACGATATACGATAAAGTAATTGAGCAAGTGAGCCAAGGTGCTCGTTGCAGCGTGAACTTTAAAAAACATACATTAAGTATCAATGGCAAGTTCATAAAAATCAAAGAAGGTAATCCAGGAATCAAGAAATTCGACAACTTGGATGATTGGCTGGATGAAGTGGAGAATCTGTATGATGATTACAAATACAGCAAACCGACTACCCAGTCAATGAAGCATGATAGAAAAGCCAAATTCAAGGCTCTTTCAACTTCTCAATTAGTGGAAGCGTTGGGGCACGACGCTCTCAGTAATCCTACTCCCAGAAACGTAGCACAAGCTAAGCTGGAAGTGTTCATTCTATTGTCGTTAGTTCATGGTATTTTCAATCCAGACGAATTGTTTGCAAAGGATTGGTTCTATCAGGGTAGCGATAAAACTTTAATCATCCGCAAGGATTGGTTTTAATAACAAATAATAAACAAAACAATAATAACAATTAGATTTTAAGACAATGGCAACAAAGAAGAACAACAAGAACGTGACAAAGGTAATCTGCCAGAACTGTGGTGCAGAAGTAATTATTCCTCAGCATGAGAGCACTGTGATTGGTACGGTCATAGGACAGGATAGTGGTCTGGGAACCGTAGTGCTGCCTACCAAGGGTGGTTGCGGATGTGCAGGTACTGCTAATCCTATGGAGCTGTTACAGGCATTGTCTGGTAGAAACGCAAGTGCTCTCCAGACGGTTGTGGAACTTATTGGCAAGATTGAGGAGAGTGGTTATCTGGACGTGAACGGAATTGTGCGTCGCTGGGTTCCTTCACAGTGCTTGGCGATGGTGTACTACAAAGGCGGTTTCCATGAAAATCTGAAAGCGCGTGGTGTTGATTATTCATGGAAGGTGCTCATCGATGACCTGAACAAGCAGAGCAAACTCCATATAAATCACGATATGGAGGGATATGCAGACCGTAATCGTTGGTATAACAGCAAAATCGCTTATGCGATGGCACGAGATTATTATAATGCACTGTGTTACCACATTAACACCATGAAACAGCGTTCACACGAGGGTCGTCCTTACATCAAGCTTCAGTGCTGGTTGAATAATGGTAAGGGCATCCATGTTGACGAGCTTCCTATGTTCCGCGCTCAGATTGAGAAGGCGATTGCACGTATTAAGAACACCAAGACACCCAAGACATTGTTGGATGCCGTTATAAGCTTTGACAGAATGATTCGTCAGAGAATCAAGTTCTCGCCAAAAGAGATTTGCATCGAGTTCGCAAATGCTTATAAGGCGGCAGGTGCGTACTACACAATCAAGGACCTTATCATGTTTGAGGGATGTCGTTTACAGGTAGATGACCAGGGTTCGGTTGACCAGATTTCATACTGGGATGCTCGTAACGGTCGTAAGCGTAAGTTCGTAGAAACGGAAGAGTCTCTGGAAGCTTTGGAGCGTAAGGCTTCAGCAATCGTCCAGGACGGTGTTGACGATTATGGCTATATGATGTTGGGGTTGCTGAAGGAGTTCCTGGAATATAATAAGTTCGATTTCTCTGCAACTCAGAACAAGTGGTACGAGCAGAGTAAGCTTCGCAAAGCATTAAGAGCAGCGAAGCGTGATAACCGTCGTTCTCGTAAGTAAGAATCTTTGACTTTGGCAGGTCGATGATAGGTAGGCATGAAATGTTTAACCATCTCATCCTGAACCAGACGTGAATGCCACGCCGTCGATCTTTGCTGAGATCGACGGCGTTTCAAACGTCTGGAAGATGAGATGCACATGAAAATATTAAAGCATTGTCACATCATGCAAGCCTTCATCATACAATAGTTTGGGTGGATAATCAACAAGTTAGGGTTCACTATCATTTAGGTCGATCCTTCAAGATGCCTCTACACGCGGACTTCGGGACCGTACAGTCGTAGGTCCGCTTGACCGCGTGCCAAGGCGCAAGAAGGATCAATCCATGAACGCATTAAAGAAACACTCCAGGAACAAAGACTTGTGTATATTAAATTGAATAAATAATCATGGAGCAAAAAGTAAATAAAGAGTTAGAAAAATGGCAAAATACACCGTGTGACGAAAAATTAAAAGTTCTCTTAAACTGGTGTCAGTATGAAGAATATAGCTACGTGGCTGAGTGCCGTTCAATCAGCGATTTGGAGAGATTGTTTATCTTCCTTCAGTATGAGCTGGGTGTTGAGTTTGTCGCGTCGGCACTCGAAATGGTGTGCGAAGAAGAACAATGTGACGAATGTCCGTCTCCGACGCAAACTGCAATAGACCGCTTCAATGAGAAAATAGGATATGACTTGATATAAGGTTGCGATTGTTTTTAGGTATGGCTGCATATAAATGGATATGTTTTCACTCCATTTTATGCAGCCTTTGCTATTCGTAAATGTGGTAAAAATGGAAAAGTATAATATAAATTACAAAGGCAGGGAATACCCTGTTGTTGATGTGGTTCTATTTGCTGGAACCGCTGAAGAGATGTCAACAAGAGTGGCAACAACAGAATTGGAAGATGAGCTTATAGACGACATGAAAAATTGCATTGGGGCGGATGAAGCTATCAGGTTGGATGAAACGATCTGTTATTACATAGAGCCTCGTGAAATGGAGCTTCCATACAACGACATTGTTAAACTTGTAGAAGCGAGCTATGAGTAATGCCGTATAAAAGCGAAAAGATTCCAATCGCAGGTACCAAATTAGACTTGCGAAGAAAGTTGTCTCCAGAACAAAAGAATGCCATTAAAATACTCAGCGAGCAAGGCTACAGCCAACGCAAGCTCGCTGAAATGTTTGGTTGTAGCAAGCGTTCTGTGCAAAATATATTGCATCCAGAAGAGCGCAAACCTGCTGTAAAAAGTCCGACTGAGTATTGGACGCAGAAGAAGCGCGAGTATCGTCAACGAAAGCAGCAGATGTATGTCGATGGCAAGTTACAAAACATTAAAATTAAGAAAAAGAAATGACAAATAAAAATGTTAAATTGACGTGGGGCCAACTCCGTGATTTATTCATGGCTTATAATGACATCCGCACTGACACTAATAACGCACCAGGTACCAAACCAGCGTTGTATGGTGTCGTAGTATTCAAATCTTCTAATTGGCCAGATAAGAACTACGCACTGGATAGTCGTAGTTATCTTGTGGATAGTAAACAGAACGCGTTTGACAAGAACCTGTTTAGCAATTCGTGTTTTGCTAAGTCGCTTGATGATAGTGATCCACACGTGAATCTTGCATGGTATGATTGGGAGGTTGATTACTGCTATCTTCCTTAACTAACATCTATATTTTTATGCGATGAATTTATTTCAAACATTCATGCAGTGGTTGTCTAAGAAAATCACTGACCGCAAACAAAGAAAAGCCCAGACAAATCAGCAACGTCTGGAACGCCTAAGTTGCGAATCTCTTAACGTCATTGAGTTTAACGGTAAGCTTTATGTGTCGCACCAAGGAGCACCAATTATCCCTGTTTCTGCTCTGAATATGGACGTTGAGAAAATGCTGGTAGGTGCTCGAAAAGACTATCTTGCATGGATTAACAAATTTGACAACGGAAGGTATGGCAAAATCTAAGTTTAAGGCAGGAGACAGAGTTCGCATCGTCTCCAATGAAACCCAATCTCAGTTTGTGGACAAGGTTGGCGTAGTCAAGAAAGCGTTTTGTACATTTTGTGAATCTGAAGTGACCGGTGACAAACTATGGCTCTACCGCATTGAGGTAAATGGTGAGACATTGCGTGGAGTCGCTACAGATGCTGATTTGGAAGCGTATGGCTAAACGTGTAACCAAGAACATAAACCTACAAGTCGTAGATGAGTCTGGAGGCAAACACGACCTCCAGCTCTTTTACGATACGTACACCAGATACATTGAACTTAGTCGTTATCTATTTGCAAGCAAAGAGCCTATTTATGACATTAATGAAATGCCAGAAGATAGCAAATTTTATGCAGCGGCCAAAGAGATAGCTAAACAGATTGATGTGGACTGGAAAACTATGTCACATGAGGACAGCAATCGCATTATGTTGGCTCTATTAGAGGATACGTATAATGCGATGGGAAAGGTTGGTGACAAGAAAAATCTTGTTATCGAAGTTAAATTGAAAATTATAAAATAGTATGGCAACCATTAAGCTAAGAGCAAAAGCTATAGTTACTAAAATGGACTATGGCGTAGCCGAGATGAAGGGTCTGAAAGTTGGCGATGTAGTCGAAGGCAAAATGCGTGAGGATTGGGCGTTTTTCGAGTTCAAATGGAATGGCAGAGATGCAACACTCATTATTGATGACAATGCCGAGATTGTCGAATATGAAAGCTTGGAATATGCAGTGCAGGACAACAACAACGAGCACCACAAAGACACAAATGGATTTATTTGGTTTGAGACTTTGCAACAGGCTAAAGAATATCAAAAATCTCTTGGCGGCACTATTATGTATGGTGCTGGTTATTGTGATAAAGAAGGCAATTATATTGAAAGCCCATTTTGGTGTACGACCATGAAGGCAGCACGCCAAAAACTACATAAAACATTAAATAAATATGAATAAGGACAGACGTGACAGACTATCAGAAGTGACATCAACTATTGAAGAAGCCAAAGATCAAATTCAGGAAATTATCGATGAAGAACAAGACGCTTTGGATAACCTTCCAGATTCCTTACAAGATTCGGAACGTGGTTTGAAAATGTGTGATGCCATTAATGATATGGAAAATTTGATCGGAGCACTTGATGGCTTTAATACAAATCTGGATGGCATTGTGAAGAAGTATAGTCCTCAAAAGAAGAAAAAGAAGGAATGATAGCGTCTATTTAGAATAAATCTGGCATTTTATTTGCTATTTATAAATATTTGTACTAAATTTGAAGCTAATTTTCTCTTAATTCTGACAAATATGAATGACTATATTCTCATCCAATTCGTTAAGGCTAAAACGAACTTAAAGTCGGCCAGTTCTAAATCCAAAATGTACACCATACAGTTTGGAGACAGATCGTGCGGATTGTCTCATTATGTTGAATCATGGATTGCAACGGACATACAGACTTATTCAGGAAGGCAGCGTATAGCAAGATGGCTTAGACAGTTGTTCAAAGACATTAGACCGGATGAAATTGATAGCTTCTTAGAGAAATTTATAGAGGAACATCCATTAGAACATACAAGCTATGGATTTGATTTGATTCCTCTCATAGCAACAGAAGATGACTGCTGTGAAATGTCTTTGAGCATTTACAAAGGACCTGTGTTCTTAACAATACAGCAAGAACAGCAGCTTATTCAACTCTTACAAGAACCTTATAAGAAGTTCTCAAAGTTCACTGAACTGGAGAATTGGTTTGAGAATTATCGTAGAAAGTATGGGTACCAAACTCGTCTGAAGCGCGACCAGCATACACAGAACTATGAGTTGGCGTGGGGGTTTTGTGTTTATCATGGGCTTGATGTAAATGCTCTTGATAGAATGGTGCGTCAAGAGACAAAACATAAACCTGTTGGCATTAAAACACGAATTTCTAATATTATACTATTAAGTTTTGCTGTACTGATATATACATCAATTGCTATGCTAATAATGCAAAGCATTGGGTATATCGAAAACTTCTGGTTATCTGGGATTATGAATCTGTTATTCTGGTCGATGATTTGTGTGCCGTTGTATCTGTTTTTTAGAAAGAAATAATAAATGCCTGGAATAAGAATTAAATTGTCCGAAGCTGAATTTCAAAAACTGGCTGAGGAAACTGGCGTGTCCCAATATGATATTGAAAAGCTCTACTCAATGGGGTTGATTAGAGACAATAAAGTGTTGGATTTTTTGATACGACACGATTTCTTTAAGGTAAAGCGTTCTGACAAATATCGTACATCCCAGATTGTTACTCGTATTGCTATGTTCTATCATGTGGCAGAAACACGAGTGTACAATGCTATATACAACAAAAGGATGTCTCGATATTACTGCAAAGAGTGTGGCAAGCTTATCCGCAAGTCTGAATTTACTCGAAATGAAGGCTTGTGTGATAATTGCGTAGCCAAATCAATAGAACTACCGTAATTAAACATTGGTATTATGAAACCGAAACAAATTGAGGCGTATAACTACTATAAGCAGTTGTACCCAGAGGCGATTGTGCTGTTCCATATCGGCACAAACCACGTAGCTCTTTTTGAAGATGCTGTGGCAGTAGCTAAATCTTTAACCGGCAACGCCGATGGAGTAACGGACAAATTTGAGTTTCCATACGGGGACGTAGATTCCATTGTTACTCTGGGAGACTCCTTCCAGATACACATGATAGACTACCGAAATGATGATGGAAACTTTGATTTTCCAGACATCAAAAGGCTAAAACAAGAAAAAGATGAAGATTATTGAAAATTTTTATTCCTAATGGGAAGGCTGAATATTAAATAGCTTTTATGTTATTAATATTCAGCCTTTTTCTATGCCGTTTTGTGAATAATTACACATAACGGTAAACGCTTGTGTATCAATATTTTACGCAATTTTTTTGTTGCGGTTTTCTCGTAAAATAGTATTAACTTTGCATTGCTGTTCTTGTCTTGTACAGGGGCAGCAATTGTCATTTTGAATAATAAACAACTTCATATAATGGATCGTATCGATAACAATTCTACTGCCTCAGAGCAGTCTAAGAGCATCCGTGTTTACACTAAGCTCAAATTCATTCGTTCAGAGATTTCTGGCGCACCTGTAAGCTTTGTCTCACAGAACCCTAAAACAGGAAGAATCTGTGGTGTTCGCCAGGACTCTGAATATCCTAAAAAAATCTGCATCGTTGACAAAGCTTTGTCAAGTCAGATTATGCTGAACGCTTTGTACGATTGCATACTTATCCCTATGGCCGATAAGAACGGCTATGTCGTGATCGCAGCTGAGCCTGTACAGTTTAAGGCAAAGGTTAATACTACGTATATCAAAGGCAATGTGTACCTTGTGGAAGTTAAGTTCGGAAACAAGACAATTCGCTTTGATCCGTTTAACGGCAAGAAAGAATCTGTCAAGAACTTGAAGGCTTGCAAGGAAGTCCTGGAAAAGCGAATTGACGTAAAGGATGTGATGCAGGTGGTTGAGGATTTTGAGCGTGCTGCAAATACAGTGGTTACTCTTATGGAAAAGGATAAATACCGTCGTCGTAAGCTATGAGGAGACCTAAAGAAGGTATAACCACTGACGCAGCTCATTCAACCAAGAATTTGCTCACCGAGTATCAGGGCATTGACCTGGCTACAGGTGAGCAAATTTTTTACAGAAACCTGGGAAATCAAACTGTAAACATTGGAGAGTTCTTGGCAGTGGTTGAGGCTGTTAAATATATCATTGAAAATGATTTCCAGCCTCGTGTCATTTATACCGACTCGATGACAGCTATTTCCTGGTTTAACAATAAATCAACAGCGTCTAATAAACAAAACAGTGAACTGAAGAAGGCTGAGCTTTTTCTCAGAGTTATGGCAACAGATGTTGATACTATAGAAGTAAGACATTGGGATAACAGACGATGGGGAGAAACACCGGCTGATTTTAACCGAAAGTAATTCAATAAACACATGAGATTAAGGATAAATATATTGCTGGTTGCGTGTATGCTATCTTTGACTGCTTATGCTCAAACATTCCACATGAAGGTTGCATATTACCATCCGGTAAAGGCAGAATGCAGTGGTAATCCGTTAATAACAGCAGATGGAAGCAAAGTTAATTTACATAAATTGAAGCAAGGCAAAATTCGTTGGTGTGCTGTTCCGCGTGAATTGTTATGCTATTTTCCAAAAGACAAGCCCAAACGCATCTGGATAGAAGGTTATGGCGTTTATGAAGTCCACGATGTTACAAGCAAACGAATTAAAAATACTGTGGATATAATGGTGCATCCAGCCAATAAAAATCCTATATCTTGTAAACGTGTCAAAATCAAGATTATTTATGATTGACGAGTCAAAAATACAACAAGCGGCCAACAACTATATAGGGCATGAGCCTGAAGTTGATGAAGGTTGCAATGTGTCCGCAAGACGTGAAGCGTTTAAGGACGGTGTTAATTGGTTTAAAAAGAACATTTGGCACAATGCCACTGAACAGCCAACAGAATTTATGCCAATCCTCGTCCAGTGGCTGAATGATGGTAAAATCGAATATGAAACAGATGAACATCCTCAAAATTTCGACTGGCAGAGGTGCTTCAAAGAAAATAATGTCATCAAGTGGTGTTATTTGTCTGACATCATATAATACAAAGTTATGGAAATATATGAAATCGAAAATCCATTTTGGCTAAGTGATATTTTTATCTTTGAATACATAGATAAGGTGGGATATTGTTATGTTAAGGTCAATTATCAAGATAAGATAGAAGAAATAGGTATTAATATATCTAAAAGGATGCACAATCAATCAATTGCGAATATTCTTTTAAAGGCTAAAAAAGCTACAAATAACCACAAGTCTATATTCTCTATGTTTGGGGATCAATATTGGTTGAGTTTATTCAAGAAACACAATCAAAAGAATGTATCATTTTAATATTTATTTTAAGGGGGG
>ULYE01030511.1_pt1 | contig 10997 bp, 9 predicted proteins | sample 1961921 | NCBI WGS metagenome assembly ULYE01 (sample SAMEA4835856, study PRJEB28245) | human gut metagenome | biome: gut microbiome; material: fecal sample | place: Denmark | collected 2008 | reverse complement strand
GAGTTTTTTGTTATTTATATTGGGAGTTTTGACACGCCCTCATTACTTTATATGCCTCCAAATAAGCAACTATTCGATAACCCAGTCTGTAATGTTTCCCTTCTCGCTGTCGAAGTTCACCCCCACCTTTGTTACGGGCAGCGCGCTTAAGGCAAAACGCTTGCCGTAGTTCTTAAGGTTTATTTGGTGCAAGGCAGTTTGGGCATCGCGGTTGAGCTTGAACTCAATGATAAAGATGCGCGTATGCGTCATCACCACCATGTCTATACGGCCATGAGGTGTATGCACCTCCACGTCTACCATATAAGGTGTGAGAAGTGAGAATACTACATATAGCATTTGCTGATAATGACCTTCGTGGTTCTTAACGTTACAATAGGGCACCGAAGCCAGAAAATCTTGAAGCAACCTAAGTGCTTCGCCCATATTCTCGTCTTTAACCAAGCATATCGCCAAACGCCGTGCTGTATTGGTAGTGGCAATGGTGTTGGGCGATACATAACTCGGTATGAGGGCACGGGTCAATCCGGTTCGCACCTCTTTGTTTGGTATATCCAGGGTATAGAAGTCGAAATCCTTGTTATAGTTCTTTATGGTGAGATATCCACTTTGATAAAGCAGCGGTGTAAGTGACGTCATATTCTCAGTAGGTGCATCAAATTCGTCCTTGTTGGCTTCTATCAGTCTTATCTCTGAAGGCTGTGTATTAAACTTCTTCATCATCTCCAAGAGATAAGTAGGTGTACCGGTTGAGAACCAGTAGGCGTCAAGATTGCCATTCGACAACGCTGCCAACAGACTGAACGGATTGAACACGTCGGGTGAGGGCCAGGCAAAGTGGTAGCCGTCGTAGTTGGAGCGCAATGCCTCCATCGTCTCTTCGTAGGTCTTGCCCAATCGCTTGCCAAGATACTCCACGTCCACCTGCATCTGCGTCTCGATCTCGTCGAGGGTGATGCCGCACAGACCTGCGTATTCGGGCAGCATACTTATGTTGTTGATGTTGTTAAGCTCGCTGAAGATGCTAACCTGCGAAAACTTGGTTATGCCAGTGAGGAACACAAAGCGCAGATAAGGGTCGGCATCCTTAAGCGGACTGTAGAAGTTGCGCATAGTGTTGCGTAGTTGTACGAGATGCTGGTCTTCGTGTACAACGTCCAGCAAGGGAGCGTCGTACTCGTCAATAATGACAACAACCTTCTTGCCGCTCTTTTCATAGGCAGTTCTAATGAGATGGGCAAGCCTGTTGTTGGCATCCACTATCCTGTTCTCTATGCCCCATTTGCGCTCTTCCACCTTAAGCATCTCGTCAAGGTATCTCTCCAATGCGTCCTTCTCCATGTACTTGCCCCCGGCAAGGCTGAAGTGCAGCACGGGATGTTGCACCCATTCGGTCTCCAACTTCTCAATGGCGAGACCCTCAAAGAGGCTCTTCTTGCCCTCAAAGTAGCACTTCAGGGTAGACGCTAACAACGACTTGCCAAAACGGCGCGGACGGGTAAGGAATACATACTTCATATTGCCGTGGGTCATACGATAGATGTATTCGGTCTTGTCGATGTACAGTAGGTGTCGCTCGCGTATTTCCGAGTAGGTCTGTATACCTAATGGATAAAGCCTTGGAGTCATATTGCTGGGTTTTTGTTTATATGCTTTTACGTTATGCAAATATACAGATTTTTGGCAAGTGAAGCAAAGAATTGTTTAACATTTGGCATCCCTATTCTTTTTAATAAAACATAAAATTTCCGTATATAATAATGTATACGGAAAAATATTCTTACTTTTGCGCCCAAATTAAAGAAGACAAAGCAAAATCATGCAAGAAAACTTAGTAATCGTCGAGAGCCCCGCAAAGGCCAAGACCATAGAGAAGTTCTTGGGTAGCGACTTTAAGGTGATGTCGTCTTACGGCCACATCCGCGACCTGAAGAAGAAAGAACTCAGCATCGACAAAGATACACTCCAACCCGACTACGTTATTCCGAAGGACAAGGAAGAACTGGTAAAGAAACTTAAGGAAAACGCAAAGAAGGCACACAAGGTGTGGCTCGCATCCGATGAGGACCGCGAAGGAGAAGCCATCTCATGGCACCTTTGCGAAGTACTCGGACTGGACGAGGCATCGACCAATCGTATTGTGTTCCATGAGATTACGAAGCCAGCCATTCTGGCAGCCATAGCTCGTCCGCGCCACCTTGACATGAACCTTGTCAACGCACAGCAGGCTCGCCGTGTGCTCGACCGTATTGTAGGCTTCAAGCTTTCGCCCGTACTATGGCGTAAGGTAAAGCCGGCATTGTCGGCAGGCCGTGTACAGTCGGTTGCGGTGCGTCTTATCGTTGAGCGCGAACGCGAGATTCAGCAGTTCAAGAGCGAGCCTTACTATCGCATCAACGCCATATTTGCCATTACCAACGCCAATGGCTCACAGTCGGAGGTTAAGGCAGAGCTTGACAAGCGATTCGACAACCACGACGATGCCATTGCCTTCCTCAACCAGTGCAAGGACTCCGAGTTTACCGTCGACAGCGTGACAAAGAAGCCGTTGAAGCGTATGCCGGCTCCACCGTTTACCACCTCAACCCTGCAGCAGGAAGCGGCACGCAAGCTTGGATTCTCGGTTTCGCAGACAATGATGGTGGCTCAGCGCCTTTACGAGAACGGTCTTATAACCTACATGCGTACCGACAGCGTGAACCTCTCAAAGCTTTGCCTTGGTGCGGCTAAGGAGGAGATAGTGAAGTTGTATGGCGAGGAGTATAGCTCTACACGCACCTTCCACACCCACTCTAAGGGTGCGCAGGAGGCTCACGAGGCTATACGTCCTACATATATGAGCAACACCACTATTGAGGGCACGTCGCAGGAGCGCCGTCTGTACGACCTTATATGGAAGCGCACTGCCGCAAGCCAGATGGCAGAGGCTCAGATAGAGAAGACAACCGTTGCCATTGCCATGAGCGGCAATAGCGAGCAGCACTTCATCGCAAACGGAGAGGTTGTAAAGTTTGACGGTTTCTTGAAGGTATACCGCGAGTCGACCGACGACGAGCAGAACGAGTCGAAGGACGAGTTTGCACACAATCTGCCCGTAATAAATGAGGGCGACAAGCTTACACGACGCGAGATAACTTCCACCGAGCGCTACTCGCAAGGCCCAACCCGATACACCGAGGCGAGCCTTGTGCACAAACTTGAGGAGCTGGGCATCGGACGTCCGTCTACATACGCTCCTACAATATCTACAATACAGCAGCGCGAGTATGTGCAGAAGGGCGACAAGAAGGGCGAGGAGCGTCCTTACGTCATCGACACACTGCGCGGCATCAAGATAACACCTACCCGCAAGGTAGAGCTTACCGGCAACGAGAAGGGCAAGCTGCTGCCTACCGACATAGGCATCGTGGTGAACGACTTCCTTATCGACAACTTCCCGGTGATTATGGACTACAACTTCACCGCCAAGGTAGAGCATGAGTTCGACCAGATAGCCGACGGCAAGGAAGAGTGGACAGATATGATGCGCCACTTCGACAACGAGTTTGAGCCTACTGTCGACAAGGTGATGAACGCACGCTCAGAGCACAAGGCGGGCGAGCGCAAGCTGGGCGACGATCCTAAGTCGGGCCATCCGGTGTTTGTAAAGATAGGCCGTTATGGTCCGGTAGTGCAGATAGGTACCGCCGACGACGAGGAGAAGCCGCGCTTTGCACAGCTGCCAGCCGACAAGAGCATGGAGACAATAACCCTTGACGAGGCTCTCGAGCTGTTCAAGTTGCCACGTACCGTGGGCGAGTTTGAGGGCAAGAGCGTAACAATAGGCGCCGGCCGATTTGGTCCTTACGTTCTGCACGACAAGAAGTATGTGTCTATCCCTAAGGACGAGGACCCCTTGGCGCTAACCCTCGAGCGTGCCATAGAGCTGATAGAGGGCAAGCGCAAGGCAGAGGAGGAGCGCCATCTCAAGCAGTTTGACGAAGACCCCAAGCTCGAGGTGCTCAACGGACGCTATGGTCCCTACATCGTATACGACGGCAAGAACTATCGCATACCACGCGATCTCCACTCTAAGGCTGCCGAGCTAAGCTACGAGCAGTGTATGGACATTGTCAACAATCCGCCTGCTCCGAAGAAGAGAGGCGCCAAGAAGTAAACATTAAGAAGTATGACCCGAATAATCCTCATCGGCTATATGGGAGCCGGAAAGACTACCGTAGGCAAGGCTCTCGCCAAGGCTCTTGGCGTAACCTTCTACGACCTCGACTGGTATATCGAGACACGTATGCACCGCACCGTTAAGCAGATATTCGACGAAGAGGGCGAAGAAGGCTTCCGCCGCATTGAGCGCAATATGCTGCACGAGGTTGCCGAGTTTGAGAACGTGGTGCTGTCGTGCGGCGGCGGCACTCCGTGCTTCTTCGACAACATCGACTACATGAACCAGCAGGGACCTGTAGTCTACCTCAAAGCGTCGCCGGAGGTGCTGTACGAGCATCTTAAGATGGGCAAGTCGGTAAGGCCGCTGCTCCTCAACAAGACACCCGAGGAGGTTAAGACGTTCATCGTCGAGCAACTCGCACACCGCGAACAGTTCTACTCTAAGGCTAAGTATACCTTTGATGTGAACCTGCTCGACAACTACGACAAAATTAATATAACAGTAGAGAAACTAATAGAAATGTTGAATTAGGAGTTTTGAGTTTTGAATTGTAGTCTTCGGCGATTTTGAATGAACAACAACTCAAAACTCAAAACTCAAAACTCAAAAACTCAAAAATGAAGAAATGGACCATTGAAGACTCTCGCGAGCTATACAACATCAACGGTTGGGGTACATCCTACTTCGGCGTAAACGACCGAGGCGACATGTACGTGTCGCCATGCAAGGACAACGTGCAGATAGACCTGCGCGATGTTATGGACGAGTTGCAGCTGCGCGATGTCACACCGCCGGTTCTGCTGCGATTCCCCGACATCCTCGACAACCGTATCGAGAAGACTTCAAGCTGCTTCAAGAAGGCAGCCGAGGAGTATCAGTATAAAGGCGAGAACTTCATCGTCTACCCTATAAAGGTGAACCAGATGCAGCCCGTTGTGGAGGAGATTATATCGCACGGACGCAAGTTTAACCTCGGCTTGGAGTGTGGCTCAAAGCCCGAGCTGCACGCCGTTATAGCCGTACAGTGCCAGAGCGACTCCATCATCGTGTGCAATGGCTACAAGGACCAGAGCTACATAGAGCTGGCATTGCTCGCACAGAAGATGGGCAAGCGCATCTTTCTCGTTGTAGAGAAGATGAACGAGATTGGGCTTATAGCTGCCGCTGCCAAGAAGTTGGGTGTGCGTCCCAACATCGGTATACGCATAAAGCTCGCCTCAAGCGGCTCGGGCAAGTGGCAGGAGAGTGGCGGCGATGCCTCAAAGTTTGGTCTGCGTGCCTCAGAGTTGCTACAGGCTCTTGAGATACTCGACGAGAAGGGACTGCACGACTGTGTACGTCTTATCCACTTCCACATTGGCTCGCAGATAACAAAGATACGCCGTATACAGACAGCCCTGCGTGAGGCTGCCCACTTCTACATACAGTTGCACAAGATGGGGTACAACATCGACTTCGTCGACTGTGGTGGCGGTCTGGGCGTCGACTACGACGGCACACGCTCGTCAAGCTCCGAAAGCTCTGTAAACTACTCTATACAAGAGTATGTCAACGACTGCGTTTACACCTTCGTCGATGCCGCCAACAAGAACGGTATAGCCCATCCTAACCTCATTACAGAGAGCGGACGCTCGCTGTCGGCACACCACTCGGTGCTCGTTATAGATGTGCTTGAGACAACATCGCTGCCGCAGATGCGTGAGGAGTTTGAGCCGTCAGAGAACGACCACCAACTGGTTAAGGACCTATATGATATATGGGACAACCTCAACCCACGCACAATGCTTGAGGACTGGCACGATGCCGAGCAGATACGCGATGAGGCTCTCGACCTCTTCTCGCACGGCATTGTAGACCTGCGCACCCGAGCCGAGATCGAAAGTATGTATTGGAGCATCTGCCGCGAGGTCAACGGCATGGCTAAGTCGCTTAAGCACACACCAGAGGAGCTGCGTGGCTTGGACAAGCTTCTTGCCGACAAGTACTTCTGCAACTTCTCGCTCTTCCAGTCGTTGCCGGACGCTTGGGCTATAGACCAGCTCTTCCCGATAGTGCCGATACAGCGTCTTGACGAGCGCCCTACACGCAACGCCACCCTGCAAGACATCACTTGCGACTCGGACGGCAAGCTTGCCAACTTCGTTACCAACCGACAGGCTTCGGATGTGCTGCCCGTACACGCGGTAAAAAAGAACGAGGACTATTATCTCGGCGTATTCCTTGTAGGAGCCTACCAGGAGATATTGGGCGATATGCACAACCTCTTCGGCGATACAAATGCCGTTCATATCTCGGTTAAGGACGATGGCTATCACATCGACCAGATATTCGACGGCGAGACAGTGGAGGAGGTGCTCGACTACGTACAGTACAACCCCAAGAAGCTTGTGCGCCAGTTGGAGATATGGGTAACCAAGAGTGTAAAGGCAGGAAAGATCTCGCTCGAAGAGGGCAAGGAGTTCCTTAGCAACTATCGCTCTGGTTTGTATGGATATACTTATTTGGAGTAATAAAGTTTTATGGATATAACAATAGTCAAAGTAGGTGGCGCCGTGGTTGAAGACCCGGCGCAGCTCACCACTCTTCTCGAAGGTTTCAAGAAGATAGAGGGAGCCAAGATATTGGTGCATGGAGGAGGACGACGTGCCACAAAGGTAGCCGCCGCACTGGGCATAGAGAGCAAGATGGTTGGCGGACGACGCATAACCGATGCCGATATGCTTGAGGTGGTGACAATGGTGTACGGCGGACTGGTGAACAAGAACATCGTGGCACAGCTGCAGGCGATAGGCGTTGACGCTATCGGACTGACCGGTGCCGACATGAACGTTATCCGTTCGCACCGACGTCCTATAAAGGACGGTATCGACTTTGGCTTTGTTGGCGATGTCGACACAGTGGACGCCGCACGTCTGCACACCCTTATCGACGCACAGTTGACACCAGTTCTCGCTCCGCTTACATTCGACGGAGCCGGAACAATGCTCAACACCAACGCCGATACAATAGCCTCAGAGACAGCGCGTGCGCTTGCAAAGGCAGACAACGTAACCCTTGTATATTGCTTTGAGAAGCCAGGTGTGCTTGCCAACCCCGACGACGACAACAGCGTGATACCAACAATAACACGCTCCCTCTTCCTGCGTCTCACTGCCGACGGAACCATATCGGGCGGCATGCTGCCCAAGATTGAGAATGCACTCGCTGCTGTTGAGGCAGGAGTGAAGAAGGTTGTCATAACCAAGGCCGATTGTCTTGGCGCCAACAACAGCGGTACAACCATATCGTTATAGGTTGTATTTTTGGCAGAGTGGTACGGATGCAAGCCGTACCACCTATTGTATGAATTATTAGGCTTTTAGTCCTTTAAATGTTAAACGAGGTTAATTGCGAGCCAAGCTTGTAACAACCTGCCCCTCCAATCGTCTTACAAATAGAGCACAGATGAAAAAGATTAGTTTTCGCAACGACATCCTGCCGATGAAGGACTCACTCTTCAGGCTTGCACTGCGCATCACGCTTAGTCGTGAGGAAGCGGAGGATATAGTGCAAGACACCCTGATAAAGGTGTGGAACCGTCGCGAATCGTGGGACACCATAGAGAACATCGAGGCGTTCAGTCTTACCATCTGCCGCAATATGGCTCTCGACCGTCTGCGTCTTCACGACAACCAAAACACGTCGCTCGACGACAACGATGGTGGCGAAAGGCTCGACACAGCATCCAACCCCTTTGAGCGCACAGTGCAAAAGGAGAAGGTGGAGATTGTGAGAACCCTCATCGACAGCCTGCCCGAGAAGCAACGCAGCTGCATGCAGCTACGCGATATCGAGGGAAAGACTTATAAGGAAATTGCCGCTGTGCTTGGCATAACCGAAGACCAAGTGAAGGTGAACATCTTCAGAGCACGGCAGACAATAAAGCAACAATTCATACAATACGACAATTATGGACTATAAATACATCAACCAGCTTTTAGAGCGCTACTGGGAGTGCAAGACCACTCTTGAGGAAGAGCAGATATTACGCTCCTTCTTCAGCCAGTTGTGTGTGCCGGAGGAATTGGCAAAGTATCGTCCGCTGTTCAACTACGAGCAGACCGAGCCTAAGACCAACTGCCTTGGCGACGACTTCGACGAGCGCATTATGTCCATGATAGACGAGCCACAACACGTCGAGGCAAAGCGTGTGCGCATCAGTCAGAGATTTGCCCCTCTCTTCAAGGCTGCTGCAATGGTGGCAATAGTGCTTACACTGAGTCAGGCTGCACAGCTCTCCTTCCAGAGCACAGGCAGCACCGAGGCTGTTCCAGCCTCGTATACACAGCAACCTACGGGTGGAGCCTCAGTGGCGCTTAACGACTCGCTGCACAGCGACTCGCTGCGAAACGGCAACATCGGAGCGGCTGTGGTAGAGCCAGTGAGCCAGAACGGCACTACAATCATCAAATGACAATTTCTATGCTTTCTCAATAAATCATTTTTAGTTAAAACAAAAAAACTCGAGGCTGCGAAGCTTCAAGTTCTCTCAAATTTTTCATAACATACTAACGTTTGACTGACCGTCGCTATTCGTACAGAATACGGCGGTCAGTTTTTTGTTATAACTAAAAATAATTAGAAAAAAGGCGATATTGTTTTGCTGTTCTAAAAATAATTTGTAATTTTGGACGCAGTTTGTATAAGCAACACAAAAATTAAACAACAAGAACTAAATTAAAATTCTCTTGACGCCAAAGGTCGGGGGATATCTTACAACACAAAAATATATTTATCCATGAGGAAAATCTTTATTGGTGCTATTGCGGCATTATTGTCCATTAGCAGTACCACTGCCATTGCCGGCAACGACGACGTCATGATTACACGCGACGGTTCGTTTATCAACGTTAAAGTATTGAGAATCAGCAGTTCGGACGTAAACTTCATCAATCTCGACAAGAAGCGTCAGGGCGAACTTAAAGCCCCAACCGACTTTGTGTATATGATTATGAAGGAGAAGGGGTCTAACGTTCTGTTTGACGAGGAAGGCAACCAGATGACTTCTGCCCATGTGAAGCTTGACAAGAAGGATAACGTGCTTTTTCTTAACAACGGCAAATTCTTCCCTGTATTTAATGTGGAGATTGGCAAAAATGACATCAGTTACAAACTTAAGGACAGCAAAAAGGCTCCTGTAGAGAAGGTTGCCAAGGACGAGGTGTTTCTGCTGAAGAACAGCGACGGCACAACAACCTTGTTCAACAACAAGTATGTCGAGAAGATGCGCAAGGCTAAAGCCGAGGCACAGGCAAAGGCTGCTGCCGCCCCAACGCTACCAGGTGCACAGATGCCGACAACACCAGCAGTCCCTGCAACCCCCAATGTGGCAACGGGCGGGCTTAAGTTCTCGCCGGCTCCGGCTCTCTCCGACGACGAGATAATACGCCGTGTGTATGCCAAGCAGCCTTACACATTGTACGGCAAGGGCACTGTGGCTGAGTATATCATTATGAAAGGCGACAAGCAGTCGGTGTTTATGGGTCTTCCCACATACGTGCAGCAGGTGGTGGCAGAGGAGAAAGTGAGCAACGGATTGTTGGGAGTGTACGTCAAGCAAGTGCTCCTCAACAAGAAGCACGAGCCATCAAAGGGTATATCTGCCGCGTTCAAGTCGTACTATTATCCTACGGAGATAGACACCGCCGGCACCTTCCACCTTACACACGACATCTCAAGAGACTTCGTTCTGCTCACAAGTCGTCAGGGATATGCCATGCTGTTGCCCTCTATGCCGAACGTGGGCGACAAGCTGAAGTGCGGCACCATTGCCGACAACAGCAAGAACCTGTTTGGCGGAACGGTAAAGCTTAAGGCTGAATACACCGACTTCTATGTGGACGGCACAGAGACAGTGACAACTCCGGCAGGCACATTCGACTGCATCCGACTTAAAGGCAAGGTGTTTGAGGACAATTCGGCTTACAAGGCAAACTACCAGTATACGTGGTGGCTGGCAAGAGGTGTGGGCTTCGTCAAGTACGAGATGCTGAATGTGGACGGCAAGGACCCCAAAGTGCCAACAACCATATTGCTTAACAAGCTTGAGAGACCATAGGCACATATACACTATATCAACCAACGCTTCTACAATTAGAAACTTAACAAGTATAATTATCAATCACAAAAATTAGTAGCAATGAAAAAGGTATTTTTTTCTTTAGCGATGCTGCTTGCAGCGCAGGTAGCAACAGCACAGACTGTAATTTCAAACAATTACGACTCGCCAATAACAAAGGCTGACGGCACCAACACAACTAACGACACCGAGACAGACGGCTTTGTACAGGGAGAAGACTACAGTTTTACAATCAACACCGACCAAGACCTCTATGGTATAAAATATCTGTTTGATGTTTCTAAGTCGGCTTACTTTGGCTTTGGCTTCAACCTGGGCACTGGCGATTACAGTTCTTATTCTTCTTCGGTGTTCCTTGGTTTGGGCAAGCGCTATCTTCTTGGCAACTCGTTCTTGCTTCAGGGCAAGCTTGGTGTCTATGGCGGATATATGTCGTACGAGGTACCAACCGTAAACGATAAAGGAAAGCTGACAAAGAAGGACAAGGACGAGTTTATTTACGGAGCTGAGGCCAATGTTGCGGCTGGCTTGAAGTTGTGGACCACCAAGAAGGGTACACGCGGCTTTATTACCGTTGGCTATTACATGAGCGCTCCTAAGTTTAAGACCGAGAACATGGGCGACAATGGCGCATGGTGCTTCGGTATCACCTTGGTAAAGTAGTGTCCGATACTCGGAGTGATACAAACTGAGGTTTATCGGGGAGGCTGGCGTTAT
>ULYE01030879.1_pt1 | contig 11003 bp, 11 predicted proteins | sample 1961921 | NCBI WGS metagenome assembly ULYE01 (sample SAMEA4835856, study PRJEB28245) | human gut metagenome | biome: gut microbiome; material: fecal sample | place: Denmark | collected 2008 | reverse complement strand
AACATAAAAAGTTGCTCAAAAATTTGGCTATGTCTTAGGAATCGGTAAACGCCGTATGCATACCTCAAAACACCAGCATCTTTGCACAGTAGCAGTGTTTGTGTATATTTTGAGGTATGCAATACGGCACAACCTTATACCTACGATTTTCTTTAGCCAATCATAACAAGAGTAGGCATCACACATAAAGCCATTGCCCCTCCAGTCTTTCAAGTTGTCCATAAAGCCCAAAAACATATTTATCCTCCCTCACTTCACACTTTCTTTTCATCTGTAATCCCCTCAAAGAACCCTTTCGTTTGAGTTCTTTCTATTTCATCTAATCTATATTGATACCATTCACGGAATGTATCGCTCATTTCCTGCTCTTCATCATAAGTACAAAAAATATTCAATTGATTATTCTGAAACAACATGGAAGTACGCCCCTGATTCATTTTATGAAGAGTACGCATGATTTCCATTCTTGAAGTCTCATTATAAGTGAAGATAGTAATCGTTCGCTTTTCTCCAGGCTCTAAGTTCTCCTCACATTGATGCTTGAAGAACGACTGAAAATAATGATAATCGTTGTCGCCAAGAGAATGACCGAAGAACACTACCTCGTCTGCATCTCTCAAATCATATCCTACAGGATGGCTTGAATAATGGGGATTAAAACTTTTCCTCATGAAATCGTATGCTCCATTCACTGTATCTACTTCGTCATTTATACCCAATATAGCTGAGTTATCAGACAAACAACCATGTACATACTCTATATTAGACAATTCAGGAAGTTCAAACTGTCTTGTAACTCTATTCAAATCAGTATAGTTAAAAGAATAAATCTTACTAAAAGCAGAGTCTTGACAAACCAAAGAAAAGACTTTAGCTGCCAAGGTTTCAGACTTTACATTTTTCTTTTGAACGGACTGTAGATATTTTATCATTGATTCAACAATAATTCCAAAATCTTGAGCATCTTCTTTCGCCGTCTCAGGAATTAAAGATTTATAAGCAGGAATTGTTTTTGCTGCCTTTAGAACATAATTAGCAAGTTCACCCTCTAAGTCAAACCATTTCTCTATCTGAGATTTTTGGTTTAAATATTTATACAACTGACTTTTCAAGTTTTTCGGCCAAAATTCGCTTTTAGCAAAATCAGAATATCTCGTATTTCTACCTAAATCAAGATCAAAGCCGTTACCGATAATCAGCAAACGCTTCGGTATTTTATTCTTTTCCATATCCTTCATAATTAATAGTTTTACCTTTTCACTTCCCCCACCATCTTCTTCACCAGCATACGGAATTGCTTATAGATGCCCAACTGTAACATTAAGATTCTAATATGCTTCTCCATCTTGGTTCTGAAAGTAACAGGAAAATATTTATCGAAACACTCCTTAGGCGAAAGCCTATCTAAGTCTTCAAAGAATGCTGTGCGTCTAGGATTGTTCTTTGGCTGAGCTGTCAGCTCATGTACGCCAGCTATCAGCTTATCAACACTTACCTCTTTTATATAAGCATCACCTTCTATGGCTTTCATGATTTTTTCTGCCTTGGCTGAATGAACAAGAACTTTAGTTACACCTTTATCATTATCCAACTCCTTACTATACTGGTACACCTCGAAGCAATCCCATATTGTGAAGTCTGTCACACGATACTGCTTCTTGAATCTACAAGCATAACAGCTTGGTCGAACATTGATACCAGAGAAGAACGAGCGAAGCCAAGGATCTGTATCAATACCTGCATGATAAGAACCTTTCACTGAGTCGAAACTCATATTCGAGTACTTGTAGCCATAGAATTTCTTATCTCTAAACTTCAGATTCTTTAAGTTATCTCCGTATGTCAAGCCTTGATATTCTATATATTTACGAAGCACCTTAGGTGATGGAACCGCTCTACAAACCACATCAACGATAATCAAATTATCGTATGGCTTTCTAAGATATGATACCAAACCTTCCATCTGGCACGGAGTACCACTGAAACATACCAAACGACCTTGCTTCAAAAACTCCTTAGCCTGTTGATAAGTTTCCCCTATTAGACTCTGTACATACTTACTATTTCGGAATTTCCAAAGTTCATCCTCGCTTTCTATATAGATATGTCTTGCCTCATTATGCTCATTGAGAGCAGCTCCGAAAACCACGCCACCTTGTTTTAATACATACTTGGCTATAGCAGTATATGCCCCTCCAGATGTACTTTCCGCAAGAACCTTAGCATCTTTGTTTTGAAGCAGATAACCTTTCTGAGGCTTTTTCTCCTCTGGTTTAACATTTATAATTGGACACACCTTCTCACACAGATGGCAGTCAATGCAGGTATTCTTATCCACCAGAGGATAACGGAATCCTTCCTTATCTTCGACCATTGAAATGCAATGTTTTGGACATGCATTTTCGCATGCCCAACAGCCACAGCAATCTTTCTTATCTTTAATCTCTATCATATCTGATACCAGATTTTTCTAATGCATCAAAAACAAAGTTCTTGGTAAACTGGCGCAATTCTGCCAAATTCTCATGAACCTTCTTATAATCTATATCCATAGCCAGCATATCCTTTGGCGCTTCATCACCCTTCAAAAGGCGTTTCTCTTCACCCACCAATGAAAGTAAAGAATAGATACGTCCATTGGTAGAAACAATACTGTCGTTGTTATATCTACGGAATGTGAAGAACTTCTTGGCATGAAGCATAGAGAATACAGAGCAATGGAATGAGTCTGTAAATACATACTCTGCATCACGAATCAAACGGATAAACTCCTTTGGACCAACATTATATGGCGCCTCATCCGGGAAATTCTCATCACTGGCGATAAACTCATCGCAATGCTGCAACTGTACTATCTTATACCCCGTTAAATCCTTTACCTTCTTAACAAACTCACGCTGGATAGGATTATTTCCTAAGAAATAGCAGAGCAGATACTTCTCCTTTACGAATCGCTCCTTACTGATACCTTCACCCCATTCCTCAGCTGTAAACAAAATCGTAGGGTCACATACCACAGGTACATTTCTTCCTGTCAAATTCTTGATAAGCTTTTGACCACTTACTTCACGAACAGAGCAATAGTCGATACGAGGCAGAAACTCCTTAGCCAACTTTGCCTGTGCAGAAGGCAATTGAGATATGCCAAAGCTAGTTGCTAGCGCCATCTTTGGCACCTCTCTTGGCACAAAGTTCAAGGTATAATAGTTGGCTGCAATATTGGAAGGCAACCAAAGCTGATCACTTCCAACAACAAACATCTGATAATCATTGGCAGCCTTGCCCAGTTCAGCAAAAGAACCATAACGCTTCGATAGATGAAATTCATGCTGAGCGAAGGTATCAAACATATTATATCGCTCCACAAGATGTGAAGCATAAGTATGATTACTTTTCTTAGCTATCACCTTCTTTACCGTGGCCCATTTATCCTTGATGGTATTGGTATCAAATATCTTACTCAAAAAGTACTTATACTTCGCCTTGTTGATTTCACCCTTCAGGCCATCAATCATGATGGTTTCATTAGGAACATGAATATCATCAAAGAACTTCTGAGTGGCAAAAGCCTGGAGCTGACTTCCATAATTAGGCTGGAAGTAGCAAGTTACAAGTGCTATATTATTCGTCATACAAAATATCAATAATTATATTTACCTCTTTTCAGCATAAACTGTTTTGCTCTACCAAATATATCAAGAACAAAATACATTTTAATCTTAATAAAAAATAAAGCAATTTTTCTGAATTTATCAACTTCGTTATAAGAAGCTTTTTTAATCGCTTCTTTGAATAATAAATTCTCGTCTATTATTCTAGCAAATTTCCTTGTCCTTTTCACAAGAGAATCTGTATTTGCTGGATGAAAGTAAGTATTCATTGCCATTGCTAAAATAACATATATAGCCTTATCATACATAGGCTTTCGAAAATCTTCTTTATTACTAAAGGCAGCAATATCTTCCTCCATAACTTTAAGACAATCGATGATACACTTAACATTAGCTTCACTTACACTTTTTGAAATTGAGGTTGGATTATATCTATAATGATAAAAATACTCATTAATAAATAAAGCCTTGTGTGCATAATAGAACGAACGCATTGCAAAAATATTACCCTCTAATCCTTGTTTTGTTCTAGAATCGTGGGTAACATTATATTTTTTTGCAAAGTCCATTCTCACTAATCTTATGACAGGAGAAGAAACTCCTAAATTATAAATCAAGGTATCAACCGCCAATTGCTTACACTCTTCGGAACCATACACATGAGTATAATCATCACATTTCCATTCTAACTTACCAGTTATCTGCTGCCCATTAACCTCATGAACAAGTTTCCAAAAAACGACATCAATATCAGTATGAGAGTCTAACTGATGAACGATTTTCTCCATCATATCGACATCAAGCCAATCATCGCCATCTATAAAACAGAACCAATCACCTGTAGCAGCTTCATAACCTGCATTGCGAGCTGAAACTAAGCCACCATTTAGCTTGTGGATAACTTTTATGCGTACGTCTTTTTTTCCGTATTCATCACAAAGCTTTCCTGTATCATCAGAAGAACCATCATCAACAAGAATAATTTCAATATTTTTATATGTCTGAGAGACAAGACTAGCAACACACTGATGAAGATAACAACCCACATTATAACATGGTACAATAATTGATATGAGATTAACCATAAATTAAATTTTTTCTAAAGGAGTTACATAACTTTTTATAGTTCCATGTCTCAGCAAATTTATACAGCGCAAAATGATTCTCATATCACGTAGTCCTAACTTTTCCCAAAACTTTTGCTCTACTCTAAAATACCATGGTAACCAAGATCCAGCAAAATGATGAATAGAATAAGTATTAGAAGACTTATATATTTTTCCATTTACATGATTCTTGGGACTAAAATATTCGTAAGGAAAGACTGGTATCTGAGGTAACGCCACATCTATAGCCTCTTCCATATTAGAGACATCTCTAAACATAAATCCATTGCGCTCAACACATCTTTTTACAACACCAGGCAATGGTTGTACATTAAAGCTTCCATCTTCATTAATAAACTCGCGCGTATCATAATAATCCAGACAAGCCTTTATCCATGTAGAATGCTTTTCTACTCCAAACGCAGCAACTTCCAATCCTTTAGTTTTGCCGTTCTCATACCCAATCATTGTTCTCAACTGCAAAAAAGGTTCAAAAGGTTTCACTACTTCCACATCCATATCAAGATAAAATCCGCCATAATGGTACAAAGCATATATACGAATATAATCCGCAGCAAATGCATATTTTTTATTATCAAACGCATCTCTAACCCACTTTGACTTATCTTTAGGAAATCTTTCAAAATTCCAAAGCATAAATTCATAATCAGGCAAGAATTTCTTCCATGACTCCATACATGAGAGTAAATCTGCAGGTATTGGATCACTACTTAACCAACAATAATGTATGATTTTTGGTATCATTTTTATAAATTTTATTATTCAACATAACAAGCCATAGTCCGAAAACAGAAGGCCAAAGATTATTACAAATAATATCAACATTTATAGCCATAAAAATAGAGCACCAAAAAGTTAATATTATATAAAACAACTTCGTATACAAATCAACACTTCTACTATTTTTATTGTCAAACCATAATGCAAGTAAGCAAAAAACCACAGAATAAATCGGCGAAAACACCCACCCAAACTGAAATAATGAAATAGAAATATTGGGCATGATTAATTCTGTTCGCTTGGTTATATTATGGTACAATTTTTCAGTAACTTGAATATCCGAAACACCAAACAATTTTGTTGCATAAGGAAAAGTACCAAAACAATCTACAACAATTCGTTTTGGAGTTCTTTCTTGGTATTTAGCCTCATAGACTTTTATTCCATTTGCGACAGGTACTATACCACTAAAATATTCATCATAAAATTCAGCATTAAAATAATACTCATAAACAGCTTTAACAGAGCTATCACTTTTGCCAAAAGACATTAATTTCAAAACAGATCCTAAGACAATCACCATTGCAATTAAAGATGCGCCACAAATGTTAATTACATTTTTCTTCAAAGGATAAACTACATATAATACATTTATCATAAATAAAACTCCAATTATTAAGTTCCATCTCGACACACTATATCCATTAGACCAAACACATGATATATATAGAATACAAGCAACCAATATAAAGAATAATTTTAACTTAGGGTACTTTTTTACACGAGCAATTAAAGTAATTATCTGGACATATATAAATATTAGTCCTATTGAAAATATTATCAATGCCACTCCGGAAACCTTTCCATATATGTCACTCAAAGTCATATCTCCAACAAGACCAAAGTCTTCTTTCGTTGCACTTGCAAAATTAAATAAATGCATTTTTAATATTGGGCTCTTCAAAACAAAAAATCCCCACAATACAATTACAACAAATATTATTATACCCCCTTTAGTTAAAGAAATGGGAGCTTCAGTAACGATGTCATGTCTTTTGTTTAGAGAAAAATAAATTTTTATGGCAAGACTAACAGCAATTAACTCATAAGCCATTAGTAAAACAGCTCTATTGTAATCTAAATTGGAAACATCTATATCAGAATATCGTATAGCTGTTCCCCACAAAAGTGGAACCATTATATACCTGCAAAAGAAGACTACTTTCAAAATCACAGGTGCAATACCAGAACTTATAAAATACATTCTTTTTGTTAAAACTAATGAAAAGAAATAAGTTACTGGCAGCAACCATAATATCTGAACTTTAGAACTCTGCAAATTAAACACCAAAAGAAATAATGTCAAGACAATGCTTGACACAATTAAGAAATGCCAAATTTTACTTCTCATAGCTAAAATATTCAACACCTTCAAAACCGTGTTTTATTTGTTATTTTAAATAGTAAATTAATAAGAGAGCAATATATAAAAATCAAATATTTATTGTTTTTACATATAAGCTTATAGTAGATTTTTTCTACCTTACTAAACACACTTGGTTCTAATTGCTTTAAGCAATCACTCTGAATATCTAAGACAACATCACTTATTATTTTAATTTTTTCTGAAAAATCAATATTTTTTTGTCCTACTAAATTAAAGAAATAACTTTTAATACTCAAAAAATAAAGATTATTAATATACTTGTTAACACCTTTATTGGAATATATTCTTAACATTTCTTTCTTTTCGTTGGTCAATTTCAAGTATCGGTCTTTTTTAAAGTTCATCGTTATACTATCATTGTTAAAGCAATAATAATATAAGCAATCAGGGATAAAAGAAATTACACTTGCAAATTGAGTTATTTGAGACTGAAAAATTAAGTCTTCTGAAGGAATTTGTCTTTCTGAAGGAAATCTAATATCCTCCTCTTCGATTAAAGCCTTTGAATATAAGGCATGCCACACCGTACGCTGCAAACGAACTTTAAATTTATTTTGATTAGTAATAAAAGCTAAAGCTACAGCGTCAATATCATGATCTTTGAAAGTTTGTTCATTTTCAAAATCACGAACTTCCAACCATTTATGATTTATAGTTTCGTAAAAATAACCACAATATACAATATCTGCATTCATAAACTCAGCTTGACACACCAACTTTTCTACCATATTTTCTGATAGGTAATCATCAGAATCGATAAAAAGTACATATTTTCCTGTAGCCAAAGTTAATCCAGAATTTCTCGCTAAACCCAAGCCCTCATTTTTCTTGTGTAAAACTCTAACCCGGTTATCAATATTACCATATTCATCACATAGTCTTGGGCAAGAGTCAGGAGAGCCGTCATCAATCAATATGATTTCTAGATTTTTATAAGACTGCAGAAATACAGATTGCATACATCTATCTAAGTATTTCTCTACATTATACACAGGTATAATAATTGACACTAATGAAGTTTCCATAATAATATTTTTATATATTTTTTTAAAACACGTAACGGATAGATAAAAAAGTTCAAACAATCAGCAACCTCCACACTTATACTAAGGGAGCAGACTGATTCCGGATGGTTAAGATTCCAATCTGCCATTATTTGCAAAAACTTTAGCCGTTCTTTTCTTTTTAAAAGTTTTGAGGGGCTATATAGCATATTAAAAATCCAATCCAAACCTTTTGCATAATAATCTTCAATAATTTTGCAAAATCTCTTATTATGTGTAATTTGTATAGCCGTAGTATATGAGTAGTTAATCACTTTCAACAACTCCTCTGGGCAAAAATATTTTCTTCTCATTAATGAATTATCAGATTGCTGATAATGATAAGTTGCAGATTGTAATACTTTTATACTTTTTATATAATGGCAATACTCAAACGTAAATATTTCATCTTCCCTAATGCTAATATCTTCCTTAAACAAAATATTGTTTTTTCTGATAATTTCAGCATGGAACATTTTACTCCAAGTAAAACCGAAAATGTTCCCCACTTCAAGCAAATCTGAAAGAACATCAATCATACAGTCTTTAGTATTTGCGCTTTTTTCACTAACAGTAAAAACATGCTCAGAATTATGAGAGTATTCCATAAACACGCAATAGCCTTGATAAACTATTTCATAGTTGCCTATGTATTTTATATAGTTATTTAAATGTGAAGGCGATAAATAATCGTCAGAATCAACAAATAAAATATATACTCCATTAGACTTTTTTATACCAAGATTTCTTGCACTACTTACACCTCCATTTTTCTTATGAAAAACTCTAATTCGCCTGTCTTTAAGGGCATATTTGTCGCATATACCTACTGACTTATCGGTGCTTCCGTCATCTATCAACAATAATTCAAAATCAGTGAATGTTTGCAACAAGATACTATCAACACAACGATGAAGATATTTTTCAACATTATAAACAGGGACGATAATACTTACCTTTGGACTATTTACATTCATCATTTATATTTTTACCTAATCATCCTTTCAAAGCACGTTCCAAAAAACTTAATGAATTTTTCTTTAACACATTAAGCTTATCATAAACTAAATCATAGTTTATAATAGGAAGGTCTATGACATTAACATCAGCAGACACTAGTCTATCTTCCAATCCAAACATATTTAACAGAGATTCAAACCTCGCCATTCCTCGCTTTCGATTGCCAATAACAACGAATTGTTTTTTAAACAATATAGAAAATACACAAGCATGAAATGAATCAGTAATAACAAATTCGGCATCATAAAAGCCACGAAGCCAAGTCTCAACTGATGACTTTATGCGCATTTCTAAAGGTTTTGTATCATCATTCTCAAATAAATTATTAAGCGCAAATGGCAATAATTTCATCTTGATTGATAATTCCTTTATCAAATTACAAATTTCTTCATTCTCGTCTAAGACATAATTAAGCAATGTTCCTTTACTCTTTGGGGTATTTGCTTCTCGAAATATATTACAGTATTCCTCATTAGAAATTAGCATCGTCGGATCTAAAACTTGAATAGCATCTACATCAAAATGCTTTTTACATAACTCCACACCATTTGATTCTCTAACAGATACTGCATCAAATTTTTTAAGCAGCAATTTACATATTTGTGTTTGTTCATCAGTATACTCCCAAACAGAAGTACCAAAAGAGGCAGCATAAGATATTCTTTTAATTTTCCAATCTTTGGCAAATAACAAATATCCATTTTCAACATCTTGCCCTAACCACATGTGAAAATAAACAGCTCTCCACACTTGGTCACTTCCCACTATAATTGCATCATAATCAGCTTGGGATAATTGATGAAATTTTTTAATCACCATCCTATGAATTTTTCCATCGATAAATGGCAGTATATTTTTTGCTATAACTGGTCTTATTTTATTTTGATAGTGCTCTACAAAAATTCTATCAGTCCTACCCAATATTTTTTTTAAAGTTCTCTTTCCAAAACTTAAAGGCATCTTCCAAAGAGGTGGTAGTAAAGTTTTGTTGGGTGTATCAAACACCACCACCTCATGCCCCATTTTTTCCAATACCGTTTGCAAAGCATAAGCCTGCAATATCCCTCCATAATTAGTATGGAGAGGTAATGTTAATATTCCGATTCTCATTTATTAAATATTCTATAAAAAGAAATGAGTCTCAGCATGCTCCCTGCTACAAGCAGAAAAGTAGCTTAATAAAATTGCTCATGACAGTTTGCATGCCAGAGACTCTATAAGTTATTATTTCGTTTATTCAATCTTAGACTCTTCATGCGGGTAATCCACCTGATTTTCATCAAGACGCTTAAGAGCCTCCTCAACCTTCTGCCAAGAGGCAACAAAGTCAGGATCTTCTGTTATATTCATCGTAAATATATATTTTAGATAGTATTCCTTTGTTTCCATAATTCTGACATTTGAGAATTTGGATGCAAAGGTAAATACGGAATGTGTTACAGGTCGAAAACCTACCCGTCCTTCCTTAACCTTAAGGAAGGCTCCACTTTTCTCACCAAGCCTCTCTTTCCTCAGGAACGAGAGGATGTAACCGCCCTCTGGTGCTCAGAACCGCTACGCTCTAAGGTTGGCGGACCATCAAAGGTCTTCGCCATGATTGTGCGGGATGGGACCGCATGGGTATTAGGCATATCACCAATACAGCGTCACCACTATTATATTACAAGTAGTTACACTTATCTTTTTTTTCAAAAAAGTTATTTTGATGTCCAGCACCCCCTTCCAACCAGTTTTCACCAGCAGGAAGGCGGCGCCTTAATGGTCCTAAATCAAACTAAAAAAATGAAATCATTGTTTTCCAATCTCGTCCTGTGCCTTCTTCAAGGCGCGGATTCTTAACTCCTTCTCTACTCGCTTCTTCACTTCCTTCTCTATCATGTCCTCTAAGATCTGGTCGAGAGGACGGGAGAATGGATGCCAACCGTAATCGGCGTTCTCCTTCGTGTGGCAGAACAACACCGTGCAAACTTCCAACAATGCCTCCAGACGAACCTCCTCGCTAGGATAATGGGTGAAAATCCAATTGGTGAAACGG
>ULYE01032257.1_pt1 | contig 11024 bp, 9 predicted proteins | sample 1961921 | NCBI WGS metagenome assembly ULYE01 (sample SAMEA4835856, study PRJEB28245) | human gut metagenome | biome: gut microbiome; material: fecal sample | place: Denmark | collected 2008 | reverse complement strand
CTTTGCTATTTGCTCAGCAACGTTTAGTGCCATAGCCGTTTCTCCTGGCAGATAGAACTTTACTCTACATAAAGTCGCCAAAATATAATAATCTACAAAGAAAGGAGGAAAAGTATGGGGTTTCGGAAAAACCGTTGTATATTTGCAATAAGAAACTAACGAATTTGGTATATGGTAGAGACAAACAATAGAAGATTGCCAGTAGGCATCCAATCTTTTGAGAAAATAAGAAAGGAAGGATACCTTTATGTTGACAAGACAGATATCGTCTGGCAACTTGCCAACACAGATAAAACATATAATTACCTGAGCCGCCCACGCCGCTTTGGCAAGTCGGTACTTGTCGATACACTCGAGAGTTACTTCTTGGGAAAGAAGGAGCTATTCGAGGGATTGAAAATAATGGAAATGGAGAAAGAATGGGTTAAGCGACCTGTAATAAGGCTTGATATGAGTCGTGCTGGCGCAGAGCCAGATACTTTGCGCTCTTATCTCAATAATATTTTCAGACAATATGAAAAAGAATATTCATTGCTTCCTAATCCTACAGATAGTCTTGCCGACCGCTTCAATGCCATAATCGTGGGTTCGTATGAGCAGACCGGACAACAAGTGGCTATCCTCATAGATGAGTATGACTCTCCATTGCAACATTCATGGAAGACTCCGCACCATGAAGGATGCACCGGCATATATAGAGAAGTATTTGCCATATTGAAAGCCAACGACAAGTACGAGAAGTTTGTCTTTATCACAGGCATAACCAAGTTTACACAGATTTCTCTCTTCTCTGTGCTCAACAATCTGAGCAACATCAGTTTTGATCCAGAATATGCAGCCATCTGCGGCATTACCAAGGAAGAGGTGTTGCGTGATTTCAAACCGGAAATCAACAAATTGGCTGAATATGAAGGCTGGACATTCGATGAAGCCGTAGCACAGTTGACCGCATACTATGATGGCTATCATTTCAGTCGTCGAAACATGGTGGATGTATTCAATCCATTCAGCCTTATCAATGCATTGGCAGATTCAGACCTTAAGAACTATTGGGCTTCATCAGGCGCAACCTCCCTGCTTCCTAAGTTTGTGGACGACATGGAGCTAAAATTACGGGATTTTGATCCTTGTACCATTCTGCGTCAAACCATTGAGACCTCTGATGTGACAGGAGGTGGCGCTGAACTGTTCCTCTATCAGTCAGGTTATCTTACGATTAAGGATTACCAAATGGGAGTTTACATCTTGGGATTCCCTAATAATGAAGTAAAACAAGCACTTTACGAGACGGTTTTACCAGCACTTACCTTACGAAGTTCAGGTGATATCCAATCTACCCAGTCCGGCCTGTTTCTCGCACTTCAACTTGGCAACCTTCCTGAAGCCATGAAATGCCTTAAGGCCCTCATTGCTGATGTACCCTACAGCAACAAGAAGCTTGCAAGTATGGATATGGAGGAGCGCTACCGCCTTATATTGAGCACAATCTTCAATGCCATAGGCTGCAGAGTGGAAGTAGAGAAGATGATTGCTATGGGCAGAATAGACATGGTGGTAGAAACAACCAACTTCATCTATGTCCTTGAATTGAAACTTAGCAATAACGGCGGTATTGATGCTGCTGCCGAACAGATAAGAGCCAAACAATATACCGAGCCATTCAAAGCCGACAAACGCAAGGTCATTGCTCTTGCCATAGAACTGGATGACAAGGGAAAGGGACTGGTAGATTGGAAAGAAGTGTAAAAAAATCGGACCCAAAGCGCAAGAAATCACCTTTTTAACTAAAGATATTTAAATATTTACATTGATATTTGGCTATAAATAAAGAAATATCTACATTTGCCATATGATTATAGAATATGGTATTGAGACTAAGTCTAACAATGAGATAATCTCCGAACTTGGCGGTAGGTTCAAGGAATATCGGCTCTTCAGCAACCTCACTCAGAAGGAGGTTGCTGTAAAGTCGGGTGTGAGTATATTTACCATTAGCCAATTTGAGAAAGGCGAAGTTGGTAATATAGGATTTGGCACTATCTTATCATTGCTAAGGAGCATTGGTTTTATTGCCGAGGCTGAGAAGTTGCTGCCACCATTGCCAATGTTGCCTGCTCAAATGGTAAAGGCTAAAAATAAAAAAGAAAGGGTAAGACATGAGAGATAATATTGTGCAAGTAAGCATTTGGGGAAAGAATGTCGGTTTATTGTCATGGGACGATAAACGAGGATGTTCTTCGTTTCAGTTTGATAAAGATTTTATAAACAACGGTCTTGACATAGCTCCTCTTGTCGCCCCATTAAGTTCTGCAACTGTGCAAAGAGGATTTCCTTTTTCCGGTAATAAGGAAAAGCCATACTATGGTCTTCCTGAATTTATAGCCGATTCTTTGCCCGACCATTGGGGAAATGTTGTTTTTCAAAAATGGCTTGAAGCGAACAATATTCACACTCGTCAAATAAATGTTGTAGATCGACTTTCTTTTATAGGCAAGCGAGCCATGGGGGCATTTGAGTTTCAGCCTGCACATATTAAAGAAGACGCTTCTATCGATATCGAGCTGTCTTCGTTATACGAATTGGCAAACAGAATATTCAATGACAGGCAGAATGTATCCATAGATATAAGCAACGGGCTGATTATTGAGGACCTCTATAAAGTGGGAACCTCAGCAGGAGGACAGCGTCCTAAAGCAATTATTGCTATTGACGAAACAACTGGCATTATTCGATCTGGTCAAGCTGACTTACCACAAAACTTCAAACACTATATATTAAAATTTGACACAGGTAAGCCTGATGATTTTCCATTTACAAAGATTGAAATGGCTTATTATTTGATGGCAAAAGATTGTGGTATAGATATGATGCCGTCAAAATTGGTAGAGATTGAAGGCACACAAAATTTCCTCACTCAACGATTTGATAGAGTTGACGGCATTAGAATCCATACTCAGACAATGGCTGCTATGAGTTCGTTTGCTGATACATACGAGGATCTTTTTGTTATCGGTAGAAAGATAAACCTTACTGCTGAAGAACAAACACAACAATACAGAAGGATGGTATTTAATATACTTGCAGGGAATGTAGACGACCATACTAAGAATTTTTCTTTTCTTATGTATCCCAATGGCGAATGGCACATTTCACCTGCATACGACTTGATTTTCTCTATTGATCCAGATTCTCGTTTCTTCCGCAATCATGAGTTGTCTGTTCGCGGTAAGCGCAATAATATAACAAGGAAGGACTTGATTGATTTTGCCAAGGCACAGGATATAAAGAACCCTGCCAATATTATCGAACAGACTATAGAGGTTGTCAACAAGTTTAAGGATTATGCCGAACAAGTTGGTATAAGCGATTATTGGATATCCCGAATATATGATATATTAAGCGATAATCGAGTCTTTTAAAATACCAATTGGTATAAAAAGGAAAATAGATATCCGCAATACAAATAGGTATTGCGGATATTTTAAGAATTAGACATATCTTTGCTCTTTTTTGCAGCAAAGATATGAAGAAGATAGATTAAACAAGATATTTATCTTACAAGAATTTTGCAGTATTCAGCAGGCTTGTTTCCATTGGTTGCCTTTACTATGTTTAATCCTCGGCTCAGTTTTGCCGAATCTATAGTAACTGATTTGTCACCTGCATGAACTTTCGTTACAAATACAGTTTGACCAGCTGCATTAACGACACCAATTTCACGTTCATTCATTTCACTATCACCTATCTCTACAGTTATAGGCTCATTGCGTGATGCAAGTGTAGGGCTTACATGCAGTTTCTTTGGAGCACCGACAGAATTTACACCTGTTGCGGTTCGGGTGATGGGATATAATGTATAAAAATAATGACTATTTTCACTATCTTCGGTCAATGTCATGATATACATCTTATTATCTATATTGATTATATTCCTAACATTCGTATCTTTATAGGTATAAGTTATGGTCTGTAGTACAGTGCCATCCTCAGACACTATATTGAGTCCGTTTTCAAGCTCTTGTAGGTATTCAAATTTATCGTCATTATTAAAGAGTGTCTGTGTAACATACAAACGACCTTCTGAACCTCTAAGATCATCAGAACTATAATAAATAGGTCCACTCAATGATTTCCCAACAGCTATTGTCTTGATTAATTTAAAATCATTATCATAAATGTTAAGTGCTTTACTCTCCTCTTCTGTGTCATTAATTACGGGTAATACAACAAGTGTTTCACCGTTTTTGGTAAAACAACTGGGAGTTAAGTATATGTTTCGATTGTGATGATTAGGAACTTGAATAGGCTCACCTATTTTTTGCGCTGAACCAAATATAGCGCATGTAGCAAAGAGGACGGATAGTAATGTTCTTTTCATAAGCAAGATGTTTTGATTATTGATTTATACTTTGCTGCTATTGGTGTAACAGCCAAGGAGAGCAGCGTTAACAATGCAAAGATATAAAAAAAATCTATACATATAGACAAACCAACAATATAATTCGTGAAATTGCTGCATGTGAGACCGTTTACATCATATTGTTGAATATGATGTAAATCATCATAAAGTCCAGTCGTTGAGTCCTACTATATTCTACCTCACAAACCTCATCCTCGTCCACAACCATCGTGGTATCATTGCCCATGCTGCTACGAGCAAGCGGTAGCGCCAGTCGATAGTCACAGTCTCCTTGCCTTGCATCACAGCCTTTACTATAGAGCGTGCAACACTATCTGCCGGGAGCTGCAAGGGGAAATGACTTCCGGCAATAAGGTCGGTAGCTACAAAGCCGGGACGGATGTCGGTGATGCGGATATTCAATCGGCGCATACGCGACTGCTGGGCAAGACACTCAAGGTAGTGCGACTGAAAACGCTTGGTGGCTGAATAAGCCGGTGCTGCTCCCAAGCCACGTGTGCGTGCTATTGAGGTGATGCAAGCTATCTGTCCACCTTTATTGTTATTGGCAAACCAACTGTATGCTGCTGTAACCATACGTGTGAAACCCAAGCCGTTGGTCTCCACGGTCTTCATCTCACGGTCAATGTCAAGCTCGCAGTTCTCCCACCCTATTCCCGAACTATGAAAATAGAGATCCATGCCGCCAAGCTCTGTTATCAGCTCCGCCAAATGCAGTGGCGCAGCCTCATCAGTTACGTCTATCTGTCGATAAGCCTTGATGTTCTCATTTGACTTTACTATCTCTTCAAGTCTATCAACACGCCTACCAGCTACACCTACAATGTATCCTCGCTCGGCAAGGAGACGAGCCACCTCAAGACCTATGCCTGAGGTAGCTCCAATTACGATGGCTTTCTTCATAACTATATCCGCCTTCTTTATAAGGTAACACTCTATATTATAACGAAACTCTCACCACGTCCACCACATGGCTGCCGGCTCCGATAAGGTCGGCACGCTCGGAGATGCACTTCTGATATTCTATGAAGCGTGCAAACGTCTCGTCGCTCATACGGTTTAGACGTGTGCGCATATAGTCAGAAGCTCCGTCGGGCGAGAATATAGTGACACGTTCCAAGCCCGCACACTTATCCAGTCGGTTGATGTCGTCAATACGCACATAGTCGTACAGCTCGTCGGCTGATGCCTGTATGTGGAAGTTGTTGTCGACGGCGCCACGCTCCATCAATCCTTCTATACGGTCTTCGTCAAAGCAATACGACAGTATGCTGTATTCGTTCATCAAGTAAGCCACGAATATCAGTCCGCCAGGTTTGGTCACGCGCTTTGCCTCGTTAAGGGCCTTGAGCTTCTCGTCGTCGCCAATGAGATGATATAGCGGACCAAGCAACAGCGTTACATCTGCCGATGCTGTAGGCAGGAACGGCATATTTCTTGCATCGCCCTGCACAACATCTGCCGTAGGCTCACGCTTTAGGAACACCTCAATGTTGCGTCGCACCAGTTCTACAGCCTTCACCTTATAGCCTTCTGCCATAAGAGCCGAGGTATAGCGCCCCGTACCAGCACCGATATCGAGCAATTGCATATCGGTGGTAATGAATCGGCGCAGATGATGCATGGTTGTCTCAAACTCAACGATGCCATGTCTACGCTGCAAGCGCAGGTCTTCGGGATGTTTGTTGTAATGTTTTTCTATGTTGGATAATGCCATAATTTTGAATTGAGAGTTGAAAGTTTAAAATTGAGAGTTATGATATGCTGTTTCTTCTAACTACAATAACGCCAAAACATCCTCCACAATCTGCTCGTCAAGCAAGCGGTTGTCCGAAAGCAACTGCTCCACATCATATCTGTCGTACAATCCTTTCTTCACTCCACATACAAGCACCTTCATATCCGACGTGCCGTAGTAAGAGGCTATGCGCTCGCCAAAGCCTCCGTCCTTGCAGCCATCCTCCAATGTTACCACAAGCTTATGGTTCATCTTCAAGGTTTCGAGAGCATCCTTGTCTACCTCGTTAAGATAGCGAGGATTGACGAGCGTGGCATCGATGCCCCTGTCGGCAAGCAGACGCACCACGTTCTCGCCCTTCTGATAGAACGAGCCGGCGGCAATGACAGCAACCTTCGAGCCTTCGTGCATAACCTTATACTTCGACTCATAGCTATAATCGGCATCTACGTGGTCGGCTGTGTGCACCACTCCGTTGCTCGGCATACGTATGGCTATAGGCTTTTGGTCCTGCAGGATTGCCCAACGCATCATGGCGAAATACTCCTCGCATGTGGTAGGGGCGAGATATACCAGTCCCGGGATGCTGCAGAGCATCGGTATGTCGAAGAGGCAGATGTGGGTAATGTCGTTCATCGAGTTTACACCGCCACCTGCAATATTGATAACAGCCGGATTGGAATTGATGCAAAGATCCTGTGCTATCTGGTCGTAAGTGCGCTGGATGAACGTGCTGTATACCGTCCACACCGGGCGCAGTCCACCCTTAGCCATACCCGAAATCATAGCTACAGCCTGTTCCTCGGCAATGCCCATATCTATGTGCTGGCTTCCAGCCTCCTTACGCTTATCGGCAGTAAAGCCCGCTGCTGTAGGAGTTCCGGCTGTTACGGCGATGAGGGTCTTGTCCTGCTTCATCTCGCGCAACATCCAGTCGCAGAACAGCTGCTGATATGTCTCGCAAGGCTTTACCTCCGGCATGGTTCCGTCGGCGTTTCTTACCGGTCGGCTGCCATCCTCAAGATTGAACGGCATACCCCAGTGCCAAGCTTCCTTATTATTGACGGCAGGAGCATAGCCATGTCCCTTCTCTGTATGAATGTGTACAACGGTAGGCTTGTCGGTGTCCTTAACACTACTAAACACCTCGATAAGCTTCTCTATGTCGTTGCCTTCCTCAAGATACTTATACTCAAATCCCCATGCCTTAAACCAGTTGTGCCCGCACATGCCGTTGCTCTCGCGCAGCGCACGCAGATTCTTGTATATACCTCCATGGTTCTCGGCTATCGACATCTCGTTGTCGTTCACCACGATGATGATGCCCGTGCCAAGCTCCGAAGCCTCGTCAAGACCCTCGAAAGCCTCGCCACCCGACAGCGAGCCGTCGCCAATAACGGCAATGATATTCTCCTTTGTACCCTTTACGTCGCGTGCCTTCTGCAAGCCGGTAGCAAGACTGATGGATGTGGAAGTGTGGCCCACCTCGAAGTTGTCATACTCGGGACACTCAGCCGGAGACGAATAGCCCGAAATGGCGTTCATATCGTCTACATCGCCAAGAAATCCGGCTGCACGACCTGTCAATACTTTATGTGGATAGCACTGGTGGCTGACGTCGAACACGAACTTATCCACCGGAGCATTGAACACATAATGCAGCGCAACGGTAGCCTCAACAAATCCGAGGTTAGGACCTATATGTCCGCCATGCTTGCTTACACGGTTGAGCACAGCGCGGCGTGTCTCGTCTGCCACAACCTCAAGGGCTTTGATGTCCAGCTTCTTCAAGTCGGCAGGATTCTGTATCTTCTCTATATACATTGCTTTATTGTTATAATATATTTATGTTTTTCTTTTGCAAAGATACCTAATATTAGGTAAAAACATTGTAGCATAAGCATTTTTTCTACTTCTCTTTACCAACCAAGAGACATTTGCCGTAACTTTGCGCATCAAGAAACAAAGAATTATCAGGATGAACCAGAAGAAATCAAAACGATGGATGATGCCCAAGGCATTGCTCATCATCCCGGTAGCTACATTGGCTATCGGCGTATTTGCCAACAACGCGGCTGTCAATAATACAACAACCGAAACCGATATAGATGCCATCACTACAGCTACCGAAACATACGGCACTACTGTAGACAAGCCGAAAGTCACAAAGGAGAAGAAACAGAAAGCTTCAAAGGAGAAGAAGACTAAGACTTCTAAAGAGAAGAAGCTAAAGAAACAGACAACCCCAAAGGAAAATACAGTTGGTAAGGATTCGGTCAACATTAAATAAAAGCGGTTAATCTGGAAAGCCTTAATGACCGATCAATTAAGCTTTAATGGCCGACCAATTAAGCCTTAGTAACAACGTTACAAAGCCTTTGTAACAACACCGCAAAGCCTTGGTGACCTACCAAGGAAGCCTTAGTTGGCCCCACTCCACATTGTCGCAGCTACTAAAAAATAGTTTTCATTTTCATCTGCCATCTGCAACCCAGCCCTAAATATCGACATAACGTATTGATATCAAGCATATTATACGGTTGCAGATAGGGTGACAGATAACGGCTCATCTGCAACCCGTATACCGGGAGAGGGGACGCCTCGTCCCCAATATCGGAGTGCAGCCAACATCTCATCTGCAACCCATAAAAGGCGGTTGCAGATGGTTGCAGATGGTTGCAGATAAAACCAAGCATCTGCAACCACGCTAACAAATTGGCTAACAAAGAATTAAACCATATTTTTAGGCTGCGGTTGCAGAGTTGCAGATAAAACACGAAACTTAATACTGTGCGTTCTGCGGATCGAAGTTTGTCCAACCGTCAAGCCAGTTGTCGTTAGCGTTGAAGGCTCCGATGTAGGTTACCTGGTCGAACCAAGAGTCGAGACCAGAGAAGTTCTGCGCTCCGAAGAGGTTGCTACCAGTCTGTGGCATGAACGCTACACCAACACCCTTGCCGTCTGTGAGCATCAATGCCGACTTGTCGGCAAAGTAGCGGTTGTTGTTGGCGGCTGTCTCAAAGAAGGTGTGCGAGTAAGACTGCTTGCTGTCTGCCTTCACAGCCTTTGCCTTGTAGTCGTACTCCTTGTCCTCGTAGCACTTGTTGGCGTCAGAACCAAGGATGTCGGCATTGGCAATAAAGATGTTCTGCAGACGCAGTGTGCCTGCCTTAGCCTGTGCTGGTGTGTCGCCCTTCTCGTCGTCAATAATCAAGCCTATAGGCCAATCGGTAACTACAGAGTTTACGCAGTTGAGGCGTGATGAACGGCGAATCTGCATGGCAGCCTGGAACTTGCCAAGACCAGAACCGTTGTTGGGGAAGTAAGAGCCGGCTGTGATGGAAGAGTTGCTGTTCTGGAAGTCGGCAGCTGTCTTTGGTCCAACGAATGTTATGTTTGAGAATGTGGCTGTGGTGTATGGCGATACCTGAGCACCATCGGCACAGTTGTCGCTCTCAAAACCATTGCTCTGGCTTTGGTCGGCAATGCGCGGGTCGCGTACAGAAAGACCAAACTGCACCTTGCCCGAGAATCCATTGTCGGTATCGAAGTCGTCGTCCCATCCCTTGTAGGCTACAAGATACTTACAGTTGACCGTACCGCCGAACCACTCAAACGAGTCGTCGTTAGAATAGGATACCTGCACGTGGTCTATCTTTGTGCCCGAACCTACAGAGCCAAGGGTCAAGCCGTTAATCTCCTGGTCGGCCTTGAAAGGAAATCCGCCAAACTCGATACGCACGTAGCTCAGAACACCCGAGTTGTCGGCATCGTTGTCGCCACCATGCTGTGTGCGCGGACCACCCTCTATCTGCATTGAGGTCTGGTTGTTGTGTGCCTTACCGCAGATAATGACGCCACCCCAGTCGCCCGGTCGGCGCTGTCCGGCAGGCTGTGCCGATGTAAACACGATAGGAGCATCGGCAGCGCCTTGGGCAATGAGTTTGCCTCCACGCTCTACAATAAGGGCAGCCTTGGTAGCCTTGTCGCCCTTGATAATGGTGCCTGGCTCGATTGTTAGCTCAGAGCCATCAGCTATGTATACCCATCCCTTGAGAGTGTAAACGCCTTTCTTTATAGTCTGCTTGCCTTTGAACACGAGTTCCTGGTCGCCGTTGCCTATGACCGTTCCCTCCGCATTGTCCTTGCCGTCCTCGCCAAAGAGCAAGTGGTCGCAAGCCTTTATGCCGCCATCTGTGGTCCACGTGTAGGCTGCACCCGGATTGGTTGTCGGATCGTCGTTGTCACTGCAGCTGCCCATTGTGGCAGCCAACATCAGGATGCCCATGCACCCTAAAAGATTCATCTTGTTCATACTGTTATGATTAATTAGAAGCCTCACCCCCAGCCACTCCCCAAAAAGGGAGTGGGGTGATGTGCTTGGTTAATTATATTTTTACTTGTTATACTTAGATTTCTATACTTAGAATTTGTATATTGCTTGCAGTCCGATGTTGCGTCCGGGCTTATAGCAGCGCGAAATCTCGTCTATTGTCTTGTGCGAGCCATCGGCATAGGTGACCTTGGCAAACTGCTTGTAGTAGACCCGCTCGGCGAGGAGGTCGCGTATGTTGAACTTAAGTTCCCAGTGGCTGCCCCACTTCTTGCCTACGGATAGGTCGATGGTGTTGCGTGGCATCTCGTAGCTGTGTGGCACACGTGCATTGTCGTCGCTTGCCGAGCTGCCCTCGCTGCGGCCTACACCGATGATGCGCTTGCCTATGCGGTTGTAGAGAAGGGCTATGTCAAGCTGCATAGGCTCGTTCTTGTAGAACAAACCGGTGTTGACGAGGTAAGGCGACTGGCCCTGCATTGGTCGGTCTTCTTCCTTTGAGCCTTTCTCAAACTTAACCTTACTCTTAATCA
>ULYE01001511.1_pt1 | contig 11057 bp, 4 predicted proteins | sample 1961921 | NCBI WGS metagenome assembly ULYE01 (sample SAMEA4835856, study PRJEB28245) | human gut metagenome | biome: gut microbiome; material: fecal sample | place: Denmark | collected 2008 | reverse complement strand
GTCCTTCTGCACGTCCTTCTGCACGTCCTTCTGCACGTCCTTCCGCATGGCCTTTCTCTCTTGCCTCACGTTCAGCAGCTGCCATGCACGCCATATTGTCGCGCACAACCCAGAGGCTATTTTCGTACGCCTCCCACTCCTTCTTTGTTAGGCGGTGGCTGTCGGCATAGTCCTCAAGCTGTTTGAATATCTCTTTTTGTGCCGTGAACGGCATTCTGCTTAATGCTTCCATATGCTTCAATACGTAAATCCATTTCTCAAAATCTGTAACACATTCCTCCGCTTTGTTCTTAAAGAGCGGAAGCGCCAAGTAGATAAAGCGGATCTTGTTGGATACCTGCATCTTCGTGTCTTTGTCCGCCAATACGATGTCCGTACGGAATTTCGACACCTCATCCGTACGCGGCATGTAGTTCATAAAACATATTGTGTAAACAGGCAGGAACTTGTAGGCGTCTTCGCTTTCTGTGCGACCCTTGTCCACCTGGTCAAGGATGCTACGGCATGTGTAGCAGATGGTGCGGTCGAGGAAGTTCGGTTGCCATCGGTTCTGCATCTCTACGATAAAGCGTTCGCCAGTGTCCGTCTCGCAGTAGACATCGCAGATAATGCCGCGCTGGTCTTTCGTTGGCGGCAGCAGTTCCTTGTCGCGGAACGTGAGGTCTTTGACATGCAGCTCGTCTACGAGCAGGTCGTTGAGGAAACTTATCAGCAACGGCTTGCTGAACTCCTGTCCAAACAGTCGTTTGAAGCCCCAGTCGGTGAACGGATTGATGTATTTGCCCATAGTCCTATGTGTTGTTTACATTGCAAATATACAACGAAAATTTGTAACGACAAAGAAATCGATACTCTTTTTGCAATCTCAGGGGGTGCAGTGGTCTCCACTGCACCAACCAAGCAGCGCACGCACCCTAACCTTCTGTGTGCATCTGTGCAATCTGTGGGAGAACACTCGCAGTTCGGTTGGTGCAGCTGGGGACAGCTGCACCCCCTGAAAGAACACTCGCAGTTCGGTTGGTGCAGCTGGGGACAGCTGCACCCCCTGAGGGAATACCGTTTACCGCGTACAGGAAATGCTGTTACCGCGTGCCTAAACTGTTGTTACCGCAATGCTGTAAAGGCGTTACCGCGCTGTGGTAATAGTGGTTTCTATAGTTTCTTTACGTTAAAAAAGCATTAAAAAGAAGTGCGGTTTCCATTTTTTTATTAACTTTGCAGAAGATAAGTTGCACCTCAGCATAATATTCAAGCAAACTTGATATTCTGCATGCGGTTATCTTATCAACGTAAATCTATGAGTTATCAAATTATAACTAACTAACGGTAAGAATTTTCTAATTAATTAACTAACTAAAACAAATTCACAAAGCATGAAGAAAAAAGTACTTCTGTCTACGCTTGCTGTGGCTGCGTTCATGTCAGCTATGCCGAGTGTAAACGCTTTTGCTGCTGATGACACAACATCAAGTGTTTACGACTTCAGCGGTTTCAACGACGTGAACCTCATCAACCTGTTCTACCAGGCTTACAAGGACGGTCGTAAGTATCCTACTGAAGCAGAGTTCGCAGCAGCCGGTATCCAGCAGAGCGATATCGCGTTCATCCGTTCGCACGTTCGCAACAAGGGCATCATCGACCGCTCAAGCCGTCTTATCAAGGACACCTACGAGAAGCGTAACCTCTGGATGAACATTCCGATGGGTCAGGGCAAGGACGGTGATGTAGGTCACCCGACAACCAACTTCGACTACGACGTGTTCTCTATGTGGAACTACACCAACCTCTTCGGTGCTTGGAACCACGGATTCTTCTCTGCTCCTGCTTCATGGACAGATGCTGCTCACAAGAACGGTACGGGTATATTCTCTGGTATCAAGTTCTTCGACACAACAGGCGGTCGTCCTGACGGCTCAGGTAGCTGGCAGCAATTTATCTCGGAAAAAGAAGGCGGAAACTTCAAGTACACAGATGCTATCATCAACTGCTTGATGTACTTCGGCTTCGATGGTATCAATTACAACTGGGAGTCTAGTGGATATGATGATGAAGACGTAACCGACTTCCACAAGGGACTTTGGAAGAAGGCTGCTGAGAATGGTTTTGATGATTTCCATTGCGGTCTCTATTGCTTCAATTCAGGCTTGTCTACTTGGACTTCTAATGCTCTCTTCGGTGATAAAACAGGTCGTACGTTCGAGTTTATGATGAATTATCAGGCTGACGACTTTACTTCACAGATGAAAACTTCTGCTCAGGCTGCAATAGCAGCTATGGGTACAACAGATGGTCTATACTCAAGTACGTGGTTTGTAAGCATGAATCGTAGTTGGACTCGTCTTAATGCTGATGAATACTCAAAGCAGGTTGGTGTCTGCCTCTGGGGTGAGCACGCTTCAAGCCGTATCTGGTCGTACACCACAGGTGCCGACTCTTACGACCGTCAGGCTAACTACCAGTACATGCAGGAGCGTTTGATGTCGGGTGGTAACCGCAACCCGCTCGATCGTCCGGCTATCAGCAACACCGGCAACAACTGGGAGGTTGCAGAAGGTTCTAAAGAAAAACCGTTGCAGAACTACGCAGGCTTAGCAACATGGATTCCTGAGCGTTCTACAATCCACGGCAACCTGCCGTTCGCTACAAACTTCAGCCTTGGTAATGGCGACCGCTACGCTTACAAAGGAAAGAAGACAGCAGGTGCTTGGTATAACATGGCTACACAGGACATCGTTCCGACATACCGTTGGCTCGTTGTTAAGCCGGGTACAGAGACTGTCAGCACCGACATCGATGCTACATTCTCGCTCGCTGACCAGTATATCGGCGGTACCAGCCTCTTGCTCACAGGTAAGGCTACAGCAGCAGGCACAGACGTAGTGCTCTACAAGACCGACCTCAACGTTTCTGCAGGCAACCCATACGCTAAGATCGCCGTCAAGAACGGCAAGGAAGGCTCAAACGCTTCTTCGCTCTACGTAATCGTTCAGAAGGCTGACGGCTCATGGACAGAGACTCCGGTGGGCAACATCAACGGCGCTAACTGGCAGGAGGTGAAGGTGGCTCTCAACGGCGTTTCTAAGAGCGACGTCATCAAGCACATCGGTCTGCGCGTTAAGGGTAGCGACGACGCTTACAAGATGTACGTAGGCAAGCTCGAGATCAACGATGACGTTAAGGCTAAACCGGCTGCAATCAAGGACCTCAACGTAGAGGTTAAGAACGAGTACAAGACACAGCTCTCTGCTAAGATTTACTGGAACGTGGACGCACAGGCACAGAAGCGTGCAGCTTGGGATCTCGTTTACAACGACGAGGCTAACATCGACCACTTCGAGATTCTCTACAAGAACGGTGAGAACGGCAAGGTTTCTGAAATCAGCCGCACCACAACATGGTCTACATTTGTGGGTGATATCCAGTTGGGCGAGGCTGACGAGCCGTATATCGGCGTACGTGCTGCATCTACCGACCTGAAGAGCTACTCAGAGGTTAAGTGGGTGAAGGTGACACGCGGCGACGTGGCTTCGTTGCCGGAGGTACCTGTTGTCGACTATCCTGAGAGCAAGATGAACCCTGCTTGCGACGGCGCAGCTACAGCACGTCAGCAGCGCTACGTAACAGACGTTACAACAACTGGCGCTGACCAGAACCTCGACTACCACACAGACCACCCAGTAGCTGATGGCTCACAGTACGACGACCAGACAGCTCTCGTGCTCAAGGTTAAGCAGGGTCAGACTGTTAAGATGAACATCAAGTGCGCTAACTTCAGTGACGGTCTGAAGTACTGCTTCGCAGGTGGTTGGATGGATCTCAATGGCGACAAGCAGTTCAACTCAGCTAAGATTCAGGATGACCCGAAGAATGGCGAGATGCTCTTCTTTGCAGGCAAGCTCCGTGCAGCTACTCCTGAGTTCCAGACAACAGGTGTAAACTGCGAGTTCACCGTTCCTGAGGACGCAAAGCCAGGTAAGAGCCGTTTGCGTATCGTATTCTCTGACGCATGGTTCCAAGGCGACTTCCTCCCGTCAGGTCTCCACAACAAGGGTTTCTCTATGGACTTCGGCGTAGAGATTTCTGGCGACAACCCGGGCCGCGGCACAAGTGTTGACATCCACGACCAGGGCGTAGCTGACGAGCCGGAGATGCTCCAGGGTGGCACAGTTGACGCTATCAACTCTGCAAGCCAGGGCGTTTCTAAGGTAGAGGCAGCTGACGGCAAGTTCAACTTCCAGAACGTAGAGAAGGCATGGGTATACGATGCAAGCGGTGTACTTGTTAAGTACCTCGTTAACCCGACATCGTTCGACGCTCAGCAGCTCGCTTCAGGCGTTTACCTCGTGAAGATGCAGAACGGCAACATCATCCGTTCGCAGAAGCTCGTGAAGTAAAAAGCCCCTCCCAACCCTCAAGCCCCTCCCAACCCTCCCCGTCGGGGAGGGCTTAGTAAGGCTTAAAAAGGTTTGGTTCGGATTCCTCGGCTTAGGAAGGCTTAAGAAGGCTTAGTTCGGCTTAAACGCTGCCTTGGACAGGCTTAAACGCTGCCTTAGACAGGCTTAAACGCTGCCTTAGACAGGCTTATACTATAAATAATAAGAAAGGCGCAACCGTACGGGTTGCGCCTTTTTTCATTGCAAAACTGCGCATTTGTTTGTTTTTCTCACCGCAAAAGTGTAGTTTTGCAGAATAAACCCTAATAGAACAGCTATCAATAGGGGCACCATGTTGAAGATATCTTCAGCAAGCCCGAAGCAAAAAGCAAAGACTATGAATAAAACAGTAATTCTAACGCTTACAGCAGCAGCCCTGCTGTCGACAACCGACGCTGTGGCACAGTTGAAATATCCGGCAACGGCGAAGGACAACACCGTTGACGAGTACTTCGGAGAGAAGGTGGCAGACCCGTATCGTTGGTTGGAGAACGACACGAGCGCAGCCACGGCAGAGTGGGTGAGAGAGGAGAACCTCGTGAGCCGGAAATATCTCGACAATATCCCTATGCGCAAGGCGATACTGAAGCGCCTGAAGGAAACCGCGAACTACGAGAAGCGCGGCATGGCATTCGAGCGCGGCGGCAAGTGGTACGCCTACCGCAACGACGGACTGCAGAACCAGTCGGTGCTCTACCAGATGGACCGCTACGATGCGCCCGTCAGCAAGTGGCGCGTGTGGCTCGACCCTAACACGCTGAGCACCGACGGCACGGTGGCACTGAAGAGCACCACGTTCTCGCACGACGGCAAGTACATGGCGTATGTCATCTCGCGCAACGGATCGGACTGGGAGGAGATATACGTGAAGGACGTGGCGACAGGCAAGACACTCGACGACCACATCGTGTGGGCGAAGTTCACGAAAGCCACATGGGTGGGCGACGGCTTCTACTACAGTGCCTACGACGCGCCCGAGAAAGGCAAGGAGACATCAGCCAAGAACGCCGTGCAGAAGATATACTACCACCGCATAGGTACGCCGCAGAGCGACGACCGCCTGTTCTATCAGAACCCGTCGCAGCCGCTGCGCTTCTATGAGGTGAGCGTGAACAAGGAGGAGACCGTGATGTACCTCACCGAGGCAGGCATGGACAACGGCAACAACCTCTACGTGCGCGATATGACGCAGGCAGACGCACAGTTCATACAGATGTGCTCCGACTCGCGCTATATCTACTCGCCTGTGGAGACCGTCGGCAACCGTATGTACATACTCACAAACGCCGGTGCACCGAAGTACCGACTCATGGTGGCAGACGTGAGCAACCCAGGCTACGCCGACTGGAAAGAGCTGGTGGGCGAGGGCGAGAGCGTGCTTGAGGACGTTACGTTCACCGCCGACAACCGCATGATACTGCAGTACGCCAAGGACAACTGCAACCAGCTTTACGTTTATGACACTGACGGCAACCGACTCAGCGAGATTGCGCTGCCCACGTTCGGCACCACATCCGTGAGCGGCGCACGCGGACAGAAGGAACTCTTCTACTCGTTCACGTCGTACACCACGCCGGGCGCCATCTACAGCTACGATATTACAGCGAAGAGCACGCTGCTGTCTGCACCGAAGCTCTCGTTCCGCACGCAGGACTACGTTACGGAGATGCTTTTCTACACCTCGAAGGACGGCACACGCGCTCCGCTCTTCGTGACGCACAAGAAAGGCATAAAGCTCAACGGCAAGAATCCGCTGCTACTCTACGGCTACGGCGGCTTCAACGTGACGTACAAGCCCTACTTCCTTTCAAGCATGATTCCGTTTATGGAGCGCGGCGGCGTATACGTTCACGCCGTGTTGCGCGGCGGTGGCGAGTATGGCGAGCAATGGCACGTGGCAGGCACGAAGCTGCAGAAGCAGAACGTGTTCGACGACTTCATCTCGGCAGCCGAATACCTTATTAATAAAGGCTACACCTCAAAGAACTATCTCGCCATACAGGGCGGAAGCAACGGAGGACTCCTCGTCGGAGCCTGTATGACGCAGCGCCCCGACCTCTTCCGCGTTTGTCTGCCCGCAGTAGGCGTTATGGATATGCTGCGCTATCATAAGTTCACCATCGGTTGGAACTGGGCGCCCGACTACGGCACATCTGATGATTCGAAGGAGATGTTCGACTATCTGAAGGCTTACTCGCCGCTTCACACGCTGAAGCCCGGCGTGCATTATCCGGCTACGCTCGTCACCACAGCCGACCACGACGACCGCGTGATGCCAGCCCATTCGTTCAAGTTCGCTGCACGCCTGCAGGAGTGTCAGGGCGGCACGGCTCCGGTGCTCATCAGCATCGGCGTGAACGCCGGACACGGCGGAGGCAAACCGCTGGCAAAGCGACTCGAAGAGACAGCCGACGCCATCAGCTTCACGCTGTGGAACATGGGTGTGAAGAAATAATCATGGAATAAGGCAAGAGAGAACAGCCCCACGGGGCATAAAGAACAAACAGAGAGAAGAAGCAGAATATGGTACCACAGGAATATCAGAAGTTCTACCTGAAAGACGTGACGTTCGTCAATCTGATGATGCGTCGCATATACAATGTGCTCATCGTGGCAAACCCGTACGACGCGTTCATGCTCGAGGACGACGGACGCGTTGAGGAGAAGATATACAACGAGTATGTGGAGCTCGGTCTGCGCTATCCGCCTACGTTTACACAGGTGAGCACTACGGAGGAGGCGCGCGAGGTGTTGCGCACGATGCACATCGACCTCGTAATCTGTATGCCGGGCAACGCCGACAACGACGCGTTCAGCGTGGCGCACGACATAAAGGCGGAGTTTCCGCACATGCACTGCATAGTGCTCACGCCTTTCTCGCACGGCATCACGAAACGCATGGAGAACGAAGACCTCTCCATCTTCGACTATGTGTTCTGTTGGCTCGGCAACACCAATCTTATCCTCTCTATCATCAAGCTGATAGAGGACAAGATGAACCTCGAGCACGACATCAATGAGGGCGGCGTGCAGATGATTCTGCTCGTTGAGGACAGCATACGCTTCTACAGTTCGATACTGCCCAACCTCTACAACTACATACTGGCGCAGAGCAAGCGCTTCGCTACCGAGGCGCTCAACCGCCACTCGGCGACGCTGCGTATGCGTGGCAGACCGAAGGTGGTGCTGGCGCGCAACTACGAGGAGGCTATGGCGCTGTATGAGCGCTACTCGGACAATATGCTCGGCGTGATAAGCGATGTGCGCTTCCCCATACACGGCGAGAAGGACAGCGAGGCGGGTTTGAAACTGATGCGCGAGATACGGCAGAACGACCCCTATCTGCCGCTCATACTCGAGAGCTCGGAGTCGGAGAACCGCGCCAAGGCTGAGGCAGAAGGATTCCGCTTCGTCGACAAGAACTCTAAGAAGATGTCGCTCGACCTGCGAAAGATTCTGGAGGAGCATTTCGGCTTCGGCGACTTTATCTTCCGCGACCCGAAAACGAAAGCCGAGATAATGCGCATACACTCGCTGAAGGAGCTGCAGGACAACATCTTTAAGATTCCCGACGACTCGATGCTCTACCACATCTCGCGCAACCACATGAGCCGCTGGCTCTCGGCGCGTGCTATCTTCCCCGTGTCGATGTTCCTGAAGACCGTGACGTGGGAGCGACTGAAGGATATCACAGCCCACCGCGAGATTATCTTCGACGCCATAGTGCAGTATCGCCACATGAAGAATATCGGCGTGGTGGCGGTGTTCGACCGCATGAAGTTCGACGCCTACTCCCACTTCGCACGCATCGGCGAAGGATCGCTCGGCGGAAAGGGCAGAGGCTTGGCGTTCCTCGACAACATCATAAAGATGCACCCCGAGTTCAACTCGCTGGAGGGAGCGAAGGTGCAGATACCGCGCACCGTGGTACTCTGCACCGACGTGTTCGACCAGTTCATGGAGCAGAACAACCTCTATCAGATTGCACTCAGCGACGCCTCGGACGACGACATACTGCGCCACTTCCTGCGTGCGCAGTTGCCCGACTCGCTCATAGCCGACTTCTTCACGTTCTTCGAAGCCGTGAAGAGTCCGATAGCCATACGCTCGTCGTCGCTGCTCGAAGACGCCCACTACCAGCCCTTCGCCGGCATCTACTCTACGTACATGATACCGTACCTCGACGACAAGTACGCCATGCTCGAGATGCTGGCGTGCGCTATCAAGGGCGTCTACGCTTCGGTCTACTATCGCGACTCGAAGGCGTACATGACAGCCACGAGCAACGTAATCGACCAGGAGAAGATGGCAGTGATACTGCAGGAAGTGGTGGGCAAGCAGTACGACGGACGCTACTACCCGAACATATCGGGCGTGCTGCGCTCGCTCAACTACTACCCCATAGGCGACGAGCGTGCAGAGGACGGCATCGCCTCGCTCGCGCTGGGCTTGGGCAAGTATATAGTGGACGGCGGACAGACACTGCGCGTGTCGCCATACCATCCGCACCAGGTGCTGCAGACCTCAGAAATGGAGACGGCGCTGCGCGAGACACAGACGCGCTTCTACGCTCTCGACACGCGCCACGTGGGCAACGACTTCAAGGTGGACGACGGATTCAATATTCTGAATCTGAAGGTGAAGGAGGCAGAGCGCGACAATTCGCTCAATTTCATCGCCTCTACCTACGACCCCTACGACCAGGTGATACGCGACGGACTGTACGAGGGCGGCAGAAAGGTTATATCGTTCGCCGGAGTGCTGCAGCAGAACGTGTTTCCGCTGCCCGAACTGCTGCAGATGTCGATGCGCTACGGTGCAGAGGCTATGCGCCGACCCGTGGAGATTGAGTTTGCATGCAATCTCAACGCCGACCGCACCGGTTCGCTCTACCTGCTGCAGATTCGCCCCATTGTCGATCAGAAGCAGATGCTCGACGAGGACCTCGCGGCGATACCCGACACCGACTGCCTGTTGCGCTCGCACAACTCGCTCGGACATGGCGTGACCGAAGACGTGACCGACGTGGTGTACGTGAAGACCGATGACCGATTCTCGGCTGCCGATAACCCGACGATAGCACGCGAAATAGAAAAACTGAACAAGGAATATCTCGACCGCGGCACAAACTACGTGCTTGTAGGTCCGGGCCGCTGGGGTTCGAGCGACTCTTGGTTGGGCATACCTGTGAAGTGGCCGCATATTTCGGCAGCGCGCGTCATCGTTGAGGTGGCGCTGAAGAACTATCGCGTAGACCCGAGTCAGGGCACGCACTTCTTCCAGAATCTCACGTCGTTCGGCGTGGGCTATTTCACCATCGACGAGAATCGCAACGACGGTTGTTTCCACAAGGCGACGCTCGACGCGATGCCGGCTGTGGAAGAGACAGACCACGTGCGTGTAGTGCGCTTCGAGAAAGGACTAAGAATAATGATGGACGGAAAGAAAGGCGAGGGAGTGGTTGTCGCTATATGATAAAGCGGTGATTATGCGTGTTTTCAATTGAAAACTGACAGATGGGCTGGTAGATATCCTGGTAGCTTAATTGAAAAATCGGAAATCTGCCAGCCTTTGTCTTGCTGAAAGCCAATAGGTTATGTTGCTGCTGGTAGATATGGTAGATTTTTTCGCAAACTAAATTTTGTTTGTGATTATTCTTACATAGAATACGCAGATGCCAATAGGGGCGCAGCAGTCTCGTTCATAGGGGGGCAGCAGTCTCTGCTGCACCAACCAAGCTATTGGTGCAGTTGTAGGGGGTGCACTTCTTGGTTGGTGCACTTGAGACAAGTGCACCCCCTGGGGATACTCTCCTGTGGATGTTTGCTGCAATTTACTTAACAGCGATGCACTCCACCTCTACCAGAGCGTTCTTCGGCAGAGTCTTCACTGCAACTGCAGAGCGAGCCGGGAACGGCTGAGAGAAGAACTCGGCGTAAACCTCGTTCATGGCAGCGAAGTCGGCCATATCGCTGAGGAACACCGTTGTCTTAACCACGTGCTGCAGGTCGGTGCCTGCTTCCTCGAGGATGTGCTTTGCGTTGGTGAGCGATTGGCGTGTCTGTTCCTTTACACCGCCCTCTGCGAATGCGCCTGTTGCAGGGTCGATAGGCAACTGGCCCGATGCGAATACCATGCCGTTAGCCTCTACTGCCTGTGAATACGGGCCGATAGCTGCCGGCGCTTTCTCTGTGTTAATCTGTTTGTTCATAGTCTTTTGGGTTTAAAATGTTATTGTTTGTCTTTTTTACTTTAATAGGAGACATTAGGGGGTGCACTTGTCTCAAGTGCACCAATCAAGTTAATGACACATTCTATTCAGTTGGTGCACTTGAGACAAGTGCACCCCCTACTTCTTCCTGCTGCAAAAGTACAGTAAAAAACGGAGAAAACGAAACTTTTGTGCTTGTTAAATAATTCTAAATATTCGCCAATGCGTGCTGTATGTCTCTTTTATATAATAAAAAATGTGTAATTTTGCAGACCGATTATTCGGGGATACACTTAGAGTCCCCTGCATGAGGGTGTTAATAGCGCTTGCCGAAAAGGCCAGGCGGCGTGGTTAGTGAATCGCTCGTGCAAGAAAAATAAATGTTTTTTAGTAGTAATATTTTTAATTAAAAA
>ULYE01015481.1_pt1 | contig 11095 bp, 7 predicted proteins | sample 1961921 | NCBI WGS metagenome assembly ULYE01 (sample SAMEA4835856, study PRJEB28245) | human gut metagenome | biome: gut microbiome; material: fecal sample | place: Denmark | collected 2008 | reverse complement strand
CGGGCTTGCGCTCCATAGGAGCTGTGGCACGCTTGTACTTCATGACGAGCTTTGCGTTAGCCGGACGGCACGGAGCCGCAGAGCCAGTCACTGTAACTACGAGCGGCATCGGAGCCTCAACAGTCTCCACACCGCCGTCGATGTGGCGACGGATGGTGAGTTTGCCGTCCTCGCACTTGAGGATTTCTTCTGCGTATGTCACCTGCGACAAGCCAAGCTTCTGAGCCACCTGCGGACCTACCTGCGCTGTATCACCGTCGATAGCCTGGCGGCCACCGATTACTACGTCTACGTCGCCAATCTTCTGGATGGCTGTGGCCAGAGCGTAAGATGTAGCGAGTGTGTCGGCACCTGCGAACAGACGGTCTGTAAGCAACCAGCCTGTATCTGCACCGCGGTAGAGACCCTCGCGGATAACCTCAGCAGCACGCGGAGGACCCATTGTCAAAATACCTACTGTTGAACCCGGGTTCTGCTCCTTAAGACGCAGAGCCTGCTCCAACGCGTTCAAATCTTCGGGGTTGAAGATTGCCGGTAGGGCAGCGCGATTGACAGTACCTTCGGCTGTCATAGCGTCCTTGCCGACGTTTCGTGTGTCGGGTACTTGCTTGGCAAGTACAACAATTTTCAAACTCATAGTTATAATTAGTAATAAATTATAGTAAATTTTCCATTTAAATGATATGCAAAAGTAATAACTTTATGTTAATCAGCCAAATTAAGAACTCTAAAAATGCACTTTCTGCAACATGTTGCACCATAATTATGTCAAGAAATAATACGGCGGAGCAAGTTTTTTCAAAGTTAAAGCGCCGTTTATTCAACAAATATACGTAACTTTGCACCACAAATTTTCAAAACACAACATTCTTATGGGAGGCATATTTGGCACCATCTCCAAGAAAAGCTGCGTTGCAGATGTTTTCTACGGAACCGATTACAACTCACACCTCGGAACTCGCCGTGGCGGTCTCGCCATGTACAGTAAAGAGAAGGGTTTCACACGCTCTATCCACAATCTGGAGAGCTCGTATTTCAGGACTAAGTTTGAACCGACACTCGACCGGTTCGAAGGTAGCACAGCGGGCATCGGCGTAATCAGCGACACTGACGCACAACCGCTCGTAATCAACTCACACCTCGGACGTTTCGCTATCTGCACAGTAGCGAAGATTGCGAATCTGGAGGAACTTACCAAGCAATTGCTTGAGAAGAACATGCACTTTGCAGAACTCTCGCAAAGCGCCACAAACCAAACCGAACTCGTAGCCTTGCTCATTATTCAAGGCAAGACATTCCGCGAAGGTATAGAGAATGTCTTTCATCACATAAAGGGCTCATGCACAATGATGATTCTCACCGAGGATTCTATCATCTGCGCTCGCGACGCATGGGGCCGCACACCTATTATTATTGGCAAGAAGGACGGAGCATACGCTGCTTCGAGCGAGTCATCGTCGTTCCCTAACCTCGACTACGAGGAGTGCTACAACGTCGGACCGGGCGAAATCGTAGAGCTTACAGCCGACAGCATGACACAGATTCGCCCTGCCAACAAGAAGATGCAGATCTGCTCGTTCCTTTGGGTCTACTACGGCTTCCCCACATCTACTTACGAGGGCAAGAACGTTGAGGAGGCTCGCTTCGACAACGGCTACAACCTCGCAAAGACCGACGACGTGGAGGTCGACTGCTGCTCGGGCATTCCTGATTCGGGCACTGGCATGGCTATGGGCTACGCTGCTGGCAAGGGTGTGCCCTACCAGCGCTGCATCGCCAAGTACACTCCGACATGGCCGCGCTCGTTCACACCGTCCAACCAGTCGATGCGTTCGCTCGTAGCCAAGATGAAACTCATCCCGAACAAGGCTATGCTTAATGGCAAGCGCGTATTGTTCTGCGACGACTCAATAGTTCGCGGCACGCAGTTGCGCGACAACGTACACGTGCTATTCGATCAGGCTGGACTGAAGGAGTGTCACATGCGCATCGCTTGTCCGCCGCTCGTATACAGCTGTCCGTTCATCGGCTTCACATCGTCGAAGAGCGATATGGAGCTTATCACACGACGCATCATCGAGAAGTTTGAAGGCGACGCCAATAAGGATCTTGAGAAGTATGCTACAACCGACTCGCCGCAGTACAAGCGCATGGTTGAGGAGATACGCTCGCAGCTGGGTCTCACATCGCTGAAGTTCAACACCATTGAGCAGCTCATCGCAGCCATCGGACTGCCGAAGTGTCAGGTATGTACCCACTGTTTCGACGGTTCGAGCCAGTACACTCTTGAGGAGCAGGCTGACGAATAAGCGTTCTGGACGAAATATAACAATAATATAATGTGAAGAAAAATCCGTTTCGCAACACAAATAGCGATACGGATTTTTTCGTATCTAAAAAACAAGAAACATACTAAGAATGAAAAAGAAAGAACTCTGCTACATCGTTATTGTAGCTGTGCTTGGCGTCTCGCTGCTGCTAAGCTTCGCCGTAGAAGTGTTCCATCTCGATTTGGGCAGTTTCAGTTGGATTGCCGGTTGGGTTTCGTCGCCTATTGCTCTCGCCATTGGCTTCGCCTTTGCGCTGCTGTTGGGCAAGGCTTTTCCCGACTTCAACAAGACTATGTCGAAGAAGATGCTGCAATACTCCGTAATCGGACTCGGCTTCGGCATGAACGTAGACAAGGCGCTCGCTTCGGGCGCCGAAGGAATGATGTTCACCATAGCCAGTGTGTTCGGAACGTTGGCGCTCGGATGGCTGCTGGGCAGAAAGCTGCTGGGCGTAGACACACAGACGAGCTACCTGCTCTCTTCGGGCACAGCCATCTGCGGCGGGTCGGCGATAGCTGCGGTGGGTCCAATCATACGTGCGAAGGCAGAGAGCATGTCGGTAGCGTTGGGCGTGGTGTTCGTGCTCAACGGCATTGCGCTGTTCCTCTTCCCCACTATCGGCGACGCACTTGGCATGACGATGAAGCAGTTCGGCATGTGGGCGGCTATAGCCATACACGACACGTCGTCGGTGGTTGGAGCCGGTGCGGCTTACGACCAGATGCACCCTGAGCTTGTGGCTCAGCAGGGCGTGAGCGCTCTGGAAGTGGCTACGACCATCAAGCTGACACGTGCGCTCTGGATTGTGGTGCTTGCCCTTGTCACACCATTCTTCTTCCGCAAGCAGCTTGCCGCAGCCGACGGCACGACGAAGCCTTGGTACTCTTGCGTACCGCGCTTCATAATATGGTTCGTCGTAGCCATTCTGTTTAACACATACGTGCTGAGCAACGCTGCGCTCATCGGCGACACGGCAGCCGAAATCGGCTCACAGTTTAGCGGAGCCGTAAACAAACTTGCGAAGAACCTCATAACGCTCTCGCTCTTCTTCATAGGAGCGTCGCTGACGCGCGAGACGCTACGTTGCGTAGGTCTCAAGCCGCTTTTGCAGGGCGTGATGCTCTGGATAAGCATCAGCCTGATAAGTCTGGCTTATATATTCTGGCTATAGACGCTATAGCATTAAACGCATAAACGTAGCGGAGGTCTCCCGCCTCCGCAGCACCAAGTAAAACACTATTATTAATGTTTGCAAGTTGGATGCTGCGGAGGCCGGAGACCTCCGCTACTATGTTTTTAGTCCTGATAATAAACTCGCTTTACGCGGTTGCTGATGCCGGTGAGCACCTCATACGGTATGGTGTCGATGGCATCGGAGAGCGTTGTCACGGGCAGTTCTTCGCCGAAGATGACAACCTGGTCGCCTTCCTGGCAGTCGATGTCCGTAACGTCGATCATCGCCACATCCATGCAGATATTGCCCACATACTCAGCCTTCTTTCCGTTTACGAGACAGAAGCCATGACGGTTGCCGAGATGGCGGTTCAGTCCGTCGGCGTAGCCGATAGGTATGGCAGCGATGCGCGAGTTGCGCGTGAGCTTGCCGCGACGACTGTAGCCTACCGTCTCGTCTGCTGGCACATCGTGTATCTGAAGAATCGTTGTCTTCAGCGTCGTCACGTTGTTAATCATCGAGTTGTCGCGCGAGTCGTAGCCATAAAGACCGAGTCCGAGTCGGCACATGTCGAGCTGGCGTTCGGGGAAGTGCTCGATGCCAGCCGAGTTGTCGATGTGGCGCAGAATCTTATGTGGGAATGCCGCACAAAGCTGACTGCTGCCACGCTTGAAGAGTTCGAACTGATGAGCCGAGAACTCGTCGAACGAGTCGCTGTCGCTGCCCACGAAGTGAGAGAACACCGAGCGCGGCACGATAGACGACTGATGCTGCAGGCGATCTATCAGCTCCGGCATATCCTTGTCGGGGTCGAAGCCGAGTCGGTGCATACCGGTGTCGAGCTTTATGTGTACGGGGAAATTGCTTATGCCCTCCTTCTGCGCCTCGCGAACGAGCGCGTCGAGCAGTCGGAACGAGTATACTTCGGGTTCGAGGTCGTAGTCGAACATCGTCTTGAACGCCGACATCTCGGGGTTCATTATCATTATGTTCGACGTGATGCCGTTCTTGCGCAGCGTCACGCCCTCGTCGGCCACAGCCACAGCGAGGTAGTCTACGCGATGGTCCTGCAGCGTCTTAGCTATCTCCACCGCACCTGCGCCGTAAGCGTCTGCCTTAATCATGCACACGAGCTTAGTCTCCGGTCGCATGAACGAGCGGTAGAAGTTCAAGTTCTTCACCACGTTCGAGAGATTCACCTCGAGAATGGTCTCGTGCACCTTCTTCACAAGCAGTTCGGTGATGTTGTCGAAACCGAAGCGGCGTGCGCCCTTGATGAGTATCACCTCGTCGCGCAGCGACTCGAACACCTTGCTGTGAATGAACGACGTAACGTCGTGGAAGAAGTATTTCTCCTGAACCTTTATCAGGTCGGCATGCTCCATAATCTGCGGACCGATGCCTATTATCTTCTCAACGCCGCGCTGCACACTGAGGTCGGATACTTCCTTGTAGAGCACGTCGAGCGGTTCGCCGGTCTGGTAGATGTCGCTGAGTATGAGCGTGCGCTTGCGTCCCTTGTGGTCGGGGCGGCGGTTCATGAAGTCGAGCGCTATGTCGAGCGAGTTGATGTCCGAGTTGTACGAGTCGTTGATGAGCGTACAGCCCTTCTGACCCTCTTTCACTTCGAGACGCATCGCCACCGGTTCGAGCGACGCCATGCGCTCGGCGAGATGTTCGCGCGAGAGTCCGAGATGCAGCGCTACGACAGCCGTCGTTACGGAGTTGCGCACCGACGCCTCGTCGATGAACGGCAGCACGTACTCGCCTGCCTCGTCGTTATATATATAATGTATAGTGGATGTGAGTCCTTTCTTCTCCACGCTCTCCACGAAGAGCGCAGCCGAACGGTCGCGCATCGACCACGCGAGGTTCTCGCCCTTGTAGCCTACACTGCGCACCACACGGTCTACCACCTCGTCGTCCTTGCAGTAGACGATGGTCTTTGTGTCGTGGAAGAGCACCACCTTCTCGCGGCACTTCTCCTCGAGCGACGAGAAGTTCTTCTGATGGGCGTCGCCGATGAACGTGAGCACGGCGATGTCGGGCTGTATGATGCCGCGCAGAGCCTGCATCTCGCCCGGCTCGCTGATGCCAGCCTCGAACACTCCCACCTGACTCTGCTCGTTGAGCAGCCATACGGAGAGCGGCACGCCTATCTGCGAGTTGTAGCTGCGCGGCGAGCGCGTAACCTTCATCTCCGGCGAGAGCAACTGGTAGAGCCATTCCTTCACGATGGTCTTTCCGTTGCTACCCGTGATGCCCACAATAGGTATGTCGTATTCCTCGCGGTGACGCTCGGCGAGTCGCTGCAGGGCGACAAGCGAGTTCTCCACTTTCAAGAAGTTTGCGTCGGCGTATGTTGTGTTATAGTCGGCAGGAACATCCTCTACGACGAAGTTGCGCACTCCGCGGCGGTAGAGGTCAGAAATGTAGTTGTGACCGTCGTTGCGTCCCGATTTCAAAGCGAAGAACAATGTCTCCTCTGCGAAACAGAGCGATCGGCTGTCAGTAAGGAGGAACCCTATGTTGGCGTCTGCTGTGCCAAAGCGGTGGGCTCCGATGAGCGTTGTTACCTTTTCAATAGTATAAGTCATTTTTCCGTACTATATTTTTCGATTGCAAACTTACTTATTTTCTCGCATATACAAGCAAAAAGTATCATAAAAATATTACAATCTATTTAATTCTTCGATATTCTTGTCCACCTTTTCAAACTTTTGCTTTCCGAAGCTATAACTGAATCGTAGCATAACTTTACGACTTTCTCCATAGCCCCAAGACGAAATATTCAAAGCATCCTTTACGCCATAGCTGTCCCAACGCTCAGTATGGAAGATATCTGTCATCAAAAGAGAAAGACGCATACGTCCATCATGCCAACTCTTGTTAAGGTCAACATCTACACTTCCAGTTGACTTGCTCACTTCATAGCTTCCACCTTGTCGCTTCGAATAGTACCTTCCTGATACTTCAAGGGTGATACCAGCAGGTAGGAAAATACTGTTGGTTGCAGACAAGAAGCAGGATGGACGCTTGTATTCATGTTTATATGTTTCGTAATCCAGTTTATTCATAAAGTAGTATAATCCTGCATTTGCACTGAACTGCCACCAAGAAGCCACGCGTTTTGAGAATATGGCATCAAGACCTATTTGTTGCTGTTTGCCTAAATTTTTCGTCGTCATGACTGTTTTGTTCTCACCATACACGTCAGTAATTGATGTAAAATAATCGTTGAGTTTGTTGTAATATAGATTCAAAGACAGGTTTCCCAATGTATAGGAAAGCATAATCTTATTGCTTATTTGAGGTTCGAGGAACGGATTACCTTTCCAATAAGTCAATTCGTCAAGCAGATACTCAAATGGATTCAGGTCTTCATAACGGGGTTTGTCCTGTCTTCTGCTGTATAGCAGAGCGATTTTGCTCTTTTCATTTATTGTATATGATGCACTCAGATTTGGGAACAATCGAAAATGACTCTGTTTGTTTGTCTCAGAATCTTGGTTCGTTTGCGATTTGAGTCTGTTGTATGTGTGCATATACTCCATACGCAGTCCTGCACTCAACTCGATTTTATTCCAAGTATGAGTGTATTGAGCATATGCCTCAAGGTTTTTCTCCTCGTAATAGAAGTTGTTTGAGCGTTGTGTGTCTATTGCACCATTATTCTTGAAGAGAAACGTATTGTTACTATTGATAAGAGTAGTCTTGACACCTGCAAGTATTTCGTTCTGAGCATTCGGGTTGTATTTATAGTCTGCAAGAAGCGCATAGATATCAATGTCTTTATCTGGCTCAGAATAGAAAAGATCGGAACGTATAGGCATATTGGTCGCAGAGAAGTACTCATTAGGCTGCTCGCAACGAGCATTGCCATCAAAATGTGTCCAATCTGCCGAAAACGAAAACTGCATCTTTGATGATGGTCTATACTGATAATTCACGTTGTTGCTATATTGGAGGTTTTTCTGTTCAATATAGTTGTTGCGTGCTTTGAGTATGTTATCCAACAGATTGGTTCCTTGATAGATTTCTGTTGTTGTCTCAGTCTCTCCTGGTCCAACAAGCACATTTACAGTGCTGTTCATAAAAAGCTTGTTCTTTTGATTAGGTTGCCATGAAAAATCAATGCCTGCAGAATAAGTGTTTCGTTTGTCTGTATCTGTCGTCTTTGAAATATTCTTGTCTCCATTTTGAACCTTTTCGTAACCATAATCCATCGAATGGTGTCCTAAACTATGATTATAGTTCAGACCCAATTGCCATTTGTTAGTATTATAAGAAATAGCGAAATCAGAATTCTGTTTTAGATTTTCCCAATAACCAACGCTATGTGATGTCGTTACGAAAAAACCAGATGTTTCAGATGTTTTAAGAATAATATTTATTACACCGCCAGCACCCTCTGACCCAAAACTTGCATTCGGGTTATGGGATATTTCTATTTGTGATATTTTCTCGGAAGACATGGAGCGGAGATAAGTTGACAACTCGTCTCCCTGCAGCATTACTTTTCTACCATTAACATATATGGCTGTACCACCAAGCGAAGCCAAGGATATTTCACCCTTGTTATTCACGGAAACGCCTGGAGAATGCTTCAAAACCTCTAAAGCATTTCCGATGTCTGTAAGATATGATTGGGCAACATTAATATGAATCTTGCCGTTCGAAGAAGTTGTCATTGGACGTGACTTCCGTGCTGTGACTACAACATCTTGCAGAGAAATCTCGTCAGGCTCCAAATAGATGTTCGGAATAGTGGTAGAACCTGTTATGGTTATATTCTTCTTTATCTCCTTATAACCCAAGGTCCTTATGCATAAAAGAAACTCACCTTTATGAACAGGCAAATGAAAACACCCAGTACTATCAGTTACGGTTGTCTCTATTAGAACATTCTCTGGCAGAGATACCAACATGACGACAGCTGCATCAAGTCCTTGGTTTTGTTCGTCTAACACTCTTCCACCGATGCTTTCTTGAGCATTCACAGACATCGCAAAACTTATGCCTACACAAAACAGTAGCATCTTTGCAATAAAATTGCCAACCGGTAATAGTCTCTCTTCAAAGTCTGCCATAACGAAAAGATAGGTTAAAAGTTATTTCGCAAAGTTATGAATAAAAAAGGATAAAAACAAGACAATGATACAAGCAGAAATACCGCACTTTTTGCGAATTATCATTCAGGATTGCTCAACTTCCTTCCAATCAACAAGTCCCTTTCCTTGGTCGTCGAGTTCAACGGCAAGGGCTATAACCTTACGCTTGTCGGCCTTGAACGGCTCGGTATATCGGTTGTCAACAATCTGTTTCTCTGCAGCGGCTATGCCTCCATTCTTTGCGAGTTTCAGTTCTATAACATATATGTAGTTGTCTGTTGTTACGACCATATCTATCCTGCCAGTCGCAATCATTCGCTCCACCTCCACACGGAAGCCAATGGCGTTGAAGATGGTGCTCATAATCAGCCGATAGCGCTCCTCCATATCCATGCTTGCCAGCTTTTTGTTGCTGTATGGCACATCGGCTATAAGAGCCTTCATAAACTTCTTAGCCTCTTCTGCATTGCCCATGTACATGTGCATGTACAAATAAGCCTGCGCCGACTGGATGTCTCCGCGCTTGCGCATAGCCAACGCTGGCAGCACGGTTTCGTATAACGCCTGGCGAACTTCGTGATTGGGGAATCCGAGCAGGTATAGTCCGTTCATGTATCCCTTTATCGTGAGATAGCCCGACTGGTAGAGGAAGAGTTCCGCTCCGCCTCCTGTCACGTCAGATGTCTCGATGATGGTGCTGAGTATGGCGCTATGGTCGTAGTCAGTCAGCTTTATCTCCATATCGTCTACAAACTTGAGCAGCAGCGAGGTCGCTCCCGATGTAGCCCAATAGCTCTTGATATCCTTGTCTGCCAAAGCGTTCACAAGACTGAACGGATTGTATACATCAACCATGTTGCTACGACAGAAGTGATAGCCGTCGTAATTGGTCTTCAGTCGAGCCATCGTCTCTTCTTCTGTCCATCCGTTCGCCTCGCCCATCGCCTTCACTTCTGGACCGAAATAGTCGGTTATCTCCTGAGTGGTGATGCCGCAGATGGCTGCAAACGGCTCGTCGAAACTGATGTTGCTGAGATTGTTGAGGACAGAGAAGAGGGATATTTGCGTGAACTTCGTGATGCCGGTGATGAAGACGAAACGCTCGTACTCGTCGTCGGCTTTCAGTATGGCGAACACTTCGCGGTAAACTGCTGTACACGCCTCATGGTCGGGCGTTTTCCATGAATGCTGCAATGGAGAGTCGTACTCGTCTATCAATATCGCTACCGACTCGCCAGTCTGCTGGCAGGCGGTCTGAATGATTGTATCGAAGCGGTCGGCTAACGAAGCGCCTTCGTGCATTGTGATGCCATACTTCGCCTCTTCGCGCGAGAACGCCATGCTGAGATACGAGCGGATGGTCTTTTCCGATGCTCCAGCGCGACTCATGTCGAGCCTTATCACGGGCGACTTCTTCCACTCCTTTTCAAGATTCATTATCTTCAGTCCTTCAAAAAGGTCGCTTCTTCCCTCGAAATAAGTCTGCAACGTATCTACAAGCAACGACTTTCCGAATCGTCGCGGACGACTCAGATAGTTGTACTTCTTTCCTCTGTTGACAAGGTTCCAAACAATCTCGGTCTTGTCGACATAGGCGTAGTTGTTTCTTCTTATTTCCTTGAACGATTGTATGCCAACCGGTAGTCTTCTCTCTTCAAAGTCTGCCATAACAAAAGGATGGATTAAAAGTTATATCGCAAATTTACGAATAAAAAGGATAAAAACAAAACTATAAAGGATAGATTATCATTTACCAGACAACAATTAGATGCAGACCTTAAAAGCCGTCGAATACATTTTTCTTTTTATCTTTTTTTATAGGAGTTTCCAATTGCTTTAAAATCTTCTTGTAGCTTCTTGATAAATAAGCACCCAACGAATCAAATCTAAATTCCTTATCCCAAACTTTTTCACCATTTGCAATTCGAATCTTTTTAATTCCATACTTTCCCATATATTCAATCTCTTCAGGTGTCAGTTCGTATACAGAATAATAGTAATTCACATCTTTAGATGGATGTATCGTTGTAATACTCGTTGTAGTACTCGTTGTAATACTACCAATAGTAAGAGCATAAGCAGGTTTGGTTTCTGTGTCAACTTTAATGTTATTTACGTTTAGACGTAATATTGCTTCATTCCAAAGTTTTAGCAGCAACACAGATTCCATTGACATTGGAGCATACGAAGAAACAAGCAGCAACCAATCCCTTCTGTCTGAACCCTCAAAAACCTTCAAGCAAAAATTAAAGTCTTTATCATCAACAGAATACTCCTTTGTCGTAGCCATTACCTGGCGTCTTCCATCTGTTTCAATCCTATCTACAAAAATCTTTTGCGCAAAAACACTACTTACAGATAAAAGAAGCAATGATATACAAAAAATATGTTTCATTATATACTTATATTATGTTATACAATTATATGGACAAAGGTAGCTAAAATATATAAAACTCCAAAATAAATCATGATAAATCCCC
>ULYE01011555.1_pt1 | contig 11127 bp, 9 predicted proteins | sample 1961921 | NCBI WGS metagenome assembly ULYE01 (sample SAMEA4835856, study PRJEB28245) | human gut metagenome | biome: gut microbiome; material: fecal sample | place: Denmark | collected 2008 | reverse complement strand
GAGTTTTTTGTTATTTATATTGGGAGTTTTGACACGCCCTCCTTTTGTCTGTTACATTTCTTTTATTGTATTCTCCGCCACAGCCTTTTCGGCATCTGTGATGCCATACTTGGCAAACAGTTGGCGGTCGATGTTGGGAATGTCGTTGGTAGTCCAGTCGATGTCGCTCTGGTTGGTAAAGTTCTCCATCGGTACGAACATAAACTTCTCCGGTGACAAGTCTTGCGATGTGATAGTCTGCAACATAAGGTAGCGGGCAAACTTGGTGCTGAGGTAAGCAAGCAAGTTGTCGGCCTCCTCTTTGGTGTTGTAGGCTCCACCCACAAGATAACTCTGTGTACATACTACGGCAGGCGGCAGAACGGTCATAGCCGAGAGCACACGGAACTTGCCGTTGCGGTCGGGGGTTCCGGCATGTTCGCAGGTGGCCTTGGAGAACACCACCTTGTACAAGTCGGTCCAGGCCGCGTTCTTCTTGATGTCGGCACGAGCCACGTAGGTAGTAGCCCCCGACGACTTAAGCTCTACAGCGGTTGTATCTTCAGCTGGGTCGGCAGTGCCGCGGTATGTGCTTACGAAGCCGAAAGGTGTCTGTCCGCTAACCTGGGTGTTGAGTGTGCCGTTGCACTTGTCGAGAACCTTGTTGATAAACGACAGCGCCTCGTTGTTGCGCACGAATATAGGGAACTGGTTGAGGTTGCGCTCGCAAGTGTTGGATGTGCCGTGCAGGGTGTTGGTGAAACGGCATCCCTTCTTGTGGCGTGCGTCCCAAAGGAAGTAGTTCACACCGCCTGATATGTCGACAGTAGGGAAGAGGTCCTTAGAGTCTACATAGTCGAAGATAGACCTCATGCGATGGTCGGCAAGCATAGAGCGGCGGAAGCTCTCAAGGCCGCGGCCTCCAGTAAACCAGCGCGAAGGCATAATCATAGAGATGTAGTTTGGTTTCATCTCGCGTGCTACCTCTACAAACTGGTTGTAGAGCGGTATGCCATAGTTGTCTTTCTGTTCACCTATGTTCACTTGGTATGGCGGGTTGCCTATGATGGCGTCGAATTTCATTTCCTTCTGCTTGTTTATATTCCAAAAAATCTCGCCGTCGGCAAGTGTGCGCATCAGCTTGCGCTTGTATACCATAACGAGCGAAGTTTGGTCCTCGAGTATCTTTACGTTGGCTTTGATATCCTGTCGGTAGCCAAGGAGCGTGCGCTTGGTGATGCGCTCGGCTATGCGTGTGCGGCATACGGCAAAGATATTGGTCTCTATAATCTCCTTCCAAAGTGCTTCAGCGTCTTCGTCAGATATCATATCGAAGAGTCCCTGCGACTGTCCGCTACGCAACTTGTACATAGAGAAGGCTGCGTATAGCGAGTACAATCCGGTCTTGGACGTCATGTCGAGGATGCGTGCCTTCTGGTTCATCAGCACTCGCTCGGTAACGTCGCCGTTGTAGACGAATCGTGGGTCGGATATCGGCTTCGTAAACTTCTCGTTGAAGAAGCAGTAGCCGCCCAGGGTGTCGGCGAGTTGACGGTTTACGGTGCGCCATGGCGTTAGCACCGTCTCGCGGTCGGGGTAGCAGAAGTCGGCAAGAATGTCTGCCACTTCGGCAACACGCTCGTTCACCGGCAGGGTGTCGGCACGGCGCAATCTATCGAATATAGCCTTGGCTGTAGCCACGAAGATGTCCTCGCGGTAGAAGTATTTAAGGCGTTGGAAGAGCTTGAGGGTTATGCCTTTAGGCATAAACTCGCGCCACGATTCGGTGTCGATGCTGCGTATGAACGAGTCGAGCGTAAGGCCCTCGATGCGGTCGACGGTGCCGTATATCAAGATGGGGAATCGGCTTGATATCTGGTTGAGGATGGCTATGGCGCGCTGGCGTGGCGTGAGCTTGCGTGTAGCCTCACGCATAGCGGCAACAGCCGTCTCTTCGGCTTGGGCTTGTTTCTCGCGTGCAGCCTTCTCCTTGGCGCTGTTGGTGGTCTTGCGCTTGTTGCGTCCCATGGTGTCGGCTATCATTTCGCGGTTGCGCTGACGCTCGGAAGCTATGCCTCGCACGATGGCCTCTGCCACTTGGTCGAGCAGGCGGATGTCCTGTTGGCGCAGATTGTCGAGGTTGCCGTATAGGCAATCGTCTCTAAATCCGTTGCGTATAAGCGAGTCGGAGTAGGCGGATGTTACGTTGCGTATGAACGATTCGGTGTCGAAGCGTGTTTGCTTGGATGCCGATATCTCCGTGATAGGGCACAGCTCCAAGAATTCTGCCAGCTTAGCCACACGTTCTTCCTGGTTAGATGTGTATGTGTTGTTGTTGACATACTGGTCTACCACGGTAAGTGTTCGGCAGGGCGAGAAGTCGATGGCGTAGCACTCGCTCTTGACGCGACCGTCTGTATACGGGCTCTGGCACCTGAAGATGGTCTGGAAGTAGCGCATACCACCAGTTTCGGCGGCACCGGCAAGCATCAGCACAGCAGTCCATTCGGGCACCGATACACCCATTGTAAGACGGCCGCATGATAGAGTGATGGTCTTCTTGCTGTTGGCTATCGCTGTCTTTACACGCTCAAGTGCGTCGTGCTCGTGCTTGGTTTGCTCGTAGATGTCCGAGCGCTCTTCGGCAAAGTTGCCTTCGCCAGCAACGTCAACGATGGTGTATTCGTTGAACGGATTGTCGGGTGTCTGCTCAGACAGGATGCGTGCAAGACAGTGGGCAGCCTGAACTCCCGGCACATACCATAGTGTATTGTCGAGCGAGCCAGCCAACTGCTTGTTGGCGTAAGGGTACAACTTGTTGGTGCTGTTTTTGCCGATGAGCTTTACAAACCTGCGTACATCAGCTTCGTGTACAAACTGTGTCTGTACATTGGGTGCGGCATTGTCCGACGGTATAGCCTCTGTTCTGAACAGTTCGGTAAAGTTGAAGCCTCCAGTCTCGCTTATACGGTAGCTGCGCATGTCGCGGGCGAGGTTGTAGGTAAGGATGTTCATACGGGCAAGACCCTCGTATGGGTTAGGCTCGCCGGTGTGATGCTCGTTCCATGCCACCTTGGCCGACTGCTCCATACAGTAGTCCCAATGATACACCTCGGTGTTGTCGAAGAGCTGCTGTATATTGTATGGTGTGCCCGATAGGTACAGCGTGCGCAGTGTGCGGCGCTTCTGTAGCTCGCCAATAACATCGCGTCCGAGACGCGACATAATGCCCTCGTGTGCCTCGTCCACAATAAGGAAGTCCCAATGTGTGTTGAATATATGGTCGTTCTTCTCGATGCCCTTTTGCTGGTTCACACGTTTGGAGCCACGCAAGTCTTGCATTGAGGCGAAATAAATATAGTGGGCGTTCTTGTCTTGCTTAGCTTTTGCTTCGATAGCCTCGAATGTTTCGGCGTCGAACGACACCGTGTTGGGGTCTTTGCAGCCAAAGAACCATCCGTCGAGCTTAAGCTTAAGCAACGACTCAAACCACTCGCCACGCACATTAGGGCGGTGGGTAAGGATGAGGGTACGGCGGTAGCCACACTGTCTTGCCACTTCGAGGGCGCACAGGGTTTTTCCGAAACGCATCTTTGCATTCCAAAGCATCTTTCGATTGCGTTTCAGGCTGTTCACAGTGAGGTTGATAGCCTGTTGCTGTTCAGAGCGAAAAACTATGTTGTCAGTGAATGTCATTTATCTAATTCTGATTTATTTCTTTATAAGTTGCTTGAAGATTATCTGTTTGCCTTTAAGTGGTTCGGTGCCGTGCCATTCCATTATGGTGCACAGATTGTCCGTGTCGGGTATGGTGAAACGTGTGCCGTCCATCTGCCATATATTCCACGCTATTATCTCTGCCGCCTTTATTACAGCCGAGAAGTGTGGCATACGTCCCCAGCGGGCGTTGTAGTACTCGCAGAAGCTGATGAGCAATGTCTCTCTTGAGAGAAACACGTTGTCGCCCTGCCAGTCGAAGCCATAGACCGACTGCAAAGCCTGGTATGCCTTGCGCAGCCAGTGGCGCTTGTTGAACTTGGTGGGCTGTGAAGGCGTGTTCTCGTTCACCACACGCATCTTGCGGTCGAATATGCCGATGCGCTCGTCGATGTTGATGTGTGCACCCGTTGTGGTGTCGTACCGGCTTGCAAGATAAGGGGCCTCGCCGCAAGCCATCTCCATGCGTCGGCAGCGCACATACTTCATCCACGACTTGTCCTCGGGAAACTCGACCTTCTCCTTCCGTGTAAGCCACGTGTGTGTGCCGTCGTCGAGGGTGGTCTCGGTGTTGAACACGTTGCGGTAGCCAAACCAGTGCTCGTCCACCAAGTTGTTCTGGGCATTGCATATCCATGCCGGCGTAAACACCTCGCCGCGGTCTTTGGCACGCGATGTCTGCAGCGACTCGTGCTTGTACACTCGTGGCTGTATAATATCACGATAGACACCCGACACTTGCTCTATGAGTATAGGCGAAGAGTGAGGGTGTCCATAGTCGTCGGTTCCCCAAGAAATGTTTGCGGACAGGCCGTGACCACTTAACGACTGGTCCCGCAGCAGGATGGCAAGCAGGCGAGGGTTGTCGCGCACAATGCCGGCTATGTGGTTGTTGGGTCTTTTAGTGGCCATGCCTTTTATGGTTTACTGTTCTTTAATCTTAATCTCGCAGTTGTCGAGCGACTCGATGATGGCAAGCGACTCAACACGCACACCACGTTCGCGCAGATACTGTCCGCCGTCCTGGAACGCCTTCTCTATAATGAAGCCCATGCCTTCGAGTGTGGCGCCTGCTTGCTGGCAGAGGTCGATGATACCCTTGGCAGCATTGCCGTTGGCAAGGAAGTCGTCTATAAACAGAACGTGGTCGTCGGCGGTAAGGTAGTCGCTACTGATAATAACGTCGTAGTCGCGCTGCTTGGTGAACGATGTAACCTTTGTAGCCAGCATATTGGTAAGTGTGCTTGGCTTCTTTTTCTTTGCAAATACAACGGGGAGGTTCATGAGGAATCCCATCATGATAGCCGGGGCAATGCCAGATGCTTCTATTGTGAGAATCTTGTTCACCTTGGTGCTTGCAAAGCGGCGGATAAACTCCACTGCGATGTCCTTCATCAGATTTGGGTCCATCTGGTGATTGATGAATTTGTCTACTTTAAGAATGCCGCCTGGGTAGCATTTTCCGTCTTTAAGAATTCTGTCTCTAAGAACTTTCATCGTTTCTATTATTATTTTTAAAGTTAAATATCGTGTTGATAAAGTAATGATGTCGTGTGGACAGCTATTCGCTGTATAGCCAACTAAAGAGTCGGTTAAGCCACGAGATGGGTGTTCGGAACCACCTGAACTTGGTAACGGGCTTGCCTCCGAAGCTTAGGATAAACTCGCGCATGGCAGAGTGTTCGAAAGGCAGTCCGGCATCAAGGAAGTACAGATGTCTGTAGCCTGCTTTGTGCGCGTCGTCGAGCACAGTCCATACGGTGTGCGACATAGGCGACAATGCCTTGCGCCTCTTTTTGCTGTAGGCAAGATACCACATATAGACATTGCCACCCGAGTAGATGCACACACAGGTGGCAACAACTCTCTCGCCGTGCTTGCTGACAAACACCTTGCCTTGTCCGGAGCCTACAAGCAAGCGCAGCTCCTTGATGTTGGGCACTGTGCGGCGTGGCTTGAACCTGAAGTGGCGCCGTAGCAGTTGTGCTGCCTGGACAAGCTCGTTGCTTTCTGCCAGTGCGACGCAAGCGGTCAGACCGCTTTGCTGGGCTTGTGCTATCCTATGTTGTGCCTTCTCCGACAGGCGGTCGGCAGGTGACAGGCTATGCAGCGAGTTGTGTATCTCCTGCCATTGGATAGGGAAGTAGCCGTTGGCTCTGAAAGCCTCGTAGCCAAACATCTTGTTGGAAAGGTGACTAAACTCGATGTACAGGCACAGGCGGTTGTTGAAACGCGCCGTTACCTCACTGAGAAAGCGCCCGAAGATGTAGCTCTTGTCCACTCCCTCGTCGTATTCGCCCTCGCCGTATACACGTCCATGCAGATAGACAATAGGTGGCAACAGGGATCGGTGGAAGAAGATTGTGGTGAGCATGTGGGCCACGACGTGCCCTGTCCCGTCCTCTGCTATAGCCATACAGGGTTCTTGCATAGGGGTGGCTTCGAGTATGCGAAAGAAGTCAACGCTATGAAAGAAATTATGGCTTGCAATGTCGGGCAATTCTGATTCGTGTGATATCAATCGTATGCTTACCTCTTCTTTCATTCGGCAAAAATACCAAAAGTTTTTTAAAAAACGGCACACTGCCTGTTGTTTTTACAAAAAGCGTGAATAAATGTGCCTATGTCAGAATTTATGTTTATCTTTGCCATAAGTGTTGTGGGGTAGACAATAGATTCTGCAACCACCTATTTTATATAAGAATTATACCGAAAAATGAAAATTGTTATTATAGGAGCAGGCAATGTTGCCACACATATAGCGAAGGCACTCGCCGCTCATAATTTGGCTCCGGCTCAGATATGGAGCAGGCATGCCAATACGGCTGCAGCTCTTGCGGGGCAAGTAGGCAGCCAGGCTGTCGCAAATATTGAGGATATAGACACCGATGCCGACATATATATCATATCTGTAACCGACCAGGCCTTGGAACAGGTGATAACAGGCTTGTGCGCGCATTGCCGCCAGGGCGTGTTTGTACACACTGCCGGAACGATGCCGATGGAACTGTTTGAGGGCAAGTGCAGACATTATGGTGTGCTGTATCCTATGCAGACATTCTCTAAGGACAAGTCGTTGGATTTCAAGAATGTACCCTGCTTTGTCGAGGCTTCCGACCAATTGGCTGACGATGCCATAATGCAGGTGGCCAACCTGCTGTCCGACAATGTGCATAGGTTGGCGGGCGAAGACCGCAAGTGGCTGCATGTGGCAGCTGTCTTTGCATGCAACTTCTCTAATGCTTGCTATACAATGGCAGAGCGTATACTGCAAGCTCATGGGCTGAACTTTGATGTTATGTTGCCCCTTGTCGACGAGACTACAGCCAAACTGCATAGCCTGTCGCCGGTTGAGGCTCAGACGGGTCCGGCTGTGCGCAACGACCATAACGTCATGAACCGACATAAGGATATGCTGAAGGATGCCCCCGATATGCAGGCGGTGTACCAGATGATGTCCGAGATAATAATGAACAGCAAAAACAAGTAAACTTATGATAGATTATGATTTGACCAAGATACGTGCCATATTCTTTGATGTGGACGGCGTGCTGTCTGCCGAAACAATAACCATGTCGTCCGAGGGCGAGCCTTTGCGCACCGTAAATATCAAGGACGGCTATGCCATACAGCTTGCGTGCAAGAAGGGATTGCGTATAGCCATTATCACGGGTGGCAACACTATGGCTGTAAACAAGCGCTACACAGGTCTTGGTGTGGAGGACGTGTATATGGGCGTTAAGGAGAAGGTGCTGTTTTATAGGGAGTTGCTTAAGAAGTATGGGCTCTCCAACGAAGAGGTGATATACGTTGGCGACGACATTCCCGACTATGAGATAATGCGTGAGGTGGGCTGTGCCTGCTGTCCTAAGGATGCCTGTGTCGAGGTTAAGAGCGTGAGCAGATACATAAGCGACCGTAACGGCGGATATGGAGTGGGGCGCGACATCATTGAGCAGGTGCTTAAGGCTCAAGGCAAATGGATGGATAATAGCGACGCCTTTGGCTGGTAATGAGGTAATAGTGATTGTTAATAAAAAACATAAATACGATGAAGATAATATTGGCAAGCAACTCTCCGCGACGCAAGGAGCTGTTGGGAGGTCTTGGTGTCGACTTTGAGGTAAAGGTGTTGAAGGGTGTGGACGAGTCGTATCCAGACACTCTGCCAGCTAAAGACGTGGCAGAATATATAGCAACAGAGAAGGCGGCAGCCTATACTGTGCAGGAAGACGAGCTCTTGATAACAGCCGATACGGTGGTTATAGTGGGTCAGGACATCCTTGGCAAGCCGAAAGATGCTGCCGACGCCTGCCGTATGCTGCGCGAATTGAGCGGCAAGACGCACCAGGTGGTTACGGGTGTGTGCCTAACGACAAGCAAGGAGCAACGCCGTTTCTCCGTAACTACGGATGTTACATTCAAACAACTGTCTGACGCTGAAATCGAACATTATGTAGACAAGTACAAACCCTTTGACAAGGCAGGCGCCTATGGCATCCAGGAGTGGATAGGATATATAGGTGTGACGGCGCTCAACGGCAGCTACTATAATGTTATGGGGTTCCCGGTGCAGCGTGTATACGAGGAACTGACCACGCATTTTGGATTGAATTTTACCGAATAATCTTCTGTGTAAGTAAGAAATTGTGACATTTTAATATATTTTAGACAGCATATTTCGCCTCTGAAATAATAATTCTGTAATTTTGCGCATCGTTATGTAGCCGCACATCATGTATCGGTGTAGCTGCATGCGCAAAAGGATAAGAAACAAAACACGTATTTTTAAAAAGATAAATATGTCAGAATCTATTGATATTCGACAGCTTAATGCTCGAATAGAACAGCAAAGTAGCTTTGTCACCAACTTGGTGACTGGTATGAACCAAGTTATCGTTGGACAAAAACATCTTGTAGAGTCGTTGCTCATCTCTCTCTTGAGCGATGGTCATATTTTGCTTGAAGGTGTGCCGGGTTTGGCCAAGACACTTGCCATAAAAACACTCTCGCAGCTCATTGATGCCGATTATAGTCGCATACAGTTCACTCCAGACCTTCTTCCAGCCGACGTTGTGGGTACACTCGTGTACTCGCAGAAGGACGAGAACTTCCATGTGAAGAAGGGTCCGGTGTTTGCCAACTTTGTTTTGGCAGACGAGATTAACCGTGCTCCGGCAAAGGTTCAGAGTGCATTGCTTGAGGCTATGCAGGAGCATCAGGTAACAATAGGCGAGCAGACATTCCCTCTGCCTACACCATTCCTTGTAATGGCTACACAGAACCCTATCGAGCAGGAGGGTACATATCAGTTGCCAGAGGCACAGGTAGACCGTTTTATGCTTAAGGTTGTTATTGGCTATCCTACCCTTGAGGAGGAGAAGCTTATTATACGCCAGAATATCAAGGGCGAATACAAGAAGGTATTGCCTGTGACAACAGCCGAGGAGATACTCAAGGCTCGTGCCGTTGTAGAGGAGGTGTATATCGACGAGAAGATAGAGCAGTACATCGCCGACATCGTGTTTGCATCTCGTTATCCCGAGAAGTACGGCCTTGCCGAGCTCAAGGACCTCATAACATTCGGCGGTTCGCCACGTGCCAGCATCTCGCTTGCAAAGGCAGCTCGTGCCTATGCCTTTATAAAGCGCCGCGGATATGTTGTGCCAGAGGATGTGCGCGCTGTGGTTCACGACGTAATGCGTCATCGTATCGGTCTGTCGTACGAGGCAGAGGCAAGCAACGTTACGAGCGAAGAAATCATTTCGAAGATTGTAAATAAGGTAGAGGTGCCTTAATGTATAGATACAGATAAGTGACATGGAAACGTCAGAGATATTAAAAAAAGTTCGCAAGATAGAGATAAAGACACGTGGACTGAGCCAGAACATATTTGCCGGACAGTATCACTCTGCCTTTAAGGGTAGAGGTATGGCTTTTGCCGAGGTGCGCGAGTATCAGTTCGGCGATGATGTGCGAGATATCGACTGGAATGTCACGGCACGTTTCCGCAAACCATACGTCAAGGTGTTCGAGGAGGAGCGTGAGCTTACGGTTATGCTCCTCATCGATGTTTCCGGCTCTTTGGATTTTGGCACACGCAAGTGTATGAAGTCTGATATGGCTGTGGAAATGGCGGCAACAATAGCCTTCAGCGCTATTCAGAACAATGACAAGATTGGTGTTATCTTCTTTTCGGACCGCATAGAGAAGTATATTCCGCCCAAGAAAGGACGCAAGCATATACTCTATATCATACGCGAGATGCTCGACTTTCATCCCGTTAGCCACAACACCGATATAGGCGAGGCAGTGGCTTTCTTCACACGTATGATGAAGCGACGCACCACAGCGTTTGTCCTTAGCGACTTCTACGATAAGCACGACTTTACACGTCAGATGCAGATAGCCAACAGCAAGCACGACCTTATGGCTATACAGGTGTACGACCGCTGGGCAAAACAGCTGCCGGACGTAGGGCTTATGAAGATAATGGATGCCGAAACGGGCCATGAAATGTATATCGACACGAACAGCAAGCGTGTGCGTCAGGCGCATGCCCGTCATTGGATTGAGCACGAAGGCATGCTGCGTGAAACTTTCTCGCGCTCTAAGGTAGACTGGGTGTCGGTGGCAACTGATGAAGACTACGTTAAAGCTATGATGATGCTCTTTGCCTCCAGAGGTTGAGGCTGAGTGTAGAGAAGCTCCTTGGACTAAGGGGCTGTCTAAAACAAGCTATTGAATATGAAACATATATTAATTTCAGCAATATTGTCGTTGGCTGTCGGTGTGGGACACGCCCAGTCGGTGAGCGTGGTGTCAAAGATAGACACCATGACCATTCTTATAGGACAACAGACCCGAATGACGGTGGATGTCACAGCGCGCAAGGGCGCAAAGGTGGTGTTCCCGCACTTCAAGCGCACACAGTATATAGTGCCAGGTGTTGAGGTTCTTGACGACACTAAAGCCGATACGTCTGATGTTGACGGAATGATGCGCGTCAGCAAGACGTTCACACTTACAAGTTTCGACGAGCGTCTTTATGCCATTCCTGGCTTAAAGGTTAAGGTCGACGGCAAATCTTATGCATCAAATCAGTTGGCATTGAAGGTTATTACTTGCGATGTCGACACTTTGCATCCTGAGCATTTTTATCCCCCTAAAGATGTTCAGGACAATCCGTTTTTATGGGCAGAGTGGAGCCCGCTGTTTTGGATGGGCATTGTCTTGATGTTGCTTGTGCTTGGTTTCGGTTATCTTGTTCTACGACTGAAACAGAATAAACCTATCGTTACACGCATACGTGTTGTGAAGAAGATACCGGCACACCAGAAGGCGCTGACCGAGATAGACCGACTTAAAGCCGAACACTTTGATACTGCCGACGAACAGAAGCAGTACTACACATTGCTGACAGACACGCTG
>ULYE01009139.1_pt1 | contig 11143 bp, 10 predicted proteins | sample 1961921 | NCBI WGS metagenome assembly ULYE01 (sample SAMEA4835856, study PRJEB28245) | human gut metagenome | biome: gut microbiome; material: fecal sample | place: Denmark | collected 2008 | reverse complement strand
AGTATCCAAACAATTTAACACTTAACATTCAACACTTAACACTCCACATTGCGGCTCTGCCGCAACCATTCAACATTCAACATTCAAAACTTAACATTTAACACTATGGCAAGAATCATTCCTATCGATGTCATTAAGGGCATCAGCGGCAAGTATGGCAACAACTCTAACGACTACTTCGCCACCAACTCATCAAGCAACAAGATCCACCTCGCCAAGATTACCAACCCCTACAAGGGTCCTGCCACCGAGAAGCAGTTGGCACAGCGCGAGAAGTTTGCAACCAAGCAGGCCGTCTGCTCAGCATGGCTCAACGCCAACCGCCCAAGCGAGAAGAACGGCGAGAAGGGCACCGCCAACTATCAGTCGGCTCAGCGACTCAAGCGCGCCCTTGCCTTCTCCAACGTCAACCAGGTGCTCTACAAGTACATGGACGAGAAGGGCAACATCAAGCTCCCCGACGGCATAGCTTCACCCGGCTCAACCGGCCCAACCGGCTCGCCCGGAGCAGGTACCGACCAAGGCTCAACTGGCAACCCCGGCTCAAGCAATCCCGGCTCAGGCAGCTCAGGCTCAACTACCGACCCAGGTTCTGAGGGAGACGACGGCAAGCTGGAAGCGTAGACGCCGAAGGCGCAATGTGGAATGTTGAGTGTTGAATGTTGAATTGACAGCACCCCGACAATTTAACACTCAACACTTAACATTAGTCCTTGATTCGTAGTGAAGTATTCAACACGAATCTCTCGAATCACACGAATTAATAACGCACGCAACATTCGTGTGATTAGTGAAATTCGTGGTGATATACTGACCACGAACACACGAATCGCACGAAATCAGATAACGCACGCAGCATTCGTGTGATTAGTGAAATTCGTGGTGAAATACTGACCACGAATCTCTCGAATCGCACGAATTAATAACGCACGCAACATTCGTGTGATTAGTGAAATTCGTGGTGAAATACTGACCACGAATCTCTCGAATCGCACGAATTAATAACGCACGCAACATTCGTGTGATTAGTGAAATTCGTGGTGAAAGAATAATTCGTGGTGAAATTCATGGTCAATTCACGATAATTCGTGACTGAAAAACCACGTAGTCTTTTTGTCATGAATTACCACGAATTATTCATGAATTCAGATGACACACGCAACATTCGTGTGATTAGTGAAATTCGTGGTGAAGTATTCAACACGAATCTCTCGAATCACACGAATAATTTAATGGTAGAATTCAATAGTTGCTAACGCACACAACATTCGTGAGATTAGTGAAATTCGTGGTGAAGTACGAACACGAATTACCATAAATTATCCATAAATTACTCATAAATTAATTCGTGGTAAAATTCATGGTCAATTCACGATAATTCGTGACTAAAAAGAATAACTCAAAATTCAAAATTCCTTATTCCGTCTTGATGCTCTCTACCGGATTGGCTGTTGCCACGCGCCACGACTGTATTATTACGGTAATGACGACGACAGCTGAGACGAGGACGAACGACAGAGGAAAGAGCCACCAATGGATGGGTGTGTGCTCGGCAAAGCTCTGCAGCCAACTGTTGCTGAGCCACCAACCTACAGGTGCTGCCACTACGAAGGCTACGACGAGGGGTAGGGCATAGCGCATGGCGAAGAGACGAACTACGGAGCCTACCGACGAACCCATCACCTTGCGTATGGCTATCTCCTTGCGACGGTATTCCGTCTCGAACATCGTAAGCGAGAACACGCCTATTATGGTTATTATGATGCAGATGATGGCGAACAGCTTCACCTGCGAGATAAAGCGGAACTCCTCTACGTAGGTCTGCTGCAGGTCGTCGTCAAGGAACCACATCTCATACTTCTGCGAACCGTCCAGCCTGTTCAGCACCTCGGCTATGCGACGCTTTGCCTCAATCTTGTCCTGATTCTTGGCTACTCGCACGAACACCTGACCACAACGGTCGCCCCATTCTGCCATGTCCGGACCGAAGATGACGAACGCCACAGCCACATTGCTGTTGTCGCAGCGCATAGACTTGAGCTTGAAGTTGTTGCAGACACCAACTATGTTATAATTCGACTGACTTCCCCATCCGCTGTTCTGACGACCTATAGAGTCGCCCACGACAAGCCATTTGTATTGCGTCATAGCTGTCTTGTTGAGCACGTAGGCACCCGTCTTCATATCCGACTCGCGGAAGTCGCGACCCTCTATAATCTTCAGTTGCATTGTGCGCAGATACTCATAGTCGCACGGCAACACTTGAAGCACCATGTGATGTTCGTTATCGCCACGTCCCCAACCCATATAGCCGTCGCTTGTGCCGATGGCATTCTGCGCAAAACCGACGCTCTCTACAAACGGCAGCTTCTTCAGTTCGGCACGCACGGCATCCTTCTTGGTCTGTGCCTCTTCAGACAGCCCCGTATAGAACACTTCGTTCTTGTTGAATCCGTAGTCGCTATTGAAGATGTAGCTCGACTGGCTCGACATCACACCTATATATATAGTCAAGGCAAAAGCCAGGCAGAACTGCACAGCCATGATAGCCATGCGCAACCGACGGCCTCGTGGCGAGAGTCCGAACGAGCCTTTCAGTACCATGGCAGGCGTGAACGATGTGCTGTAGAATGCCGGAACAACAGCCGACAAGGCACCCACGACGAGAGCCGAAACAGCCATTATAGCAGCAAGAACTATGTGCGAAGCGAAATGGATGTCGCCCGAAACGAGCTTCATGCACGATTCGTTACGTTGGAAGGCAACAACAAGTAGGATGCCTATGAGTAGCGCGACAAAGGCGAACATAACGTTCTCCATAATCATCTTAAGGCGCAGACTGCCTACAGACGCTCCCATAACACGGCGGGTATTGATGCCACGCATGCGCATAGGAATCTCGGAGAGCGAGAAGTTGAGCAGATTGAGCATGGCAATAAAGAGCACGAAGACGGAAGCTACGGTAAGAACCCCAACCAAGTTGCGGTTGCCACGGTCGTTCGGACCTACGCCTGAGAAATATATGTCGTCAACGGGAGTGATGCGGATTTTCATGTTGACCTCCTTGTCAAACTTCTTCTCGTCTTTCTCGCTTACGCCATTGGCTTTCATAAAGGCAAGTTTTGTGGCACGCTCCACCTTCTTAGGGTTGGCACCATCGTCAAGTAGCATATAGACATTAAAGCTCCATTCGCTCTGCTCATTCATCACACTCTCGTTCTCGCATATATACACGCCATTTGGCAGGGTGCAGTTGTCGGGCATATCCTCGCTCACACCAACTACGGTAACGGTATTTTTGCTTCCATCGCCATTTTCACCCTCAAACGTCTTGCCTGCTGCGTTCGCCGTGCCGAACATCTTCTCGGCTGTGCTTCGGCTTACAATAACATTATGTCCGTCTCCACATGTCTTGCTCGACCCCGAGAGCAGCTTGCCCGTGAAGAACTCTATGCCAGGTTTTCCCATATTTATCAAAGGAACATTTATGGTACGGTTGCCCACCTTGACATCTGTCTTGTTGATATACGGACTGATATAGGTTGCGTCCTTCACCTGCGGTATTTCCTTGAGTAATGTCACGAACGGGCGACAGATGTTGCAACCCCAGTCTTCGCCGAACAAGCCGCCATATATCTCTAGGCGATACATGTGCTCGTGGTCGTGGATGTTGTGGTTGTAGGTGCGGTTGTAAATCACCTGCGTCATGAACAGATAGAACGTGGCTACGGCTACACCCAAGCCCAGGAGATTGAGCAGGGTGGCGAGGCGGTAGCGACGGAATAAGTATAATAAACTTTTCATATCTTCTCAACTTAAATGATTCTCTCGTTGTTGTCTACAACCTGTCCGTCAAACAGATTGATAATTCTGTTAGCCATCATAGCGTCGTGCTGTGAGTGGGTAACCATCACGATTGTTGTTCCCTCGGCATTCAGCTGCGTTAAGAGTTCCATTACGGCAAGTCCGCTCTTCGAGTCGAGATTTCCCGTAGGCTCGTCGGCAAGTATCAGCTTAGGCTTGCCCACCACGGCACGTGCTATAGCCACACGTTGCTGCTGACCGCCCGATAGCTGCTGCGGATAATGCTTGGCACGCTGGCTGAGTCCCACCTTGCGCAGAATCTCCGTTACGCGCTCACGACGCTCTTTGGAAGGCACTCCGAGATAGCGTAATTGCAGGTCGACATTCTCCTCAACCGTAAGTTCGTCGATAAGATTGAAGCTCTGGAACACGAAGCCTATTCTGCCACGACGATACTTGGTGCGCTCGCTCTCCTTGAGCTTCCCCACGGGTTCGCCATCGAGCCAATACTCTCCGCTATTTGGATTGTCAAGCAGACCAAGGATGTTGAGCAGAGTAGACTTGCCGCAACCGCTCGGTCCCATTATCGCTACAAACTCGCCGTCTTCGACGTTAATGCTAACACCGTTGAGAGCAACGGTCTCCACTTCCTCTGTGCGGAAGATTTTTGTAAGGTTTTCTGTCTTTATCATAATATTTATAATTATAAGCCTAAAAGCATCTCCCCCGGCCCCTCTCAAAGCCCCACCCCCTTGCCCCTCCCCCGTAGGGAGGGGAGTAATGTGACTTTGTGGGTGTGGTCTCGTAAGCAGCACAGCATACCGCTCCCCTCCCTACGGGGGAGGGGCCGGGGGTAGGGCTTCTATTTCAATATCAGCACTTCATTCTCCTTAAACGCCTCATACCCGCTCGTTATTACCCGTTCGCCAGGTTCCAGTCCTTGCGTCACCTCATAATACATCGGGTTTTGGCGTGCTATGCTAATGTTGCGTCGGTAAGCCTTGTGGCCAGAGCGGTCGAGCACGAATATCCAGTTGCCACCAGTGGTCTGGAAGAAGGTGCCGCGAGGGATGAGCGTAGACTGGGTCGACTTGCCGAGAGCAAGCTCCAGGTAATAGGTCTGTCCGCTACGCATCTGCGAGGGACGAGAGCCTACGAAGACGAAGTCGGTACGGAAGGAGCCGTCGCGCACTTCGGGGTAGACCTTGCGCACACGCAACTGATATTGCTTGCCGTCGCGAGTGATTGTAGCCGTAAGTCCCGGGCGCACACGGTCGATATAGTGCTCGTCAATCTTAGCCTCAATCTTGAAGTCGGAGAGGTCGTTGATCTGTCCGATGTTCTGACCAGCCTGAATGTTCTGACCCAGTTCCACGTCAAGCAATCCCAGTTCGCCGTCAATAGCCGAGCGCACCTCAAGCTTGTTCTTGCGCTCGCGCACGAGGAGCACATTCTTGCGCATATTGTCAAGATTGTCCTCCATCTGAGCCATCTGCACGTGACGATACAGGCTGTCCTGCTTCAGGCGTTGGCCTATAAGACGTTGCTTGCGCAGGGCGAGATTGTAGTCCTCGCGGCTCTGCAGGTAGACCTCCTTGCTAATGAGTTTCTCCTTGTACAGACGTGAGTTCTGCTGATAGGCACGCAGCTTGCGCTGGCAGTCCATGTCGAGTGTGGCTTGTTCGGTACGGTTGTTGAGCCGGTCTTGCTGCATGGTCACCTGCGTGTTGCGCAGAAGGTTCTGCTTCTCGGCAAGTTCAGCCTCGGCATTAAGAATCTGAAGGTCGAGATTGCTGTTGCTCAGTCGCAGGATGACGTCGCCCTTTTTTACGCGCGTGCCTTCCTCTACAACCTTTTCTCTCACGATGCCTCCCTCTTCGGGCGAGATTTGCACCACCTGAATAGGCACTACCTGTCCGTTGAGCCGCACATAATCGTCGAACTTGCCACGAGTAACGTCGCTAACGGTCACGTCGGCGCTATCGACAGTCATGGTGCTTGCCGTACTGCCGAAGACAAGCCATGCAAGCAAGGCAGCTACGGCTACAGCCCCCGCACAAATATAGATGTAGCGGCGAGGGAATGATTTCTTTTCTATTGGTCGGTCCATAATTTTTTATTTTTATAGTTTAGGAGTCAGGAGTTTAGGAGTCAGGAGTTAAGCCATATGCTTCTTTATATAATATTTTATGAGTAAAAGTAATGGCTTAACTTCTTAACTCCTTAACTTCTGATTTCTTATTATTTCCATAATGGTTCTCCTTTATAATAAGCTAATAATCTTTGGTTGTATGCCATGGTGAGCTGGCTCTGCAGCAGTTTCACTCTGCTCTGCAATAGCGTCACGGCAGCCGTCTTGACATCTATCGACGAGGCGAGTCCTTCCTCATACTTGCGTGTGGTGAGATGCGAGGCAAGGCTGTCAGCCTCTACCTGCTCCTGCATCTTGATGACCTCCTTGGCGCTATTGTCTACGTCGGCAGAAGCTTCGACTATGATGCGATGGAGTTCAGCCTGCTCGTATTCAAGGTTTTCGCGAGCCTGATCGAGAGCAATCTTGCGGCGGCGGATGGCAGACGAAGTTGAGAGCTGATTGAAAATCGGTATAGTTAGCGACAGACCGATAAATTCGCCCGTGTTGTTCTTGAACTGAGAGGAGAAGGAGGCGTGTCCTCCTTGGTCCATATTCTTATAGAAAGAGGTGGACACGCCACCCGAGAGAGAGAGCGAAGGAAGCAAGGCACCACGAGCGGCACGCAGATTGAATCGGGCAGCCTCTACGCCTTGTTGCGCCTTGAGAATGCGTGGATTGGATGTGGAAGCGCAGGCAAACACCTGGTTGGGCGACTCTGTGGTTGCGGGGGCGAATGTCAGGCTTGGCTGTACTACGTTAAGAGTGGAGTCGACGGGGTAGTTCATGAGCTGCTTGAGGGCGAGGCTTGCCTTAGTGGTCTGACTCTGCATGTGGGCAAGCTCATACTCGTCGGCTGCAAGAGTGGCACGCATCTGCGCCACATCGGCATCGCTCTTCTGTCCAACCTCAGCCATCACTTCGGTCTGATGGAGTAGGGCACGGCTCTCGTCACGCTTCTTGGAGGTCTGGGCTACGGCTCCCTCGCAATAGACGAGGTCCATGTAGGCCTTGTACACCTTGAGCGCCACATCGTCCTTCTCGGCACGTACTCCGCTACGCCCCATAGCCACGTTGGCGCGAGCCATGCGCAACTGGTTGTAGCGCTGGAGTCCGTCGAAGATGGTGAGCGAAGCCTGCAGAGCGTAACCGTTATACAATGTGCTGACATCGGTATAAGTATTGGTCTCAGGATTGATGGCACGTCCGAAGTTCATCTGTCCCGATACCGAACCGTAGACGCTCGGCAGAAAGGCTCCAATAGCCTGTGTCTTGGAGGCACGGCTTTCGTCAAGGGCAAACTGTTGCTGACGTACGGTATGGCTGTGCTCGGAGGCATACTGCATGCAACGCTCTACAGTCCACGGCTCGGAGGCGTAAATGCTTACGCCTGCCGCGAGGGTGAATATGGATAGAAATAGTCGCTTCATATTGTTGTGAATTATTTTTTACACCGCAAAATTATGAATAAACAAAAGGCTAATAACAATAGAAAGTGAAGAAAATGGATGGTTTTGGCGAGATTAGTAAAAAAGTGTATGAAAATCATACAGTACGAGTCTGCGGTTTGAGACCGTATTGCTCTGCAACAAACTATGTTAAATTCGTGTAAAAGATTTGCAACGCAACTAATTTTAGTTACATTTGCATTATAAATAAAAAATAAATGAATAAAAAAGACAAATTGCTGAAAAGGTTTTATGGTTTACCAAAAGATTTTACTTTTGACGAAATGTCTGCTCTGTTTGGCCAATTCGGATTTCATCAAGAAAAGAAAGGGGCAACTTCGGGGTCGAGAGTAATCTTTGTAAATGATAATGACGAAAATAGTTATATTATGCACAAACCACATCCTTCTAATATTATTAAAGGATATGTAATGAGGCAGGTTTTGACATTTTTGAAAGCAAATGGTTATTTAAATAAATAATAAAGGTTATGGGATTGTTAAAATACAAGGGCTACACCGGTAGTGTGGATTATAGCGAGGAAGATAATTGTCTTTATGGTAAAGTGCTTGGTATGAGTAAAGACGCTATTACCTATGAGGGACAAGACGTAAACGAATTGCGCAAGGACTTTGAGGAGGCAGTTGACGATTATCTGAGTCTATGCAAGGCTCAAGGTAAAGAACCGCGTGTGCCTTATAGTGGAAACTTGAATATAAGAATCACTCCAGAGATTCATAGCCGTATTGCAATAATGGCTATGCAAGCAGGGACAACTATCAATGGATTCATACGTGACACGCTTGCCAATGCGGTGGGTATAGCTAAACCTATAAATGTATGAACTATCCATACAGTACAATAGTAGTTGTCGACGACAATTCTGCCATTCTCACAGCCCTGAAGATTTGTCTTGCAGCTGAATTCGAACATGTCGTGACTCTGACCTCGCCAGACACGCTTGTGGCTACGCTTGCAAATGAGCAGAATGTTGATGCTGTGCTGCTCGACATGAACTTCTCGCTCGGAGTGAATACGGGGCAGGACGGACTGTTCTGGCTGCGCACAATAAAGAAGTTGCACCCCAATACGCCCGTGGTGCTCATCACAGCCTATGCCGACGTACAGCTGGCTGTGAACGGACTGAAGTATGGAGCAGCCGACTTTGTCACCAAACCTTGGGACAACGACAAGCTGATAGGCGTTCTGCGTGATGCCATAGACAGCAATCGTGAGGTGGTGCCGCTCGACCAGATGGAGCAGGAACACGTACAACGGGCTGTAGAACAATGTCGCGGCAACATGAGCAAGGCTGCTGAGATGCTGGGAATAACCCGACAGACGCTATACAAGAAACTTAAGAAATAAACGACTTAAGGGACAGGACCGATGGAAATGACTCCTTATTATATTATAATACTACTGGTGCTGATTATTGTCATGCTGCTGATGTGGCAATGGCGCCACCAACGGCTTCTCTCGCTAAGGGTTAGGCTGATGCGCGAGGCAATACGCAATCGCGACTTCACCTTTCGTCTGCCAGCCAACCGCATGTTTCATGGTGAGCGCGACCTTCAGGCGGCTCTCAACGAAATGAGTGGCGAGATAAACCGCCTTCTTGCACGTAGCGAGGTGGAGTCGTGGCAACGGCTGACGCGTGTGCTGACTCACGAGATTATGAATGCCGTGGCTCCTATATCGAGCATAACACAAGCCTACATCAGTTCGCCTCTCGTGAAGGGAACCCCTCTTGAAGAGGGAATGCAGGCTATTCGAGATACGAGCATCAATCTGCAGACCTTCGTAGAAAGCTATCGCAAACTGACACAACTACAGGCTCCGCATATAGAAGAGGTGAGTATAGACGGACTGACAAGAAGTCTGCGCACGCTCTATCCTTCGATTGTGTGGCACGTGAATATTGGCAATAGCCAGGAACGTGTAAGTGCCGACAGCGGAATGTTGCGACAGGTTATGGTAAACCTTACGAAGAATGCAATAGAGGCTGGCGCTCGCAACATCGACCTGCGCCTGGATTATGACGACACGCGCACGCTATTGCTGGTCAGCAACGACGCTCCACACATACCGCCTAAGGAGGCGCGCGAGATATTTGTGCCTTTCTTCACGACAAAACCTTCGGGTACTGGCATCGGACTGCCCCTTTCACGACAGATGATGCTGGCGCAAGAGGGCGACCTTTGGCTTGCCGAAACACCCGTGGCAGGATTTCATACAACCTTTGTCGTGGCAGCAAATTCATATAGTTCTTGATTTGCATCATGTTGTGCGTGTTTTGATAAAATTTGGTAGGATTTTGCAAAGTCGAAATGTCATTATTGCAGATTAATGAATTAAGATTGTGTAAAACGTATAATAAAGGCCTTAATGCGGTTAATTATTAAGGCTTTTTATTCCTTTACCTCACAAATTTTTGTTAATTTTGTGGCAACTTTGGAGCCATATTACCATGAATTATGGCATAACCCCAAATATTAGCAAATATCTTATCATTTTTTTTTATATTTATGGCAAATGTAATTAAGTTACGTAAGGGTTTGGACATCAACCTTAAAGGAAAGGCTGCCGAGCAGAAGTTTCCGGTGAAGGCTGCTGCCCAGTATGCCCTTGTACCTGATGACTTTGTAGGCATGACCCCGAAGGTGGTAGTACGCGAAGGCGACCACGTGAAGGCTGGCGACGCTCTGTTTGTCAACAAGAAGCAGACTGACGTCAAGTTCGCCTCACCCGTGAGTGGAGTAGTGCAGGCAGTTGTCAGAGGCGACCGTCGCAAGGTATTGCGCGTTGTCGTAGAGGCTGACAAGGATCAGCAGTTTGTTGACTTCGGTCAGAAACAGGTGGCTTCGCTCGATGGCGATGCCGTAGTTAAGGCTCTGCTTGAGGCTGGATTGTTCGGCTATATCAACCAGCTGCCTTATGCTGTGTCAACAACTCCCGACCAGAAGCCCCGCGCTATCTTCGTAAGCGCTTTGCGCGACATGCCTCTCGCAGGCAACTTCGAGTTTGAACTGCAAGGCAACGAGAACGACTTCCAGACTGGTTTGACCGCTCTGTCGAAGATTGCCAAGACTTATCTCGGTATTGGTGCACAGCAGACAAGTTCTGCCTTGACATCAGCCAAGGACGTCGAGGTGAACGTATTCGACGGTCCTTGTCCTGCCGGTAACGTAGGCGTTCAGGTGAACAACATCGCTCCCGTCAACAAGGGCGAGGTGGTTTGGACTGTAGACCCGACTGCCGTTATCTTCTTCGGTCGACTGTTCAACACGGGCAAGGTAGACCTTCGTCGTCTTGTAGCAGTTGCAGGTAGCGAGGTGAACAATCCGGCTTATGCCGAGGTGCTCGTAGGTCAGCCCATTGCAAGTCTTCTGGAAGGCAAGCTCGCTTCAACCGAGCATGTGCGCATCATCAACGGCAACCCGTTGACTGGTCGCAAGTGTACAGCCGATGACTTCGTAGGTGGTCACACTTCAGAGATTACAGCAATTCCTGAGGGCGACAACGTAGACGAGATGTTGGGCTGGATACTTCCGCGTACCAACGACTTCTCTGTCAACCGCAGCTACTTTTCATGGCTCTTGGGCAAGAACAAGGAGTACAGCCTCGATGCCCGTGTAAAGGGTGGCGAGCGTCACATGATTATGAGTGGCGAGTACGACAAGGTGCTGCCTATGGACATCTATGGCGAATATCTCGTCAAGGCCATCATAGCTGGCGACATCGACCGCATGGAGCAGCT
>ULYE01016624.1_pt1 | contig 11181 bp, 3 predicted proteins | sample 1961921 | NCBI WGS metagenome assembly ULYE01 (sample SAMEA4835856, study PRJEB28245) | human gut metagenome | biome: gut microbiome; material: fecal sample | place: Denmark | collected 2008 | reverse complement strand
GGCTGATACTTGACCTGTTGGCAGACGGGAAAGAGCTTGCCAGTGAGGACATAGAGAAAGCCGCCACAGAAGCGGGCATATCCGCCCGTACCGTCCGGGCGGCAAAGAGAAACCTTGACGGGCGCATTACCTCAAAGCGCATTGGCGCGGCATGGTATCACGCTCTTAAAAAGTGAAACGGCAAAATCCAAGTGGCAAAACCCAGATACCTTGCCACTTTGCCACTTCGCCACTTCAACCTCAAAACCACCGCCCCATGTATGACCGCATGGGGCTTTTCTCATGGAAAGGAGAGCCTATGAACAACGACACCAGCAACCGCAGCACCCCCGCAACCGCTTCCCCTCTGACCGTAAAGGAAGCCGCGCCACCTGTAATGATAAAGAAAATCGGAAAGACCACCTACCGCGTCAAAATCCATTTCAGCGAAACGAGCAAAGAAACCATGAGCGACAAAATCAAGCGTCTGATTTTGAATGACAGCGAAAAAAGTTCTTAAACACCCTTGACAAAACGTATCAGAAGATACCCTGCTTTCTGCAATGGAAACCGCAGGCAACAAGGAGTTTGAAAAAGACACGGAAAAGAAAGGACTGGGAACGCCTGCGACCCGTGCAGCGATTCTGGAAAAGCTGGTATCTTTCGGCTATGTGGAACGCAAAGGCAAGCAGATTCTTCCCAGTGCAGAGGGGGTCACGGCAATCGCAAATATCCCGGATTACCTGAAATCGGCAAGCATGACCGCTGAGTGGGAAAATGAACTGCTGCGGATGGAACAGGGCGAAATAAAGCCCGCCAACTTCATGCAGGGAATCAACGGACTTTTGGATAAGATGTTGGCAGACCTCCGGCAGATTCCGACCGTACAGGAATCGACTACTTATAATAAGGTATCTATCGGGGACTGCCCGGTATGCGGCAAAACCGTCTGTGAGGGCAGACAGAACTTTTACTGTTCTGACCGCGACTGCAAATTTGCCCTCTGGAAAGAAAGTAAATACCTTTCCGGCATGAAAAAGACGCTCACGAAGAAAATGGCAACTGACCTTTTGAAGAAAGGACGCACCCATGTAAAAGACTTCTACTCTGCCAAAAAGAACAAGACCTTTGACGCAGACCTTGTGATGCGGGTAGAAAATGGCAGGGCGCAGTACAGTCTTGAATTTCCGAAAACACCAGCTAAGAAGTAAGGAGGGAACGGTTGGCAAAATTTAATGATATTCGGGAACTTGCCCAGCAGAATGCACGGTGGGTAAGCAATTCTCCGAAAGACTGGATGAACTATCTGGATGTGGCGGCACGGCTGTACCGCTATTCGTTCAAAGACACTCTGCTGATTCATGCCCAGCGTCCTGATGCGACTGCCTGTGCAGAGCTGGAAGTCTGGAACAAGAAAATGAACCGCTGGGTAAACCGTGGCGCAAAGGGCATTGCACTTCTGGACGATGCCAGCCCGCGGGCAAAGCTGCGTTATGTGTTCGACATTGCGGACACGCATCTGGTGCAGGGCGGCAAAACGCCGATCCTATGGCGCATTGATTATTCGGAACACCAGCAGATGATCCTCGACCATCTGGCAGATACCTATGCACTGACGCAGACGGACAGCATGAATGCTGCGCTGATGGAACTGGCACAGCAGTTGACCGCTGAGAATCTGGAAGAAGCGATGGATGGTCTGGAATATGAGGTGGCAGACACATTTCTGGAGGGACTGGACGAAGATAACCTTCGTGTCCGTTTCCGGGAGTTGATGACCAACAGTATTTTCTACACCCTTTCCCGACGCTGCGGACAGGAACCGCTGGAAGTTCTGGACGATGAGGATTTTATCCGTATCGTGGATTTCAACCAGCTTCCGGTCTTGACCTTCCTGGGCAATGCTGTTTCGGAACAGTGTGAAGCGGTTCTCCGTGACATTGGACGGGAAATGCAGAAAATTTACCGAAAAGAAGTTACAGAACATCTTGCAAAAACTGCCGACAGCTTGTATAATACCAGTACGGACTTTAGCACATTAAAGCGCGAAACCGAAACAAACATCACCGAAGGAGGAAAACCGTATGGAACTGACTTATCACCGCAAGGGGGACTACCTGTTTCCGAACCTGACCGTACAGGACAAGCCGATGAGCATTGGGAAGTACGGGATGCTGCGCAGGACTTATCTGAAGGAGAACAAGAAGAACTGGTATCAGAGTATGCTGATGAGCGGCAGGCTGAATCAGCATCTGGCGCAGATCGACGAGCAGGCGGAGAACCGGATGGAAGAACTGATCGAGAGCCTGAACGAGAAGTATCCGGCTCCGAACAAGGAAACCGAACAGATGGCATGGGTGGCACACCAGAACAATCTGACCGCGATGGCGGAAGAGATCGTGCTGAAGGAATTGGTATACAACTAACCGCCGACACAACCGAACAGGATTTGAGCGAAGCAGAGGAAGAAATTGCCTCTGCTTTTTCTCTGCCCAGTTTGCCGACCGTGGAACAGCAGATTCGGGCAATCGAAGCCCCGATGCAGGCACAGTATGCCGATGAGATCACCATTCCGGCAGAAGTTGTGGATGAAATCCTGCGGACAGGCAGCAATCGAAACAAAAGCCAGCTTCGCCTTATCTATAACTTTATGACCGAACAGTCCCCGGAAGAGTATACCGCTTTTGTCAAAAAGGAATATGGCGAGGGCGGCAAGGGCTTTGAGATCGGTGGCACAAAATATGCGGTCTGGTTCGATGAGCTGGGTATGCAGAACGCCGTTGGAGATACGGTTCGGAACGACCCCAAAAACAAAGCATTTCTGTCATGGGAAGATGTCAGCGGCAGAATCCATCAGCTTTTGCAGCAGGGGGAGTACGCACCAAAATCGGTTTTGGATGCTGCCCGTGGAAATGCCCTGCATGAACACGCAGAAGCCCTGAGCTATATGGAACGCGATATGTCAGAGGGTGTGGCAGAGATGGTCTTTGCCGATACGTCCATCTTCTCCGGCGGATCCCCGGAACTTACAGAACGCCTTGCAAAGCTGCTTGACCAGCCGGAATTTCTGGCTGACCTGAACGAACGTCTTTTGGGACTGGCAGAAGCCTACGCCGAAGATAAAAGTGTGATGCGGATGCAGTTCTACCGCCCGGATAAGGTGTCGGAACGATTTCAGAAGTTCGCCCTCCCGTATCAGCCCTATCAGGCAAGAGAGGGCTTTCAGTGGAATACGCAGAAAGTCTTTATCACGGACGATGAGATCAATGCTTTTCTTGCAGGCGGCGGGCCGTATTCGGATGGCAGACTGGCAACGTACAGTTTCTTCCTTACCCATACGGAGAAAGCAGAACGCGCGGCATTTCTGAAAGACCGATACGGTGTGGGCGGCAGCAGTCATGCACTTTCCCGTGCAGATGATTCTCATGCCAGCTATGACGGCAGAGGTCTTGAACTGGCACGGGGCATCTATGGAAAGCCGGATGCGCTTGTAAAGCTGAAATGGAATCAGGCGGCTGAACGAGTTGCAAGGCTCATTGACCAGAGTTTGTATCTGAAGCCTGCGGATTACAGCCGGATGCCGAATTATGAGCGTGAGCAGATGGCAAATCGGGTAATCGGCTTTTATTACCACTTGCCCGATGAAGTGGAACGTCCGTTTGAACGGGAACTGCTGAATAAGGATGCCAGAAAGAAACTGCCCATCATGCTGGCTGACCCGGAACAGGCGGCAGAACTTCTGGAAAAGATGGATGCAGCACTTCTTTCCGTGCCGTTGGATTCCCCGGAATATGCGGAAAAATCAAAGACGCTTGCTGAACTGCACCAGTATGTTGAGGGAACGTACACGATCTTCCCGGAAAAGAAAAAGGCTGTTGAGATTTCTGTTTCTGAGACAGGACAAATATCGCTTTTCGATATTTGGGCGCAGGAACAGGAATCGAAAGAGCATTCAACCATCGCAGTGGTTGAAGAACCTCAGAAGCAGACGGAAAAGTACAGTAGAAATGTCGGGGATTATCTCTATCTGGAAGATGACAACCTTTATAAAATCGAACGTGTTACGGATTCTCTGATCTATCTGAAAGATATGGAGCGTCCTGCATGGGCAGCGCGGGTGCTTCGACCGAACCAGTATGATGCAGAACTGGCAAAGAATCCGCTGAATGATTATCTTCTGGCAGGGCAGGAATCTGCGCTGAAAGATAGTCGCTGCGTTTACAAGGAATGTCTGTATACCATACTGGACGCGGTGCAGCAAAGTGAAATCTATCCGTATCTCCGTGACCGCGATGTGGATGCAGATGAAGCGGAAAAGAAACTTCGGAACAAGATCGACGAGCTGTTAGAGCAGAATGCGGAAACTGCCCCGCTGTATCTGGAAGCCAGCGAGAAGTGGGAGAACTTCAAAGACTGGCTGGTAGAAGATATTTTCCAGCGCACCTATCAGGATATGATGCCAGATTCCCGCGATGCGGTTGCTCTTTATCAGAATGATCCTCATTCGCCCCAGTGGGTGCGGGGCATGATGGTGGATGCGTCTGCACAGGAAATCAAGCCATCCCACAAGAATCTGGATTCCGCTGAACAGCAGGACTTCCGCAACGAAGTGGAGCGGACTGTCTTTGATGCCCTGCACAAAGCACAGGTAGCTTATGAGGACTTTACCTCAGAACAGATGGATGTAATCTATGCGGTTGCGGAGAATGGCGGCAGTCTGGAAGAACTGCTGAACCCTGAATTTGGCCCGGAACAGATGCAGCTCATTGCAGATGTGCAGACCCGGACAGATGCCATCCATCGTTCGGCAGTGGACGATGTTTTGAATCCTCTTACCAGTAAGCCTATGACCCCGGAAGAGGTCAACCAGGCACGGAAAGAAAAGAATCTTCCACTGGATACCGATACCGTACAGAATCCGCCTGCACAGCCGAAACAGGAGCCTATCAATTTCCACATCACAGACGATGATCTTGGCGCAGGAGGAGCCAAGACAAAATTCAAAGCAAACATCGAAGCCATCCGGCTGCTGCAAACGCTGGATGCAGAACAGCGGCAGGCAACCGCAGAAGAACAGGAAGTTCTTTCCCGGTATGTCGGCTGGGGTGGCATTCCGCAGGCATTTGATGAGAAGAATGCAGACTGGTCGAAAGAGTATGCGGAACTGAAATCTCTGCTCCCGGCAGATGAGTACAGCGAAGCGAGGGCATCTACGCTGAATGCTTTCTACACTTCTCCTACGGTAATCAAGGCAATGTATGAAGCCCTTTCCAATATGGGACTGAGCAAAGGTAATGTGCTGGAACCGTCCTGTGGTGTCGGCAATTTCATGGGTCTTGTGCCTGAAAGCATGGAAAACATCAAGATGTATGGTGTAGAGCTGGACAGCGTATCAGGGCGCATTGCACAGCAGCTTTATCAGAAAAACAAGATTGCCGTGCAGGGCTTTGAAACGATGCAGTTCCCGGACAGCTTCTTTGACTGTGTGGTAGGCAACGTGCCGTTCGGCAATTACAAAGTGCCGGATAAGCGGTATGACCGCCACAACTTCCTCATCCACGATTACTTTATTGCAAAGAGTCTTGACCTTGTTCGTCCGGGCGGTGTGGTGGCGGTAGTCACTTCCAGCGGCACGATGGATAAAAAGGATTCCTCTGTCCGAGAGTATCTTGCCAACCGTGCTGATCTGGTCGGCGCAATTCGCTTGCCGAACAATGCGTTCCAGCGCAATGCGAACACAAGTGTTGTAGCTGACATTTTGTTCCTGCAAAAGCGTGACCGGGCGGCAGTGGAGCGGGCAGAGTGGGTAGACCTTGGCACAACGCCGGAAGGATACCCCATCAACCAGTATTTTGCGCAGCATCCCGAAATGGTGCTAGGTGAGATCACGACCGAAAGTACGCAGTACGGCAAGCAGGAAACCACGGTCAAGCCCATCGAGGGCGTAGACCTTGCCCAGCAGTTGAAAGCAGCCGTTGAGAACATCCATGCGGAAATCACAGAGCCGGAAATCACGGACGATGAACTTGACCAGAACGCAGAACCGCTCCCGGCAGACCCGAACGTGAAGAATTTCAGTTACACCAATGTGGACGGACAGGTTTATTACCGTGAAAACTCCTACATGAATAAGGTTGACCTGCCTGCGGTCACGGCGGAGCGTGTGCTGGGGATGATTGCCCTGCGGGAAACTACACAGAAATTGCTGGACTGCCAGTTGCACGATGGTACGGATGCCGAAGTGGAACTGCTGCAAGGAAAGCTGAAAGACCAGTATAAGCGGTTCACAGCGCAGTACGGTCTTATCAACAGCACTGCCAACAAACGGGCATTCCGGCAGGACAGCAGCTATTGCCTGTTGGCATCCCTTGAGATTCTGGACGAGGATAAAAACCTCAAGCGGCTGGCAGATATTTTTACGAAGCGCACCATTCGCAAGCCGGAACCCGTCACCTCTGTGGATACTCCCAGTGAAGCCCTGGCACTCTCCATCGGAGAAAAAGCAAAGGTCGATGTGCCGTTTATGGCAGAACTTTGCGGAAAGACAGAGCAGGAAGTGACCGAAGAACTGGCAGGTGTTATCTTCCACAATCCTGTCACACAGGTGTGGGTGACGGCAGACGAATATCTGTCCGGCAATGTCCGGGAAAAGCTGGCAACGGCAGAAACCTTTGCTGCAAACCACCCGGAGTATCAGGTCAATGTCGAGTATCTCAAGCGGGTACAGCCAAAAGATTTGAATGCTTCGGAGATTGAAGTACGGCTGGGTGCGAACTGGATCAAGGCAGAGTACATTACGGACTTCATGGAGCAGGTGTTTAAGACACCAAGCTACTATATCGGAAGTTCCATCAAGGCAACCTATTCGGAGATCAGCGGTGCATGGAATATCAGTGGTAAGTCGCTTGACCGGAGTAATCCCCGCGTGACGAACACCTACGGCACAATGCGTGTCAACGGCTATCGACTGCTGGAAGATGCGCTGAATCTCCGGGATACCAAAATTTACGATACCGTCTATGAGGATGGAAAAGAAAGGAGAGTGCTGAATAAAAAAGAAACCATGCTGGCGCAGCAGGCACAGGAAGCAATTCGGGATGCGTTCAAGCAGTGGATTTTCAAGGATTTAGACCGCAGAGAGGAACTTTGCAAGGTCTACAATGAGCGGTTCAATGCGATTCGTCCCCGTGAATACGATGGCAGTCATATTAAGTTTGTGGGCATGACCCCGGAAATCAGCCTGATGCCGCATCAGAAAAATGCAGTGGCGCATATCCTGTATGGCAATAATACGCTGTTGGCGCATTGTGTGGGTGCGGGCAAGACCTTCCAGATGATCGCTGCCGGCATGGAAAGCCGCCGTCTGGGTCTGGCACAGAAGAATCTCTACGTTGTGCCGAACCATCTGACAGAGCAGTGGGGCGCAGACTTCCTGCGGCTGTATCCGAATGCCAATGTGCTGGTGGCAACAAAAAAGGATTTTGAGCCATCCAACCGGAAAAAGTTCTGTTCCCGGATTGCTACGGGCGATTATGATGCAATCATTATCGGACATTCGCAGTTTGAGCGAATTCCGCTTTCCCCGGAACGGCAGAAATCCATGATCGAACGGCAGATTCAGGACATTACCTTTGCGATTGCAGAAGCAAAGGCAGAGGACGATGGTAAGAGTTTCACGGTCAAGCAGATGGAGAAAACAAAGAAAACCTTACAGGCAAAGCTCCAGAAGCTGAACGACCAGAGCCGCAAGGACGATGTGGTTACATTTGAGCAGCTTGGTGTTGACCGCCTGTTTGTGGATGAGAGCCACTTCTATAAAAATATGTTCCTCTACACAAAAATGCGGAATATCGCTGGTATTGCTCAGACCGATGCGCAGAAATCCTCGGATATGTTTGCAAAGTGCCAGTATCTTGATGAGATCACTGGCGGCAAGGGTGTGACCTTTGCAACAGGTACACCAGTATCGAACAGCATGGTGGAGCTGTATACCATTATGCGCTACTTGCAGTATGACACCTTACAGAAACTTCATCTTGGACATTTTGATAGCTGGGCGGCTTCGTTTGGCGAAACCGTAACGGCAATCGAATTGTCCCCAGAGGGAACGGGCTACCGTGCAAAGACGCGGTTCGCCCGTTTTTTCAATCTCCCTGAATTGATCTCACTGTTCAAGGAGTCCGCAGACGTACAGACGGCGGATATGCTGAATCTGCCTGTGCCGGAAGCAGAGTACATCAATGAGGTGCTGAAACCCAGCGAAACGCAGCAGGAAATGGTGAGCAGCTTTGCCGACCGTGCAGAACAGGTGCGAAACGGCAATGTCAATCCCAAAATTGATAATATGCTCAAGATCACGAATGACGGTAGAAAGCTGGCACTGGATCAGCGGCTTATCAATGACCTGCTCCCGGATGAGCCGGAAAGCAAGGTCAACCTCTGTGTGGAGAATGCCTATCAGGTGTGGGAAGAATCCACGCCCGACAAATCTACCCAGTTGATTTTCTGTGATTTATCGACCCCGAAAGCAGACGGAACATTCAATGTGTACGATGATGTTCGGGAGAAACTGGTGGCAAAGGGAATCCTCCGTGAGGAAATTGCTTTCATCCATGAGGCAAATACCGAAACCAAAAAGGCAGAACTGTTTGCAAAGGTGCGTTCCGGGCAGGTGCGTATCCTGCTTGGTTCAACCCCGAAACTTGGTGCTGGTACGAACATTCAGGACAGGCTGATTGCCCTGCATCATCTTGATTGCCCGTGGAAACCCTCTGACCTGGAACAGCAGGAAGGACGCATTCTTCGTCAGGGAAACCGCAACCAGAAAGTGAAGATTTTCCGTTACGTCACAGAGAATACGTTTGATTCGTATATGTGGCAAATTCTGGAAAATAAGCAGAAGTTTATCTCGCAGATCATGACCTCGAAATCTCCTGTCCGTGCCTGTGATGATGTGGACGATACCGCGCTGACCTATGCAGAAATCAAAGCATTGGCAACAGGAAATCCCTACATCAAGGAAAAGATGGATTTGGATATTCAGGTCAGCAAGCTGAAGCTGATGCGGGCCAACCACACCAGCCAGATTTACAGTCTGGAATCGGATATTGCACGGCGGTATCCGGCAGAAATCACGGCAGCGAAAGAGCGCATAGCAGGTCTGAAAGCTGATCTTGCAGTGGCAAAGCCGTTGCTGGAACAGGATAAGGAGAAGTTCTCCATCACGGTGGAGGACAGGGTTTATACCGACCGCAAGGAAGCAGGATCGGCGATTCTTGCAGCCTGCGCCGCAATGAAGATCGCTAAGACAGAGGGGCAAATCGCAGATTTGGGAGGGTTTGCAATCAGTTCCCGGTTTGATGCGTTCGCTCAGACATTCAAGCTGACCATCAAGCGGCAGAGCAGTTATACGATTGAACTTGGCAGTGACCCGGCTGGCAATATCCAGCGTATTCTCAATGCGCTGGCATCCATCGAAAAGACACTGCCGCAGGTGGAGCGCAGGTTGGAAACTTTACAGCAGCAGTTGGCAGAAGCAAAGGAAGAAGTGCAGCGCCCGTTCCCGCAGGAAGCGGAACTGAACGAAAAATCTGCACGACTTGCAGAACTGAATGCTCTGCTGGACATGGATGAAAAGGGGGATGATGCGGCTCTTGGCATGGATGAGGAAGTGACGGAGAGTGAAATCCCTGCGCCGAAGCGTGAGATTGAGCGGAGTGCAGACAGCGTAAAACGTCCGTCGATTCTTGCACAGCTTCACGAAAAACAGGCGGAACGCATGGCAGAGCCGAAACCGCAGAAAAAGAAAAGTCACGATATGGAACTGTAACTGAGAATGCCCCGTCAGATCTCCGAAAGGGAATCTGATGGGGCAGATTTTGTAAAGGAGGGCATGAATGGCAGATAAGCGGGCAGACCAGCTCAAAGAAATCACGGAACGGTTGGAGCAGGGCGTAAAGGACATTTTTACTTCGGAAATGTATACGAAGTACCTGCTCACAATGTCGAAGTTCCATAATTATAGCTTCAATAATACACTGCTGATCGCAATGCAGCGTCCAGATGCTACGTTGGTGGCTGGGTATAACGCATGGAAAAATAAGTTTAACCGCTATGTGAAAAAGGGTGAAAAGGGAATCCAGATCATCGCACCTGCTCCGGTAAAGGAACGGGAAGAGCGGGAGAAAATCGACAAGGACACCGGGCTTACGGTGCTGAATGAGAACGGAGAGCCGGAAATCGAAGTGGTGGAGAGGGTGATTCCCCGGTTCCGGGTAACAACGGTTTTCGATTATGCCCAAACAGACGGAGAACCGCTGCCTACGCTGGAAGTAAATGAACTGACTGCCCGTGTCAAGGATTATACCCTGCTGAAAGAGGCAATCGAACAGGTATCTCCTGTGCCAATTCGTTTTGGAGAAATCGAGGGCAGCGCAAAAGGCTATTACAGCCACATGGACAAAGAAATCTGTGTTCGTGCCGATATGGGCGAGAGCCAGACCATCAAGACGATGATCCATGAGGTTGCTCATGCCATGCTGCATGACAGCGACCAGATGAAACAGCGCGGCGAGGAAAAAGACCAGCTTACCAAAGAAACAGAAGCGGAGAGTATTGCATTTACAGTTTGCTCGGCACTTGGCATTGATACTTCGGACTACTCATTTCCGTATGTGGCAAGCTGGGCAAGCGGCAAGGAGATGAAGGAACTGAAAGATTCGATGGATACGATTCGATTGACCGCAGCCGACTTTCTGGAAAAGCTGGAAGCGGCAGTCGCAGAAAGGAGCGCAGAGCGCATGACCGCGATACAGTATGCGGAAAAGTTGATTACCGACAAGGAGCAGGAAAAAACGATTTTCGATGATGAGCAGCGAGACCTCATCGTGAATTTTGCGTATAAGCTGGATGATCAGTCGGCAACCGAAAAACTGGTGAACGCATTGGCGGCGGCAATGGTTCTGGGCAATAAGGAAGAAGTCAACCGCCTGATGTGGGAAGCGGAAGAGAAAATCGAAAGTCTGCCGGATGGCATGATCGGTCTTTCGGAAATGCACGAATACGGGTATCTGAAAGATGATGTTCTGCCGCTGACAAAGGAAGGCGCACGGGAGTGGCATCGGCTGGGCGAACGGATTTATCCGCTGTTTCAGGATGGTACGGCAGGAGATTTCGCCAGTCAGGAAGAGATCGAACAGCATG
>ULYE01016237.1_pt1 | contig 11189 bp, 9 predicted proteins | sample 1961921 | NCBI WGS metagenome assembly ULYE01 (sample SAMEA4835856, study PRJEB28245) | human gut metagenome | biome: gut microbiome; material: fecal sample | place: Denmark | collected 2008 | reverse complement strand
TGAAGCTGGCTTTCAAGAATGCTTCTGCATTTGAATATCTGATGTCCCGGTTTTCTACGCCGGACGAGATATTCGGCCCCGTAAGCATTAGCAGACTGAAAACCAATGACGAATATGTACGCTCCACAAAGGGTTACCTGCCTACAGCCGACGTTGTATTCCTCGACGAAATATGGAAAGCAGGCCCTGCCATACAGAACACATTGCTGACGGCCATAAACGAAAAGCTGTTTCGTAACGGCGCCGAAGAGACACGCATTCCGATGAAACTGCTCATAGCGGCAAGTAACGAGCTGCCGGCTCAAGGCGACGGACTGGAGGCACTATGGGACCGCTTCATAATCCGACTGGAATGCAGGGGGATAAAGAAGGAAGCCAACTTCGACATGATGTTGCTCGACGATTCATGTGATTGTCCTGAAATGCCTTCCGAAGAACTGCAGATAAGCGATGAGGAATACAGCCTTTGGCAAGCCGACCTTAATAAGGTGGCTGTCAGCAAGACCATCCTCGAATGTATACATAGCATCAGACACTCCATCAGGGCCGTGCATGTGGAAGGCTCGGACGAAAGACGCGACATATATATCAGCGACAGAAGATGGAAGAAGATAATACGTCTCATCAGGACATCTGCCTACCTACAGGACAGACACATGGTGGAACTGGCGGATGTCATTCCCGCTTACCATTGCCTTTGGCAGGAGCCAGAGGAAAGAGACGGTGTGAGAAGCATTGTCATAAATGCCGCCTTCTCTCCGTTGGCGTCACGCCTTACTGAATTTAAGAAAAGCCTGAAGGAAGATATCAGACGCCATCGTGCCAACAACGCATCGCAACGCCTTGCAGACGGAAGCGGAATGCCAAGTCTTGCGGCAGGCATGGAAAGCAGGGACTATCAGACGGAGATAGAAGAGATTGCAGACAGCATCCTCAATATGGAACACAGCATAAAGGACAGTCTCTTTGTGTCTGAGGAGGATAAGATGGCACTAAGATCTTTGCTTGAACCTCTCAAGAAAGAAATAGCCTTCACAAGACAGGATATCATAAAGCTGTACGACTAAGATTGGCAAACGTATAATATTGACTTACACATATTTATATGGACTACACACATGCTGACGAATACTGGCGTTTTCATACGACAAAGGCAGAGCGCATGGACGTTACACTTTACCTGAAGCTCATCGAGATATTCTGCGAGACGGGGGAAATGGCAGGACGTGGAGTTATCTGGCCGGAGGACAAGCCATGGCTGGAGTATGACGATCCTCTGATGAAGTATCTGACCCAGCTGATGAGCAAGCCGGAGATAAAAGTCAAGGTGCTTTCCAGCAAGATGTGCGCCAATATATTCTATGCTTCCGTAGGACGATTTGTCATCAACTTCATAAAGCATCGCAAGTTCTCCGTTCAAAGACAATGGACGGAAAGAAAGAAGGTAAGCGAAGCTGCTACACAATGGAACGTGGAGCATCCTGGAGAGGAAGACTTTAATAAAGCTTGGCAAACACTGCTTCAGGAGATTGGCTCACGTCATAGCCAAGACGGATTCGACAGGAGTTTCCACGAATATCAGTTTAATGACTCACACCAAGGCGAGTCCGATCCTGTGAGAACGGAGGAAGACTTGCGTAGGGACAAGTGGGAAAAGATGGTGGACGATTGGGCGAAAGCTCTTGACGAACAAGTGAACAAGGAGGACGAGCGTTACATCAACTCCAACAACGCACAACTTGGAGAACGGCTGAAAAAACAATTTGACGACGTAACGTCTTACCTTAAGCGCAACGACATCGACCAGGAAAGAGCCGTGCAGGCATGGAAGATGATGGACGGACATTGGTCAGAGAGCGAGTTTGAGAGACAGATGAGGATTGTGAAGATTCAGGACAGCTATCCACAACTGTCTAAGGTGGTGAACTTGATGGGACGAGTGCCTGATTCGGGTGGACGCGACCGCATGGGAATGGTCTGTCAGCATGGACTTAAGATTGACCATTCTGCGGGTAGCGACATCGAGGGCATCACAATTGGCAAGGACATCCATTCATTGCTTCCTTCAGAGATGGCGACGTATATGGACGACGACATGGAGAATGTCTTTCTCTATAAGTATGTCAGACAATCCTTGCAAACCTTCCGATACCGATCGAACATCGCCAAGCCTATTCGTAAGCTCAGTTTTCAGCACGCATCAAGAAGCGGTCCTATGATAGTATGCGTGGATACGTCGGCAAGCATGTTCGGCGTACCACAAAGGATTATCCGCTCTGCCCTGTCGTTGATAGAGTCGACGGCAGAACGGCTAAGACGCAACTGCTTCCTCATCGACTTCTCTGTCAGCACACGAGCCATTGACTTGAAGATGAGAAGCCGAATGCAGCAGTACGAAAAGCTGGGGTTCAGCCCGAAAGAATATAACTTCGAAATCGGCGACATCCCTTTTATAGGTGGCGGAACTGATGCGCAGAATATGATGGACCTACTCTTCTGTCTGCTTGAGAAGGACACCAACTACGTAAATGCTGACGTATTGTGGATGTCCGACTTTCTTATTCCTGAACCACCGGCTTCCTATATGTTGCGCATGAAGGACTTCCGCTCTACCGGAACCCGCTTCTATGCGATGGAGATAATGCCCGAAGGCAGCGACAAGTCGAAGTGGGAGAATGCCTTTGACAAGATGTTCCGTATAGGCTATCAAATAGTCCGACGATACTAAAAAAATGCCCTCATACAGTCAAATTGCCACATAATCCATAAGAAACAACGTGCTTAAACCCTACTAAATAGGAAATTTTACGTAACTTTGCAAAGTTACATCTAAAATAAGAACGTATCAATAACGTATATATGACAGACAACAAGAAACCTCTCATGGGTCTTTCGCTCTACGAGCTTAAGGAAGTGGCTAAGCAGCTCGGCATGCCTGCCTTCACCGGCGGACAGATGGCAAAGTGGCTTTACACGCAGCACGTAAGCCAGATAGACGACATGACAAACATATCGAAAGCCAACAGAGAACGACTCACAGCCGAATACACCATCGGCTACATGGAACCCATTGACTGCCAGAAGTCGAAGGACGGCACCATCAAGTATCTGTTCCCCACAGCCTCAGGCAAGCACGTCGAGACTGTATACATCCCCGACCACGACCGTGCCACGTTGTGCGTGTCGTCGCAGGTGGGATGTAAGATGAACTGCCTCTTCTGCCAGACCGGAAAGCAGGGTTACGAGGAGAGCCTCACGGCTGCAGACATCCTCAATCAGATTTATGCCCTGCCGGAACGCGACAAGCTTACAAACATCGTGTTTATGGGACAAGGAGAGCCGATGGACAATCTGGACAACGTGCTGAAGGTGACGCAGATTCTTACAGCCGACTATGGTTATGCCTGGAGCCCGAAGCGCATCACGGTAAGTAGCGTAGGTCTGCGCAAGAAGCTGCAACGCTTCCTGGACGAGAGCGAATGTCATGTGGCTATAAGCATGCACTCGCCCATTCCTGAGCAGAGAGCCATGCTGATGCCAGCCGAGAGAGGAATGTCAATAGAGGAGGTTGTGGAACTGCTCCGCAACTACGACTTCTCTCACCAGCGCCGACTTTCCTTCGAATACATCATGTTCAAAGGACTGAACGACACCACTACACATGCTCGCGAGATAGTGAAACTCGTAAAGGGACTGGACTGCCGATTCAATCTTATCAGATTCCACCCTATTCCTAACGTGGACTTGCAGGGAACAGACGACAAACACATCGAGAGCTTCCGCGACTATCTTACCAATCATGGCGTCTTCACAACCATAAGGGCAAGCCGCGGACAGGACATCTTTGCCGCTTGCGGTCTGCTCAGCACAGCGAAGAAGATTGAGGAGGAGCGTCACAAGCATGAGTCGGAATAGACGGACGCATTGGACGGTCGCATGGATCAGCATGGCGTTATGCCTACTGTTATGTTCATGCACAGTAAGGAAGTCGTTGATGACGAAGAGTGGCGGAAGACCGTTTGAAGTGGTGGTGTATGGCGACGAGGACAGCGTCCTTTACCATTCGCTTACCAGTCCAATCCCCGCCTTGCCCCAGCCCGAGCCTTCTTTCGACGTGACAATATCGAAGAACTCACAGCCGAAGGGGGCAGACTTGCTCATGCGCAACATCGTCATTGTCACAATAAACCCTAAGACATTCAGCCGCACCTCCGTGAAATACGAGAGGGACGTTTATGCGAAGAATCAGATAGTGATATACGTTGGTTCGCCTTCTGTCTCACAGCTACGTAAGGACATGACAACATCAAGCGTCATAACCGACTTGCTGACAAGACAAGAAATGGGCGTCATGGTTGCCACGCTGAAAGATAAGCATAACCCCAAGATGGAGGAAACAGTAAGGCGGATGTTCGGCATAGAAATGCTGATTCCTTCAGACATGAAATCGTACAAGGAAGGCAAGGACTTCGTGTGGATATCCAACAACTCGCCCACTTCCATGACCAACATCTGCATCTATACTTCAGAGAACAGGGACAGCGTCATGCGGAAGAACATAAAAGGCGAAACCGACAAAATGTATATGACCACCAACAAGGAAAGCGTCATTAGCTCCATAGCCAAGACGCAAGACCGGCAGGTAACCGTAAGGCGAGGACTTTGGGAGATGAAGGGCGACGCTATGGGCGGACCGTTCGTCTCACACACCTTGCACGACATCGCCGGACACAAGACGCTGACAATAGAATGCTTCGTCTATGCGCCCGGAACGAAGAAGCGCAATACGCTCATGAGGACGGAAGCGTCGCTGATGACTGTGAAAACAGCAGGACGATAACACAGCGAGAGCTGACGACCGACAAAAGACCTGATAGATAAAAACAGAACAGAAACAACTCAAACAATAAATATGGAAGACAGAAAAATACGCGTTGCCATTACCCATGGCGACACTAACGGTATCGGATACGAACTGATATTCAAGGCATTCTCTGAACCGGAGATGCTCGAACTATGCACACCTATTATATATGGCTCCCCCAAAATAGCAGCATACCATCGCAAGGCTATGGACCTGCAGGCCAACTTCAGCATCATCAACAATGCTACGGACGCACAGGACGGACGAGTAAACATGCTGACATGCATTGACGGAGAGGTGAAGGTGGAGCTTGGTACGCCTACAAAGGAGTCGGGCGACGCAGCACTCAAGGCTCTCGACAAGGCCATGACCGACTTCAGAAGCCAGCATTTCGACGTACTGGTAACATGTCCTGCCTACGCACAGACCATGAATGCCGACAACTATAGCTACAAGGGACTGAAAAGTTATGCCGAAACAAGCATCGGAGAGGGCGCCAAGGGTGTGAAGATGATGATAAACGAGTCGGTACGCATAGCTCTCGCTACCGACGGACTTGCCGTCAAGGACATCGCGGCTAACATTACCATCGACAACATCCTCGACAAAGTGCGCAAGCTGCACAACAGCATGAAGCGCGACTTCCGTATCTCCAACCCGAGAATCGCCGTACTGGCTCTCAATCCCAACGCGGACGGAACGGAAGAGAAGGAAGTGCTCATCCCTGCCATCAGAAAGGCGGAAGAGGAAGGCATCAACGCTTACGGCCCCTATCCTGCCGAGGAATTCTTCGGACAGAATATGTGCGACGCTTTCGACGTTACGCTTGCCATGTATGACGACCAGGGCATGATCCCGTTTACGACGCTGATGCAGAACGACGGCATCTTCTATATCACATCTCTGCCCCTCGTATGCACAGCTCCGGCCCTTACTCCTGACTTTGAGAACGCCGGTAAAGGCATCGCAGACGAGAACGCTCTCCGTCATGCCATTTATACAGCCACGGACATCATCCGCAACCGTGCAGAATATGACGAGCCTCTGGACAATCCGCTCCCCAAGCTCTATCACGAGAAGAGAGACGAGAGCGAGAAGGTGCGCTTCTCCATCCCCAAGAAGAGAGAGAATCCACGCAACGACCACAGACAGCCGTCTCAGCACAACGCACAGCGATTTAATGGTCAGGCTAATCCTGCTAAGGACAATGCGGCTAATGCTCCTGCAAACGCCACAGCCGCCAATGCTCATGCCAAGGAACCTGCTGCAAGCGCCCCTGCAAAAGAAAACGTAGCTAATGAACAGTAAATATCAGAACGGCTTTTTCCTCTTCGGAATGGCCGTTCTTATCATAATGGTGACACAACTCGACTTCACACAAGTGTGGAACGGGTTGTGTCACGCTGGCTATTGGTCGGTAGCCGTTATAGCGATATGGGTATTCCTATACATCTTCAACACCTTCTCATGGTATATCATCATCAACGCAGGAGGACGCACAAAGGTGAGCTTCTGGTGGCTATATAAGATTACCATATCAGGATTTGCGCTCAACTACGCTACGCCGGGCGGACTGATGGGAGGCGAGCCTTACCGCATAATGTCGCTCTCGCCTATTATCGGAACCGAACGGGCTTCGTCGTCCGTCATACTGTTCGCCATGACGCACATCTTCAGCCATTTCTGGTTTTGGACAATATCCATCGTCTTATATCTCGTCCTTTATCCTGTAGGGACATTCATGGCAACATTACTCGGAGCCATCAGCATATTCTGCCTGCTCGGTCTGTGGTTCTTCATCGCCGGATATCGCAAAGGACTTGCCGTACGCACGATGAACGTCTTGCGCCACATTCCCTTTGCCAAAGGATGGGCCAAGCGCTTTGTCACCCGACACCAGCAACAGCTCGACACCATCGACAGCCAGATAGCCTCTTTGCACAAACAGAACACCAGAACCTTCGTTACAGCTGTCCTTAGCGAACTGACATGCCGCATCTGCTCAGCAGCCGAAATCTACTTCGTCCTGCGCGTACTCATGCCGCAAGCCAACTATGCAGACTGCATACTCATACTTGCCTTCACCTCGCTTTTCGCCAATCTCCTCTTCTTCATTCCCCTGCAACTCGGAGGACGCGAAGGAGGATTTCTCATGTCCGTAGCCGGACTCGGAATGAAAGCCAGCGACGGAGCCTTTGTGGCTCTCATCATCCGTCTGCGCGAACTGATATGGACAGGAATTGGGCTGTTGCTCATTAAAGCAGGCAAGTCCGGACCAAGAAACAGCTGTTAAGAACATAAAAAAGGCCCGAAAGTAACGCTTTTCTCAATTATTATATGTAATTTTGTGCCAAATGGACACATCAGAACTGCAAAAAATAAAACAAAGGTATAACATCGTGGGCAACTGCGATGCTCTTAACCATGCCCTTGACGTCGCTCTACAAGTGGCGGCAACAGACCTCAGCGTGCTTATCGTGGGAGAAAGCGGAGTGGGAAAGGAAATCATACCACGACTCATTCACGACAACTCGCCTCGCAAGAGAGAGAAATATTTTGCAATAAACTGCGGATCTATACCGGAAGGAACCATAGACAGCGAACTCTTCGGACACGAAAAGGGATCGTTCACGGGAGCCATAGGCGAAAGCGAAGGCTATTTCGGTACAGCCAATAAGGGAACCATATTCCTCGACGAGGTGGGCGAACTGCCCATCGCCACACAGGCACGCTTGCTGCGAGTGCTGGAAACAGGCGAATACATCCGCGTCGGAGGACAGAAGATAATGAAGACAGACGTGCGTATCGTAGCCGCTACAAACGTGAATATGCACAAGGCCATAACGGAAGGACGATTCCGCGAAGACCTCTATTATCGCCTGAACACCATACCCATCCAGATGCCGCCCCTGCGTGAGCGCGGAGAGGACATCCTGCTGCTGTTCAGACTCTTCACGATGCAGATGGCTGAGAAATATCGCATACCACGCATCACTCTTACGGATGATGCCAAGATGATGATGCTGAAATATAAGTGGCCCGGCAACGTCAGACAGCTGAAGAACATTACAGAACAGATGTCTGTGCTTAGCCAGAAGCGTGAGATTGACGCAGAAGCGCTCAGCAAGTTCATACCGCACGACCAGGAGAGCACGGAGCTGACAACAACAGCCACTCCGGACGCCCACTCTTACGAAAGCGAGAGAGAGATACTCTACAAGATTCTGTACGAACTGCGTGGAAACGTAGGCGACCTCAGACGCGAGATGAGCACTCTGCGAAAGCAAATCGACGACAACAACACGCTCAACAACTTCGCAAACGCCAGAGGCATACAGTCGTTAGCTGCGCCTGAGCCTAACACACAACCCACGGACATAAGCGCCCTTCACCACTACCCCACTCAACAACCCCACTTCAGCCCTTATCAGGACGTGGAAGCTGAGGAGATAAGAGAAAACGACAGCGCTAATGGCGAAAGTCTGAACCTTAGCGACATCGGACGTCAGGTGGTGGAGAAAGCTCTTGAACGCAACGGCGGCAACCGCAAGAAAGCTGCTCAAGAACTCGGCATTTCTGACCGTACGCTCTACAGAAGATTAAAACAATACGGGCTTGACAAACAAGACAAAGAATGAGACGAATATTAACATACGCCAAAACGGCGCTACTGTCATTGACTGCAGTCGTGGCTCTCGCTATGGTATCGTGCTCCGTAAGCTATAAGTTTAACGGTGCCAGCATCGACTATACGAAGACCAAGACCATACAGATAGCCGATTTCCCCATACGCTCCAGCTATGTATGGGGTCCTATGGGCCCGATGTTTAACAATCAGCTCAAGGATATGTTTGCCAGCCACACGAAGCTTAGCCAGGTGAAGCGAAACGGCGACCTGAAGATTGAAGGCGAGATAACGCAATACTCGCAACGCAACAAGTCGGTAGCCGCTGACGGACGATCTGCCCAGACAGAGCTGTCAATAACCGTGAACGTACGCTTCACAAACAACGCCAACCACAGCGAGGATTTCGAACGACAGTTCACAGCCAACAAGTCGTACGAAACCACACAAAGCCTCGCATCCGTGCAGGAGGAACTTGTGACGCAGATGGTGAAGGATCTGACAGAGCAGATATTCAACGCCACCGTGGCAAACTGGTAATACATTAATAATATAAGTAACAAATAAAAAAGACGAAGAAGTGGACTTAGTGCGCCTCATAGAACATCCGGAACTCATGAATAAGGAGACTCTTTACGAGCTCCGAAACCTTGTTGCGCTCTATCCTTACTATCAGACAGCCCGACTCCTCCTGTTGCAGAACATGTATCTGCTGCACGAGACGTCCTTCGATGACGAACTCAGACGTGCAGCCATATACATAACAGACAGAAAGACTCTATTCAATCTTGTGGAAGCGTCACACTATCACATCAAGACAGCCGCAGAAAAGATAGAAGAGGAAGCAAGAGAGGCGCAACGAAGCGAACAAGGCAACAACCGAGCCCTGTCAATCATCAACGAATACTTAGAGTCGACACCTAAAGACTCGCAGAACGAAGACGACGACACAGGACGGAAGCCTACCCCGGCAGACGCAGCCGTGGACTACGTGGCTTACCTGCTCAAGACGGGAAGTCAGGAAGACAAGGAAGCGGAAGCTGACAGACCGCAGATGAAGGGTCAGGACCTGATAGACAGTTTCATAAACGACAACGGAGGAAAAATCCAACTTCAAGACAAGCCAACCTACAAGCCCGAAACCGAAGACGAAGAAGATAAGCAAAACGAGCAAAACGACTACGACGAAGGCTATTTCACGGAGACATTGGCGAAAATATACATAAAACAAGGAAGATATTCAAAGGCACTTGAAATTATTCAACGATTAAATTTGAATTATCCAAAAAAAAATGCTTACTTTGCAGACCAAATTCGTTTCTTAAGGAAACTTATACTCAACGAAAAGGGCAAAAAGCCGCAAGAAGCAACAACAGACACCCCTTCCAAAGAGCAAGAAAAATAATAATAAAAACAAAAACAAATAACAAAAATGGTTTACATCTTATTCGTAATCTTCATCGTGATAGCCTCTATCCTGATGATAGGCATCGTCCTTATCCAGGAGTCGAAGGGAGGCGGTCTCGCATCTAACTTCTCATCTTCAAACGCCATCATGGGCGTGCGCAAGACTACAGACTTCGTGGAAAAAGCAACATGGGGACTCGCTGCCGCTATGGTTGTGCTCAGCATCATCTGCGCATACGTCGCTCCTGTATCAACATCAGAGACAAGCGTAATGGAAAAGGCTGCAACAGAAACCCAGACAACAAATCCTAACAACACACCGGGATTCGGCGCTAACCAGCAGCCGGCACAGGGTGCACAGCAGGCTCCTGCTCAGGGCGCTCAGCAGGCTCCCGCACAGCAGACACCCGCACAGCCTGCACAGTAAAGCAGACATAAAACGTCCCCTTCAAAGGGAGAAACATGAGATAAAAAGAACCTTTGCATATGCTCTAAGCAGCTGTATGCAAAGGTTTTTTCGTATACAGACATACAAAATGCAAACTTTTTGAATAAAAAAATGCAGAAAAAGCGTAGTATTTAAAATTTTATTATTACCTTTGCACTCGGAAATAACGAAATGCCGTACAAAACGAAACATTCGTCATTCCACACATAACATGGTGGCCGTAGTTCAGTTGGTTAGAGCGTCAGATTGTGGTTCTGAATGTCGTGGGTTCGAGTCCCACCTGCCACCCCAACAACACAAGCCTTGCAAGACCCATCTCTTGCAAGGCTTATTTTTTTGCTATAAATTCCTTTAACATATTCTAAGAATGGTTGGGGCTCACCCTATAAAGGACTAACATCATTTAGTAATCTGGCCATATATAGAGGTTCTGTCGAAGACAATATTTGCATTTCTGATGCTCAATACTATGAGTTGAGCGCACAACAAAATCTTTGGTGCGAAATTCTTGAGTTTTGAGCGTTTAGAGACAATGTGTTTATACACAGTAAGTTATCCGGTTTTCTGACAAAACGTTATAAAATCAGACTCACAAATGAGCCACTTTTTGCTGCAATAGCGCCACTTTTACACTTCAATAGTGCCACTTTTATCATGCAATAGCGCCACTTTTACTGTCTAATAGTGGCACTATTGGAGTGTAAAAGAGGCTCTATCGTTAAGCTCGGGTGCAGTTTGCACAGCAGAACACCATAAAAACAGCAAACCAGGACTCTAGAATCAATTTTTATTTTGTAACAGGTTTTTACTCTAAGTTTGCAGAAGAAAGCAATTAGGCTAAATAA
>ULYE01009374.1_pt1 | contig 11226 bp, 10 predicted proteins | sample 1961921 | NCBI WGS metagenome assembly ULYE01 (sample SAMEA4835856, study PRJEB28245) | human gut metagenome | biome: gut microbiome; material: fecal sample | place: Denmark | collected 2008 | reverse complement strand
TTGGCAGACTTAGTCTTAAAGAGGACAAGATGAGGAGGGTGTACGAAGCGGGAGTGAAAAAAGCCATGTCACTACTTCCACAGATAAAGGATTTTTTGGATATATTAAGATGAAGACGAACTTCATTCATTCATCTCACGGTCGAGTCGGTCGCGCCACAGATACTTGCGCGTCTCATGCACGATGACACCATTAAGGCATATCAACGACAGAAGATTAGGGATAGCCATGAGGGCATTCATACAGTCGGCTATGTTCCACACTATACTTAGATTAGCCACACTGCCGGCAAATACTGCCAAGATATAGAGCAAGCGATAGGCGTGGGTCCATCGCTTGCCCTTTATATATTCCATCGCACGCTCACCATAATAGCCCCATCCGAGAATGGTACTAAAGGCGAAAGTGAGCAAGCCGAAGCTTAGGATGAACGGGCCAATAACTGGTATCTTTGAGAATGCCATCTTCGTAAGCTCGGCACCATTGCTGTAGTCGATGTCTGGATAGGCTATGATGCTGCTTACTATTACAAGTCCGGTAAGGGCGCATATCACCACCGTATCCCAAAATGTGCCTGTTGAGGAAACCAAAGCTTGGCGTACCGGATTCTTGGTGCGTGCTGCAGCTGCAACGATAGGAGCCGAACCAAGTCCCGACTCATTGCTGAACAGACCGCGCGCAATGCCATAGCGCGCAGCCATGATGACCGAACCGCCTGCAAAACCGCCGCCTGCGGCTTCTGGTGAGAATGCCGAACCCACTATCAGCTTAAGCGCCGGTGTAACATAGCTGGCATTGACAAATAAAATATATACACATCCTGCTACATAAAGCAATGCCATAAACGGTACGAGCATACTGCATACTTTAGAGATGCTTCGCACGCCGCCTATGATTACAGCCGCTGCAAGAAGCATCAATACGCCACCAGACACCTCGGTGCTTATACCATACGAAGCGTGCATTATTGTGGATATGGCATTGGCCTGTACCGTACAGCCTATGCCAAATGCGGCAATAGCAGTAAATAAGGCAAAGAGAATTCCCATCTTGCGCCAACCTAATCCACGCTCCAAAGTGTACATAGGGCCACCTTGCATCAATCCTCTTTCTGATTTAACCCTATATTTTATAGCAAGCAATGCCTCGGAATATTTGGTTGAGATGCCGAACACGCCAGTAAGCCAACACCAAAACACTGCTCCTGGACCGCCTAACGCCACAGCTGTAGCTACACCTATAATGTTTCCAGTACCAATAGTGGCTGCAAGGGCAGTGGCAAGAGTACCAAACTGAGACACGTCTCCCTTCTGCGACTTGTCGCGCTGTACGGAAAGACGTATAGCTGTAATAATCTTACGTTGCGGGAAACGCAGGCGTATGGTAAGAAAAATGTGGGTGCCAAGTAACAATATTATCATTGGCCAGCCCCATAGACACGAGCTGAGCGTGGCGAAGAAATCGTTGACGTTATCCATATTGACGTGTTTTTGTTAATGTTCTGCGATTTTCAAAATAATACAATATGTTGTAAAACTACTACAAAATGTTTAATAAAACGCTGCAAAGGTAATGAATTTTAATAAAAAAGATGAATAATAATGGAATAATATTGTTTTATACCAAATATTCATTAATGTCTGTGCGGATTGTTCACTGGTCCGTGTTTTTTCATCACGACATCCTCAACAACATGCTTCATAAGGTCGCCCAATGGCAGGATAACTTTATTTGATATTTTGAACGTAGGAGAGTTGTGATGATATTTGAACATTCATAAAAATGTAAAAACACAGTGGTTGAACGTTCATAAAAATGTATAAACGCAGCAGTTGAACGTTCATAAAAATGTATTTTACTTGTACATGTTACTGATTATTAGTAACTTTGTACAGAACCAATAAAACATACATTATGAAACGTCATATTCTAAGCAATCTGAAGGAATGGAAGAATTCACCCAATAGGAAACCATTGATATTATTAGGTGCCCGTCAGGTGGGCAAAACTTACATCCTAAAGCAATTTGGTAGAGAGGAATTTGACAATATGGTGTATGTTAAGCAGTAAAAGTCAGCGATTCTTCATAACCACATCTTCAACAATATGCTTCACGAGGTCGCCCAATTGCAGTTCGATAGTTACTTTATTTGATATCTTGAACGCAGGAGAAATGATAGGCACAGTCTCCATTTTGTGTTCGAACGTATTGTAGCGGCGTTCAACACCAAGGTTCATATAGAAGCTGTTGTTGCCAACTGTCATATATCCACCATAGCTTGTTGTAGGCACGAATGGGAATGTCGCCATACTTATGAATGGATTGGTATTATAATAGGTGCCAAAGATGGTGGCTGAAAGATTTGGGTTGAAGCTATAGACTATCTGTCCTGATAGGCCGTATTGCGAGATGATGCCCCTATAGTAGTGATAGCGGTTGGCAATAAGCCCACCCTGCATATTAATTGCTCCAAAGCTATATTGCATGTTGCCACTTACCGACTGCACATCCATTAGTCCTATGTAACTGCGATATGTTCCAACGGCAGTAAACTTCAAGTCTTTTGATATCTTCATCGATGTCGCCCCTGAAAGGCTTGCGTCATATTTGTTGGCAAGCGGTGGCTCTGTAGCGAACGGCATAGGCGTAAGTGGTGTTATAGGCATGGCAAGAAGTTCGGAAGAAGATAACGCCTTAACCATTAGAATGTCCGAGTAGGACGGCGTAGCAGGATGGTACTCCATGTTTTTAAATTCATCAGCTAAAGACAATGGTATTTGCTGCCCCAGCACTTCTTGCGCTGTTGCCCACTGCATTGTTGCCAACAATAACATTAAAAAAGCCGTTAGTTTCTTCATTTTACCTCACACTTATTGTCATTATCATCAAATGGTAGAGAACTGAATTTATCAAAGTCAGAACAGAATAATCTGTCTTGTATAACACGATACTTTTCAAATTCTGATTCTGCAAAACTCTTTGCAAACTCAGCAGAGACCTTTCCTGCATCATGTAATACAGCATCACCTCCAGCTTCAAGAATAATGTCTATGCGCTTAGCCCAATCTTCCATTGTCATAGGAATATGTCGATTTGCCATACGTTCAGCTAAATCAAGCACAGAGTTGACAAGTTTTCCCATGTCTTCAAGTTCCACTTGTTTTAGATAGTTCTTAGCTACACTAACATCTGGCTTGACAATCTTTCCATCAGGTGCATTCTCCCAAGTGGTCAGTCCCATGTGCTCTTTCTCTGCATTGGCTCTTTCTACTATAAGTTCTGCTGCGGTATGCCCATGCACTGCATAGTGCATCTTATTCTGAACTTTTTTATAAAACAAGCGAGTGGTTGGCGCATCCTTATTGTAGTCAACTGCCGTAGCATATATATCCGTGAGTTTTTGATAAAACCTTCGTTCGCTCAACCTAATCTCACGTATTTCAGCTAACAAATGCTCAAAATAGTCCTCACCAATAAAAGAACCATTTTCCATACGCTTCTTGTCAATGATGTAGCCACGAAGCGAGAATTGGCGGATGACATAAGTACACCACTGGCGGAATTGAGTGGCACGGATAGAATTGACACGATAACCCACGGAAATGATGGCATCGAGGTTGTAGAACTTTGTCATGTAGTTCTTTCCATCCGCAGCAGTTGCCGAGTTTTTCTCGGTAACTGCCCCTTCATCAAGTTCACCACTCTTGAATATATTTTTAAGATGCAATCCGATATTATCTGTTGAACAATCAAAAAGCTGTGCCATAGCCTTTTGTGTTGCCCATACAGTCTCATCTTTATATAACACTTGTACGCCTTGTTCCTTACCTTCTGCTACGAAAGTAAGAAACTCTGCTGTACTATTTCTTATTTCAAATTCTTTACCCATAAGATTAATTGTTTAGAAATCAGAATACGAATGTCGTAAAGCGCTTGGTGTTTGCAGCCTTCTGTTTCAGTTCGTTCTCCATTCTTTGCATTGCCATTTTGAAGAAGAACAGGATGAGATGTTCGTCGGTTGCTTCTGTTCTTATCATGCGAAGGGCGGAGATGTATTCTTGGCGGGCTTCGGAGGGGATTATAAGAAGAGGATGGCCTAAACGTAAAAGGATGTAGTTGCTAAGGAGTCTTCCTGTTCTGCCGTTTCCATCACGGAATGGATGCAGATACTCGTAGAAACCATGAAAACGGGCGGCAAGTATCATGGGATGAACAGAGGCAGAGGCAATGGCCATTTCGGTTGATTCCAATAACTTGGGCACTTTAGCTATCAGCTGCTCGTGGTCGCCGAAGACAGTGTCTCCCGCAGCCATATCCGTAGTGGTGTATTCGCCTGGTATGGCATCAGGAGAGCGGTAAGAAAGGGTGTGGAGCGTAACCCGCTTGTTGATTTCTTTCAGCAACACTTCGTCAAGTACGTGCTGCGTGTTTTGCATCACATACTCGAACGCATCAAAATGGTCAAGCATTTCGAACGCCTCGAAAAGAGTCTTTCCTGCTGGAATCATCCCCAGTCCTTTCTCCTTAAGTTCCCGGGTGTCGTCCACAGAAAAGGAGTTGCCCTCAATGGCGCACGAATGGGTAGAAAAGAGCACTTCATTATATTTAATGTACTCCTCTCTGTCCATCTTGTTGATGATAAGCGCTTGATACTTGCACCTCAAATCCTCGTATTTATTGATTCCCTCTTCTATTGTCATAACCATTTGTCTTTATTGTCTGCAAAGATAGTGCAAACCGAGAGCAATACAAAACGAATTCTGTTCTTTTTTATTTCCGAGGCATTACTCCTACCAACTCCACTGCACGCTAAGCTTCCAGTTGCGCCCCGGCATAGGGTAGCGTTTCACCACTTCGTGCCTTGAGTTGGTGATGTTGTTACATTCTATGGTGGTCTGCAGCGACTGACGGCCTATGGCGAACCTCTTGTTAAGCTTAAGGTCAACGGTTTGCCAGGCGCCAAGCATATCCTCCTTGTTATTAGATATAAGCGCAAAACGGTCGCCGGTATACAGCCACGATGTGCAGAGCGAGTAGCCGTCGTAGCCAAGGTCCACTATTACGGACGCCGAGTGAAGGGGCGAGTAGGGTATAGTGTTCTTATATTCAGGGTCGGAGGGCGACGAGTAGTCGCGGTCTTGCTGACAGGTGTAGTTGGCATTGGCAGACAGAGCGAACTTTCCCCACGTGCGGTCGTAGCCTGCCGTGGTGCTTAAGCCTAAGCTTTTGACCAGTCCGAAGTTTACCATCGACCAGCGAAACTGGCACTTCATGGGTATAGCCACAATCTTGTCTTCTATCCTGTTGTAGTAGAGGTCGAGAGCCAGATGCAGATGTCGGTCTTTATAGTCGGCTCCGAGGTCCCACTGCGATGTATACTCGGGCTTGAGCTGAGCGTTGCCCACAAGCGTATAGTAGAGGTCGTTAAGTGTAGGCGCACGGAAGATGCGCTTATGGAAGGCACGCACCGTCCACGGTCCGCCGTGCCATGAAGCGAGATACATAGGTGTAAGACGGCTCAATGGTGCTGCCGCCGAGCGTGTATGGTCGGCTATACGGGTGTATAGCAGGGCCACGTTGGCCTCGAATCCGCGATACGAGGCAATGGCAGATAGCAGCGATTTGGAGTCGATGCGGTAGACATAAGCAAACTTGTAGACGTCTGCCCTAAGGTCGGTCCAGCGCAGGTCGGTGCTTGCCGTAAGCGACAGATAGCGTGTGTTCCATGCTCCGGCTACCGATCCGTATAGGTCTTGCTGTGCATAGTGGTTGTTGCAGTACATGGTTGAGGCGTTGGTCTGCGGGTCTTGCAGGTAGTGCAGATAGTCGTAAGCATACTTAAGGTTTGCCTTCAAGCCGAAGTGTTGCCACGAGTGTTTATACGACGATTGCACAAAGAAGTTCTGGTCCCACTGCCGGTCGGTAGAGTCCCACTGGTCGGACAGACGTCGTATGACCGGTCCGGGCAGTCCGCGCTCCGAGTTGTAGTAGTAGATGTGTGTGGACAGACCTTTATAGAAGGCGGCAGCCTCTAATCTATAGAATGTTATGTCCGAGTTGTGGCGTGTGCCGGTGGTGTCTTCCTGCTCCGAATAGAAGCTGAAGCTGTAGTTGCCCTTGGTGTGCTGATATTCGGCATCGACGAAGAGCAGGTCTTTAAGGGAGAAGTATCCCTTAATCTTGTTGAGGCCGAAGGAGCCGTTGCCATATTCGAGGATATAGCTTGTCTTTGTGGGGCGCTTGGTCTGCATGTACACCGTGGCAGCCGAGGCATACTCGGAAGCCGACTGCAGGCGCTCGTTGCGGTTGGCATTGTACAGCGACACCGACTCCATGTTGGATAACGAGTAGCGTCCGAGGTCTATCTGTCCGTTCTGCGCATTGGTTATGCGTATGCCGTCGAGATATACACCCACGTGCTGCGAGCCTAAGGAGCGCACGTTTATGGTCTTCAGTCCGCCCAGTCCGCCGTAGTCCTTTATCTGCACACCCGAGAAATACTTAAGGGCGTCTGCCACCGATGTGGTGGAGAGATTCTGCAACATCGAGCCTTTAAGCGTTTGGGATGGGGTGAGGTAGTGGGGGCGCACGCCTACCACGGCTACATCCTGGAGGGTTTGGATGGAGTCGAGACGCTGGGCGCTTGAGGGGTGGGGGAGCGCAAGGGCTATGGCTATCAATGAGCGTGTAATGTTCATATCGTTGTTTTATGTCGTATAATCGAAAAGCGGCTATGCGCTCACGCGTACAGCCGCTTTATATAATCTAACCTAATTAATATTTGGATTGGATGATAATATGCGTGTGTATCACTCAACCACAACCTTCTTAACCGAACCGTCAGAGTACTTGATGATGTTCAAGCCCTTCTGTGGTTGGTTGATGCGGCGTCCGTCCACGGTGTAGCGAGCCACCTCGTGGCGGTTGGTAGCAGCGTCGGTAGAGCTTATGCCTACGGCGGCGTTGACGTTGATGTTGACGTCGGCGGTAGTGGTGATGCCGTTAGAGCAGAAGGCGATGGTAGCCGTTGTAGAGCCAGCCTTGATGCCCTTGACAACGAGCTTGCCGTTCTTTACGGTAGCTGTGGCAACAGCCTCGTCTGTCACGCTCTGCACCGTCTTTACGATGGCAGCCTGGAAGTTGTCGGCATCGGTGCAAACGTTAGATAGGTCTATCTCTTTTTCCTTGTTCTCGTCTACAGCCACGGCGTCCATCTTGCCTGCTACAGGGTCCTCGGTGTCGGGGAAGACAAACACTTCGGGGAACCAGTAATTCGACTCCATAGTATACTCGGCAAGCTGCTTGCCGTCAGCGTCGTACTTGCGCACAACGTTGTCGTTGAATGTCCAGCCGTTTACGAGGTTGGTGTATATGCAGTCGGTCTTTGGGTCTACGCGCAGTGCGCTTGTGGCATAGAACGCTCTGCCGTCGGTAAGGTCGATAATGAGCGACGCTGTATTGGTGTCGATGTCGTACTTGTATGCCTTCTTTGTGTCGTATTTCACAGAGCTGGTCCAGTAGAGCACGTTGTGCTGCATGCTTGCGCAGAATCCGTCGGGGTTCCATGCGTTGTTGCCATTGGCAGCCGATGTCGACGGTGTGCCTATGCCCTCGGCAAGCTTGATGTCTACAAGCTCCTGCTTCTCGGTGTCGATACGTGCTATGCCGTCGCCCTTGCTAACCCACAGCGATCCGTCCTTTGCCATGACGATAGAGCCGCAACCTGCGGCAGGTATGGTCTTGACGATAGAGTTGTCGGCACAGTTGATGATGTGTATGTTCTTGTTGCACTCTACGGCATACACATAGTCGTTGAGGCGAACCATATTGCCACACTGGCCGTTGCCGTAGTCGAGTGTAAGTACGGTGCCCGTAATCTCCATCTTGTCGAGGTCGAAGACGTATATGCCGTCGCTTGTGCTGACGTAAGCCTTATGCTCGTCGACACCGCAGAAGGAGCGTCCGTCGCCTCCGTTCGAGCCAATGTTCTCTATCTGCTTCAGTATGCGCATAGAGTTGGCGTCGCATATTGTGATGCGTCCTCCGCTTACCTCTGCTCCTGGGTCTTTAGCCTGCTTTGCCATAATGTAGTAGCGATTGCCCCAAGGTGTGCAGTAGCAGCCCGTGGCGCCTATCTCCTTAGCCACGTAATAGCTCCATGAGCCATCGGCGGCAAGGTGGTTTACGCTTGCGTTCCCGTGGGTGTAGCTACCCTCGTTAAGCACAAATACGCCCTGTGTATAGTCTACCGTTGCCGGCAGATAGCTAAGGTTGCCGTCGTAGGTGTTGGTTCCGTCCTCCGGATTGAAGTAGCCGAAGACGTATGCATCCACACATCCGTTTTGCAGAGTGCGGCCCGTAGCTCCCACCATAGACATCTGCAGGGCATCTGTAGCCTTGTCTGCCACGTAGTAGTTCCAAAAGCCGGTGGTCATATATCCGTTGTTCCAGGCATCGCTCTCGGTCCACTTGGTGCTTGCCGATGTGTCGAACTCGGAAGAGGGCAGATTGAACACGCCGTTGCGTGGATAAATCTCGTCCGTCATAGTGGTAAGCGTAACGTATCGGTCGCCGTCAACATCGTAGCCAATGCCGCCGATGGTTATGCCCCAATCACCGTTGGATGCCATCATGTAGAGGGCAGGGTCGGCCTTTACGACGGCACGTATAAGGTCCTCGCCGGTCTTGGTCTCGGTAGAGTTCCAGCGGTAGCCCCATACAAGGGTCTTGCCCTCGTTCTGCCCGTCGGCCCACTTTATGGCGAGAGCAGCCTGGCAGTCACCCTGTCCGGTCCAGCGCTCAATCTTCGAGAAGTCTATGCCGGTAGACGTGGTGGCTTCGGCAGCCTTCTTGATGTTGGCAGCCAAGGCGGTTGACACTTTACGGGGTGCACCCTGCACCCTGATTGTCGTTGTCTGTGCGAGCGCTGATGCACTCACGAGCAGAGCGAACGCTAAAGAAGTAAAGTTCTTGTTCATATATATAAAATGTAATGATATCGGCCATACGCGCCCAATCCGCGAGGCGCACATCGATGACGTTCTTTCAGCAAACATCCCGGTGCGGGACGTTTTCGGCAGGTCTTCTGACTCGCCGCCCAGACGCAAACGCCTTCCCAGCTTGGGGCTGTTAGGCTTCCTTGGCTTAACAACCTTGGGCAAGTGGCTCTCTTGTTCGCGCCCGATATAAGGGCGGCTCACAGCTGCGGGACAGTTGGAGACTCTCACTCCTATTCCCTTTTAATCGCCTCTCGTACACAATGATAGAGCAGGCGAACCGTTGCGGGTGCAAAGGTAACTAATTTATTTGAAACTAATGGGGTGATAATTGAATTTTATGCTTACCTTTGTGCACAGCAATCCTTGAACAAGAAAATAGTGTATGAAGATTTATTTTAATCATAAGGAAGAACTTTGGAACTCGTGGTCGCATGGCGCCGGCATCATCTTAGGTCTTGTCGTGGGCACCATCTTCCTCGTGTGGTGTGGCTGGGCGCGCAATGGCTGGGCCACGGCAGGCATCATATTGTATCTCTTTGGTATGCTGTCGAGCTACATAGCGTCCACCGTATACCATGCCTTGTCGGCATGGTCGCCGTGGAAGGAGAAGCTGCGCAAGTGGGACCATGCCGCCATCTACTGGCATATAGCCGGCAGCTACTCGCCCATAACGCTTGTTGCGCTGCGCGAGTACGGCTATTGGGGCTGGGCGCTCTTTATCTTTATATGGCTTGCGGCTATAGCCGGAACCATAAAGAGCTTTATGGGCCTCAAGGGGCATAGCTATGTAGAGACGGTGTGCTACGTGGTTATGGGCTTAAGCGTGCTCGTGGCGTTCGGTCCGCTGATGCACTGCGTCGACCCGTCGGCTATAGTGTGGATTATAGCCGAGGGTGTGGCTTACATCACGGGTGCCACCTTCTACTGTCTGCGCAAGCGGCGCTTTATGCACACCGTGTTCCACTTCTTTGTGCTTGCAGGCTCGGTATGCCACATCATAGCCGTATGGGATATAATGATGAGATGGCTGTAGATGGGGTGTAAAAGCACCCCGAAATGTTAAAACGTAGCTTTTTGAGAAACTTTTGTGATAGAAAGAAACACATATTTGTATAATTTTTATAACTTTGCGCATTATTAATTATAAAACGTGTAAGTATGAAGAAAATTTTACTCTCGTTCATGGCGATGGCTTTGCTCGCCACAAGTGCTAACGCACAGGTTATCAATAAAGAGGTTAAGGAGTCTGCCAAGGTAGAGCTTAACAACAAGTTTACAGCTGCTGCAAAGGTTAAGGCAGGTCCAAAGCGCTTGAAGGACTACCAGAAACTTATTGGTTATAGCGGTACTTTATGTCAGGATGGTGTTGGTTTTACTGGTTTCGACAAATGGGAGTCAGCTGATATGATTGTGTCAGTATACAATAATTCAGCTATTCTTGATCAGGTTAGAGGCTATAAGATTGTAGGTCTTAACTTTGCTGTAATGAGTTCGCTTGGCGATAATGCACAGGTATTTGCTCTTATGTATAATGGCAAAGACGACCAGGAAGGTGCTGGTGTATCTACCACACTCACTACTTATGAAAATTCTGTACTATCGGCAGATGGTAAAGAGATAGATGTAAAATGGAATGAGGTTATGTTTGATCAGCCTTATACCATTACCGATGAGCTTACCGAGATTTGGTATGGCTATAGATATACTCAGATGCCTGGCGAGGAACCTGTCCTCTTTGGAGTGGAAACGGAGAGTACAGATTATAATAATATGTTCTTGGTAGGTGGTGTTCCAAGTGCAGGAAAAAAAGAAGCACTTTATTATATCTCGTCAGAAAGGCAAAATTATGTACCTTGCTTCCAGCTTATCGTAGAGTCGCCTAATGGCGAAACCGGTATCCTTGGTGTTGACGGCACATTGCAGCCTGTACCAAGCAAGTACTACACTCTTGACGGCAAGCAGCTCTCGGCTCCTCAGAAGGGTCTGAACCTCGTTAAGATGAGCGACGGCACAACACGCAAGGTTGTTAAGTAAAAAGCAATAACAAGCTAATTATATAGGCTCAAGGGCCTAAAGACAGAGGCTTAATCGCAATGCTGCCTAATGATGGTGGCAAGGCGATTAAGCCTCTATTGGTATGCAACTAAGGCTTAATTGGTGGGTCATTAAGGCTTAATTGGTGGGTTACAAAGCCTTAATTGGAGTGTTACAAAGCCTTAATTGGAG
>ULYE01028995.1_pt1 | contig 11259 bp, 20 predicted proteins | sample 1961921 | NCBI WGS metagenome assembly ULYE01 (sample SAMEA4835856, study PRJEB28245) | human gut metagenome | biome: gut microbiome; material: fecal sample | place: Denmark | collected 2008 | reverse complement strand
AATCCAGAATAAATTTTATGTTGAACCCTTTAAAATTGTTAGAGTATGAAACAGCTTATTGTTAAGTATTGGAAAAAAATGAGTGTTGAAGATGCATTATTCATCTTTAGTATGTTTGGCTTCTCCTTCCTGGTGTTTGGCTTTATGGGTGGCTATCTGCGGCTCTTTGGGGAACTTATGACAATTTGGTTGATGACAGCTGGATTGATAGTTTTATCAGTTGGTATGATTGTCCTTTTCGTCAGAAATGATTCATTCATCCATGATATCTCTGAATAATAGTATTGGAGAGGTAAAACTCTCCTTTACTATTTTTAATAATACAGAATAGTAAACGTCGGATATTTATTTTTGGTTCCCGACAGTAATAAATATGAATAGTTTCGCAAATTTAAGTAGATAAGTATGAAACAGAATGAAATAATATGGAAAGAGATTAGTCTTCTCAATTGTAGTGCGAATGCTTATCCATCAGGTAAGCCCTACAAAAAAAAGATGTTACAAGGTAAAGTTTTTCCTATTACCAAGGCACAAGCTATTGCTTTCGTAAATATGGGATGCTTACTTGGCATACTTAATTCTGAGGATGTCAAGGTGGTGGAAAAGCTTCTCAATAAGCACGGCTTAAAGGGAGAATACAAATATGTATGCTGCAAGCAATATGTTAAGCTCACAAACAGTAGTATGCTTGATATTGCATTGAAGAAAGAATATGGTTTTTAACTAAAGTAATAAATATGACAGTAGAACAGATTAAAAAAAATGCAAAAGTCATGTTGGCTTTTACTCAAGGAAATGAAATACAGGCTAGACCCCTAGGAATACAGGATGAAAACGCATGGAAGGATGAATTTTCTCCTAACTTTGATTTTAATCTATATGAGTATAGAGTGAAGGAAAATACGGAATCAGAGTATCGTCCTTTTGAAAATATTAAGGAATGTTGGGAGGAGATGCTTAAGCATCAACCTTTTGGATGGATAATTGATGTAGAACCGGAGAATAGTACAATACCTTCAGAGTATGCAGATGCAGGATGTATTGTAAATGTTGGTGAAGATTTTATCTGTCTGGCTCCATATTTGCAAGCAACTAATGAGGGTAATGTACAAAATAATTCTGTTATTCCTGGCAACTATACTTATAGTGAGGCATTAAAATATTTCTGGTTCATGGATGGTACACCTTTCGGGATTAAAAAGACAGAAAGTTCAATGCCACAACTCCCTTAAACGAAAGAAAGCTACCCTTCTTGGGGTAGCTTTTATAGTTCATATTTCCAAGGCGATTTGATAATTTCCAAATTGGGAAAATCACCCTCTATAGTGTCTTCTATCTTTTCGAGTGACAGTTCCCAACTCCATATTCCTTTAAGTTTTCTAGATGAGTCGTATTTTTCTAGAATATTAAGAAGCGGAATATTTGGCATTTTTGAACTTTTGTTATAGGCATCTATTATGGCTTCTTCTTCTTTACGGAAGTTTTTCGGATCAAGACGAAGCGGTTGGGTCGTCAGGTACAACATAATACTGTTTTCCTGTTCTATCCACTCATATTTGGCAGACCAGAAAGAGCGACAGAGTCCGAACTCAGAGTGATAAATTTTCAATTCATAATACTTTTCACTCAGTTCTGCTGCAATTTTCTCACAAAGCAGGTTGTTTAACGTTTCACACTTTCCTGTTACACTTTCTCTTTCTGTAATAGCAGTAAACAACTCCTTTTTGAGTTGTGTAAAAAACAAATTGTTCATTTTTATAGTTTTCGTTTTGTATATTTATTTCTTTTTTTCTGATATTTCTCTAAGAAACGAACGATATCTGACTTCCCATCGCTTATGAGATTTAACCCAATTACACAGATTTTCAAACTCACACTCCTTGTCAGACTCCTGCTGCATGATATCAACGAAAGCGGATGAATAGAGCATATCTAGCATTACATACATGTAAGTGAAAGATTTTATGATTTCCTTGTTAAGATGTAGAGCAGTACGATGCTCCCTGAAGTATGACATCGCATCACCGATATTTTCTCGCATCCAAACAACATGGTATAAGAGACGTTGTGAATTTAATTTTCCCCAACGAACCAGCATGGTTGCTAATTTTTCCATAAATTCTATATCTGAAAAAGTATAGTTAGCTATAATTAAGCGATCTTCTAGAGCGTCTTTTGATGATTGGTCATTTTCAAGACGTTTTATCCAATCTAGTAAAAAAACTAGCTCGTGATAAAAATTTTGCATGAACATAAAAGGGTTTTTGAAAAGTTTATACCATTGTTCCCTTTCAGTTTTACAGTTTTCCTTTAAGAAAGGATTAACAATAAATTTACGTTCATATTCTGTCATTTTTTTATGAAATTAAGTTGTGAATAAAATTATAAGGGGCTGCTCGCCCCCTAACACCCCTCGGTGTTTTCAAGGGTATAGATTATTATGTCCTTGTTCACTGAGGGATGGGGAGATATGCTAGCTACTGAAATATTTCATCAATATTTCCTTTTTGCTTCTTTTTTACATGAATAGCACCATGACTTTTCTCATATTTTTCAATAACCATGTTTATGCCTACTCCTATCACATCTCGAATAGATAATCCTTCTATGGTTGCTATAGTACGAATCTTTGCCATTTTGTCACAATCTACCAAAGTAGAAATGGTCTCGCTTTTTACTTTACCGGACGGTTTCTTTCTTTTGTCAGACTTAACATTATCATCTTTCTTAGATGAAGACGAAGCGATGTCGGCTTCATTATCCGAAGTAAGACCTTGGAGCAGATTGCTCATAGCATCTGAATTGATATCCTTTGCCATAATATATAATTTATTTATAAAACTTCATTTATAGAAGAAAACTATTTCATTCTCTCCAAAAATTCATCAACAAGTGACATGTAGTCAATAGCACCATTACTTTTTTTGTCATAATCGACAATATTGACAGCTTCCAATGGAGCTTGCGCAATAGTCACATTCTTGCGTATTTTCGTTGAAAATACCATTTCGTGGAGTTGGGTACGAAGACCTTCCTCAATATTCTTACTTAACTTTGTCTGTTCCCATCTGGTAATTACAATACCAAATATATTGATTCTTGGATTGAGAACTTTCTTAATTTTGTTGATGAAGTCAAAAATCATCTTCAATCCATTGAATGGCAACACTTCTGCTACAAGTGGTATTATGGCGTAATCTGATGCAGTAAGAGCATTTAAGGTCAACAGACCGAGTGACGGAGGACAATCGATGAGGATGTAATCATACTGCTCCTTGTAGTCTTCAAGAATATCGGAAAGGATTCTTTCACGAGCCATCTTACCTGCCAGTTCTAAATCAGCCTGAGCAAGGTTGAGGTCAGCAGGAATAATATCCAATTTAACGTCTTCTCTTACCTTATATATATTAAGGGATTTGGAAGACTGTTCTTTTAATCCATCATAGATGGTATTTTCGACATCTCCTTTGAGGAGCGAACTTGTAAGGTTTGCCTGGGCGTCAAGGTCTATAAGAAGAACCTTATATCCCTTTGCGGCTAAGATAGAACCCATACTTGCTGTTGTTGTTGTCTTACCGACACCACCTTTATGGTTGGCGAAGGCGATGATCTTTGCTTGTTTTGTCATATTCTTTAATCCTTTTATTATTTTGTTATATACATATATGCTTATATTCTTATGTAGAAAAATAACTATATGCTTATTTTTTCGCTGCAAAGATATAAATATTTGTTTATATTACCAAATAATTATATAAATATTTGCATATATAATTATTTTTTTGTACCTTTGCAGTAGAAATAAAACATAAAGTTATTTATAATATGAAGAAGTTATTTATCACATTAGTATTGTTGTCTGCCTCAGTAGTGGGTTTTGCACAACAGGTATCGGCTCCAGAGCCAGAGTTCATTGGTAGTTATTGTATGCTCACTAGCGATTCTACATACGTCGTTCTTCCAAAGGAAAACGGCAAGGTAGAAAAACACCAGAACAAGTTCTCTAAGTTTTCCAAGATTGCAGGTGCAGTAAGTGACCTCGGTTTTGCAGGTGGCATGGTAGGACTAAGTACAGGTAGCATGGCAGGACTGGAGACCGGTGTAAGAGTGATGGGTACGGCTGCCGGCGTAGGGATTGCTGCAGATGCAGTGAACACTTTAGCTGGAGTGGAAGGAATGGATATTGCTTTTGCTGGAGGCAAGTCTGCTCATTCTATCAAAAAGGACGGAAAGGATATCCGACTGCTCATCAAGGTTGAGAAGAATGATTATGACCCGATGGGCATCTACCGCATCGTGCGATTCAAGGCTTCTAAGAAGGACAGAAGAATACAGTGGCTGACACTCCAGCCTGCGGTGCTCGGAAGCTCTGATGCACAGAAAAAGGGATATCTCTCCTTCTCTGGACACAAGTATGGCAACCAGAGTTATCTGCTTACCATTCCAGCTTCAGAGCTTGAACCAGGAGAGTATGGAATCATCTATATGGCAGTAGCTTCTGCACAGGAGATTCCTTTTGGAACATTTAGTGTAACAAAGTAAAATTACAAGATTATGGAGACATTATTAATGATGTTGTTTGTTGGTGCCTTGGCTAAGGGTACAACAAAGGCTGTGCTTGGTGGCGGTAAGAGAAGAAAGAAGAGAACCAACTGGGACCGTCTCAGCTATGAGCAGAAGGCATGGCTGCATGATCATTCATAAGCTATAATTTCATCATCTAAACAAATTTAAATGGTTCACATCAAGTTTCCCCCCGGTTCGTGAGAATCGGGGGTTTTTATATCTCATAACAAAACCTTTCTGTTATCACTTTTTTTTCTTCGTCACTCAAAACGCCAACAAGTTGTGTTATAAGAGGTATCAGCGTCTTTGAATGTGGTATGTAATCTGTATATACAACAGTAGGAATTGATAGTCTGGAAAGAAAATCATTGCAGATTTTCTGAATTTCGGCTCCATCATTGAATAAGTTGGGTTCGAAAATCCTAGGAAAAGCGATAGAGGATATATTTCTATCCTGATAAGTTTCAGCTAGTCTCATAAAACTTGCTTTCACCACTTCCGGTTGGGGTTCAAGATTGGAGATTTCTTTAATGGGAAAATTCAGTATATTCTTAGTCTTACCTTGATACACCCATAATTTACCTGGAGTAAATAGTTTCTCTTTACAGAAATGCAAATACTTGGCATACATGTCTGGGTATCTCGTGAAGAACCTCTTTGACAGGTAGCTGTCAATGGTTCCATCACAAGATACTGGGTTTACAAGGGTCTGACAGTTGCTAAAGAGAATATCTCCTTTTTGGTAACTTAACAAATCCATTTTCTTTATCTATTTAACTTTTCCTTCACTCATGTACTGAGCATATAAAAGTGAATCAACCAAAATCGCTTTATCTGTTGAGTCTTCTTTCTTCGACAAACTTGCAAGTGCCTTACTAAATACAGACTTATCTTCAATATATGCATCCATAATGAAATATCTGACCCATTCTGTCATATCTTTCGGATATTCCAGATGTAAACGTCTCACAAAGTAGGCAGATAGCAACTTGAACCTAGTCTTGTTGTTAAACCTTACAGGTAATGCTGTTTCCGGATGAATCCAAGTAAATAGTAGATGGGCTGTATTATTTCCCCTATCAATAGCAATTTGAAAACAGGATATATTATAATCATTTTCAATGTCGTTCAGTAGTTCCCTAATTTGCTCTATGGTTGTACGTGATGTTATTTTGAAGCTGACTTCTCTTATAACTTTAGTGTTACTAAATGGCGGATATCCGGTTTTTGCTTCAATAAGCTTTTGCAGTTTATCCATCATAGTTTCGTAGCTTTCCGATGCCCAATATTCAGGAGTTTCTTTAAGATCCTGTTTTGCTACTTCAATTTTCAAAATATCATTTTCCATTTTATACTTCTTTTAAATAATAATATTTAAGCGTCACATTCTTGCGTATTTTCGTTACTATTGTACCGCATAACAGTATCTTCGATACCTCGCACGATTCCCATAAAATAACCTTGTTTGAAGACTTCTTTTATACTTTCTTCCAATATTTTGGGAACGGTGAAACCTTTATTCTCTAAATGTTCTTTCAAATTGTTCCATTCTTTTTGGTAGGTGGCTGCTGCCATCTTCTCTCCATAAGAAACAATTTCACTGAAATGCTTATTTATTTGTTCTTCTGTCATAATCTTATCTACAATACAACTAATTATCGAATTTATTGCCAACAACTTTTGCATAAGTTATTACATCATTACCCAAACTACCTACACATTCGTGAAGAGGAATACCTATATATAGACCTTCCTTTTGCGCAAAGAATGCGCCTTCATCAAAAATAACAACATACTTAATATCGTCATCATCAACATCCTGTAGAACATCTCCTTCCCAAACTTCTCTTCCCTTGCAGTCTTTTAGTCCTGTGAATTGGCAGACGGTAGTCGGTTCTACTGGACATACACCACTATACTCAATCGGGATTATCATTGCATTGCCCGATTTTGAGGTTCTTAGGTTGCCTTCAACCCATTCTTGATTATCAAGACGTTTAGCCTTGAACTTGATATTTTCTATTTTCATATTATCTATATACTTAATTAAAATTGAAGACTTCATTACTACTTGAAAAAGTTTTAGTCTTGTTGGTCTATTTATATAAAAGTCTTTTGATTCTTCTTTTAACCACAAAACTTTCCACGATACAATGAATGGAAAAAAAGAGACCAAACATCTGTATGAAGATTAGAATCATACCAAGACTTTTTATGAAAACCAAACCGCTATATTTCCATCCAAGGTAAGCAGCTAGAATAACTTCGCAGACCATAAACATGGCACTTGTAAAGCTGAAAACAAATGTATAGACGTTCTTCTCTATAAAGTTCATCTGTAAAATCCTATCAAGAGGATTATCATTCTCATGCGCTAATACGTATGATTTTACGGCTTCACTTATGGCTTGTTCGTTACGTACCCACTTGTTTGCAATAAATATTATTTCTGTGATAATCATATCTGATAACCCAGCTACGGCTGCAATATTACGAACTATAATGCAGTCATCACAGCATATCCAAATAGCTAGCCATAGGGGTATTGTACTCATGAAAAGTAAGTTTAAATATTTTTTTTTCATACACTAATCTTTTATTTTTAACTTCTCAAAATAAAACACTACAGGGGCATCAAATGCAGGAATAAGTAAACCGTATGCAATACTCATGTTTACTTGAAATCTAGCTGCACCTCTCAGCAACCCTTCAGCCTGTTGCTTTATAGCATTTCTAAACTGTTCAACGCTCATATCACGTTTACGAAAATTACAGGCACGGCAAGAAGGCATATAGTTTCTGATATTATCTTCACCGTGGAAAACTACAAATTTTCCATCCTTATCACTCCAGCGAGAGTAATGACCTCTATTTTTTGGAACAATATGATCGACCTGCATGTCCTCGTACTTAATTGATTTTCCACAATAAGCACAATAACCATCGTACATTTTGTAAACACGAAGACGTTCTTCTTTCTTCATACGCTATTTCTGTTTTACGTAATAAACTCCATCAATGACTTTTACCTCATAGCAATCGGGACAATAGTGTTTACCATCTATTTCTTCCCAATCAGAGTAGTCGCCAATATCAACTTCTTTGTTGCTGAATAGTGAAGAGCAAGTCTCTGTACCGCCAAATACTACACCACATTTATCACAAACAATCTGATACATAGTTATAAGCTTATACATTATTCTTCTGGTAAATTAAGATCCGTACCGCCATTCGAGCAATCTTTAAGGAAATCATTCACTTCTTCCTCAAAAGATTGTCCGCAATCCTCTTGGAGAGCTTTAATTTTATTGAAGCCAAAACCAACATTACGACAAAGTTCTGCAGTTAGACTATAGTCCTTCTGTGTGGTAAGAATTATCTGAATAACACACCACATACCTCTGTCGAAATCTGTAATTTCTATGCAGCTTGAAGGTACCGCACCTTTTTTATCAGTTTCTATTTTTGCTTTATTTTCGTTCATAATCACTATTTATATTAATTTATATGTACTTTTTCTATTGCCTTGAAAATTTCGAAGGCTATCTGGGGAACCCAAGCATTGCCGTAGGCTTTTATGGATTCCTTTCTCCACCTTCTTTCAGAAATGGTAAGGTGGTCCACATTAAAGGGAAGCCCATCATCTCCTCTACATATAGTGGGTTGAGATTTTGGGAACCCTTTGAATGCATCGCAGCCGCCTCTAAATCTTTTTCTGACCTTTTTGGCAGCATGCCGTTTACTGCCAATGCGGTTAAACTTTGCCCCATCTGACTTTTTGGATTGAACTTCTTCGTATACTTGTCTGCTTCTGCAGTCATTGGTGTAGGAAGTAGCTTCAACGGAAAAAACTCCGTCTTTCCGGTTTTGCCACACCTCTTCAACCCTTGTGTTAGAGGCGTGGGCAATAATCCAGATTCGATCTCTCCGGTGGGGTGCTCCGACGGCACAAGCTGGTATAATAATCGGTTGGACAGAATATCCTTCTCGCTCAAAATCCTCGCAGATTCGCTCGATGGTAAATTTATATTCTTCTCGGTAAATATAACTTTCCTCGAAGATATTGTCTGAACGTCCCACCTTAACTTCACTACAGGGTTCCACCATCGTTCTGATTCCGTTAACGTTTTCAGCAACGACCCAAGTTGGCTGTATCTCTCGAACTGCTCGAAGCATTTCTGTCCAGAGATAACGGTCATCTTCTTTTCCTTTTCTACTACCTGCGACTGAGAAAGGCTGACAGGGAAATCCACCTGTGAGAACATCGACCTTTCCCTTCCATTTTTCAAAATTTGTTGTTGTAATATCTCCATAACTTTCTGAATTAGGAAACCAATATTCTAGTACTTGTCGAGGGAACTCCTGAATTTCACAATGAAACAGATTAGTCCATCCCATCCAGGCAGAAGCAAGTTCTGCTCCACCAATCCCGGAAAAAACACTGGCATGCGTCATCATAATTATATAATTAACAGTTTGCTATTTTGTTATTTCTTCCATAATCCTCCGTCCCTGTAGGTGTACTTAATTTCGTAGATGCAAGCTAGAACTAATGCTAAGACAACTACAATAAATACTATTACAATTGTACTCATATTTTATTTTCTTTAATATATGATTGTAAAAATGCCTGCAAGCTAGAGTAATCTTTGTATGTATATGCCCAGTCTCTAGCAGCAGCGTTTCTGTCTAATATAGTCTTTGTGAGGGTTTTACCTGTTTCCGTATTTGGCAAGAACATATCAATGATATTGTAATCTTCGCTTTCTACCAGGAAGTAGCCCAGATTTTTATGATTGTTGAGAATGATACTGTCACAATTATCATCATAGAATATGACAGGTAATTTCACAAGTGCTTTATATGCCAGATAATCCGTAATGGTAAGAAACAGATTGCATCTATTCTTACTTTCATTATTCGATTGAATAATGGATATGCCTCTTTTGTGAAGAGTAATTGGATTCTTCATATTATTTATATTCAGAAATTCAACGCCGCCATTAATATTTCTGATACCTATACCATGATGAGGATGGTTAAATATCTTGCAGTCTATAGCATAGACGCAACTAGGAAAGAAGGATGCTAAATACCCTTCTTCCAAAAGCTTCTCTTTATCGTTTTCTGATATAGCAGAAAAACATATATACTCAGATGAGTATTGTAGAAAACCATTTGTTTGTTTCATATTTTTATCATTTACCTTTTATACTATATTCTTTATCAGAATAGAGAAATTTTCAGAGCTATTTCCTAGAGCAAAATAATCGCTTATATCCTTCTCTGCCTTTGTTCCGGCAAGAGGTAGCTGCACTCTTTTTACATTATATTTATTCTTGTACTCCTCTACTCTTAAACTCGATTCTTTTACTCCTGTAGCATCTGTATCGTAAAGAAATATTATTGTATGAAATCTTTCAGAAAGCTCTAGAAGCTTATCTTCTGGTATCTTTGCTGTTTCACTGTTAAAAGCGATGGCACTATATCCGTGCGCCGCAAGAGAGAGAACATCCTTTTCTCCACCGGTAATGAAGACAAGCTCCCCCTTGGCAGGAAGCTGTTCCCATCCGAAGACATAAGGTGAAGGTAAGTTCCCGACATAAAGGAATCTGTTCTCGGCTTTAGGGCGATACACCTTAATTCCAGTCATTCCATTGAAGAAATATCCAAACGCAGGAATAGTTTTGCTTCCATACACGTTAAACACTTTACCTTCCTTTTTGGTAAAAGAAACGCTTTTCAAGCTATGCACATGGTATCTCAACAGCGTTGCTTCGTTAATACCATATTTTCCCCAATATTCCTTTTCAGATGTTTGAAAATCCTGTATCACCGGTGTAAAAGACTTAATACTTGATGTACGCCCTTTAGAAATTTCCTTCTTAATCTGAATAATATCAACCTTAGGACGTTTCTCTGCGTTTGGATTACTAGGCTCTATGATATTGAGACATAAATCCTGGTCAATCCTCTTCAGCAGCTCATAGAAATCCGTATTGATATTTATATTCAGAACCTTTGCTGCAATTTCAAAACAGTTTCCGCAACATCTACTGTCTCCAAAATCTTGCAAATAGTAGGTTGTCTCACCATTTTTATTCTTGTTCTCATACAGATGGCAAGACGGTCGCTTGTCATCACTTCGAAATGGACTCTTAAATTTCTTATTAAGACATTCCTTTCCCAAATAGTAGACGAATATTTCAAGTCCACTATTGGTTTTTCTAAGAACTTCTTCGTAAATCTTCATATTAATTATCTTTTTTGCCGTTTTCTTTGCGTTTTGGGGCGTTTTCTCGCACCTGTCGTGCAATTACAGTCTTTTCTCTTTTTAACGCCCCAGTATCCGCTTATTCGGTCTGGGGAGTTCTGAAGTTTATGTCAGGCATGGTCACAACTTGCATCATTTCGTTGAAACGGTCTGCAAGGCGATCGCCATATTTCTCACGGATAGCCTTACCGCTGAGATTGGTTGTCACTATTGTTGGAAGCATTCTTTCATACCGATAAGACAACAACTCCTCTAGCGGTTTATATCTGTTCCCATACTGACAGAAATCACTCTCTTCTGTGCCCAAGTCATCGATAGCGAGGATGAACGTATTCATACATCTATCAAATCTCTTATTATCTGAGGCATACAGATGATACAGTTCTTTCGATGTCAGAAACGTAATACTTGCATGTGTA
>ULYE01024204.1_pt1 | contig 11262 bp, 23 predicted proteins | sample 1961921 | NCBI WGS metagenome assembly ULYE01 (sample SAMEA4835856, study PRJEB28245) | human gut metagenome | biome: gut microbiome; material: fecal sample | place: Denmark | collected 2008 | reverse complement strand
TAGCCGTAAAAAAGGCTGAGGCAGAGAAAATGCTTGTACAGGCGCGTGCCGAGCGCGAAGCCAACGAACTGAAATCTGCAAGCCTTACTCCCGCTATTCTCAAAAAGATGTGGATTGAGAAGTGGGACGGAAAGCTTCCGGTTTATGGAAACGTGCCACAGATTATGATGACCAAGTGATTAACCCTCTCCCTGGTGACAGCAGGGAGAGATAAATAAACAAAAAAATGGAAAAAGAAACATTACAAGCAATCAGTAAAAAAGCAAATGAAATAAACAAAAGCAATGGATGGGGAGTTATGAAAAATAACAAACGTTTCATGGCCCTTACAATAAGTGAACTGTCGGAAATGTTGGAAGCAGACAGAAAAAACAGATGGTCGAGAAATATTATTATGGATTGTATAAAGGATAGTACAGATTCATTGTACTCAATGACTTTATCAGAAGCACATAATTATATTAGCGATTCTAAGGTTTTCAAAAACTGGTTTGAACTAACAGTCAAAGATACTGTTGAAGACGAACTTGCAGATGTTGTGATACGTATTGTGGCATGTCTTGCATCGTTAGAACTACCAATAGAGGAAGAAGACAGAGGCTTGTTCCCAGCTACAAGAGAGAGAATGAAGGAACAGACAGTAGCTGAAAATGTCTACGACTTGACGAAACTTATAATGGACTGTGATGTAAGGGAATTTCAGAATCGAAGCACAATTATTAGATTATGCAACATAGCGTATCTTTGTATAGACTATGCAAATAGTCTTGGTATAGACCTTGTTTGGCATATAAACGCTAAGTTGAAATACAACGAGACACGGTCTTATCATCATGGAGGTAAAAAATATTAGACATGTACGACATCATTAACACCGAGCATAAAGCTCGTAAGCCTCACACTTGTTGTTTGTGCGGTTGCCCTATAGAGAAAGGTGAACAATATATTCGTCAGTATCAACAAAAGGACAGATGTACACTCAAAATGCACAAGGATTGCTTTGGTCTTCTTTCTGACTTTTCAGAGCAAGAGGATTATGAAGAAGGTGTTAGTTCGGAAGACTTCATAAACAGAGTGGACGATTATGTCAATGATAATCACTATCAAGAAGATGGTTGGAACGGCTCTGTATATGAGCGAGTTAAAATGATTGTAAAAGAATTGGAGGAAGAAAAATGAACAGAAAAGAGACAGCAGAACGCATCAAAATAATGCAAGCATTCGTCGATGGCAAACTGATAGAATTCAAGGATTGTATGGGACGTTGGTGTGTAGCAGTAAATCCTTCATGGAATTGGGATAGTGGAGAAGAGTACCGCATTAAGCCAGTACAAAAGTATCGCCCATTCGCTAATACAGAAGAGTGTTGGCAGGAGATGTTGAGGCATCAACCATTTGGATGGATAAAAGACAAAGAAAATGGGGCTTACGTTATGATTACGAAAGTTTATGACGATTCAGGTAAAATGTCTATCAACGGTAATACGGGATGGAATTTTTTTACACTTATGAATTACTACACATTTCCCGACGGCACTCTCTTCGGTTTAAAGGAGGAATAATAATGGCATTTGTATACTGTGACAAAATAGGTGGAGAAAAAATCTCACCAGAAAAACCTATGAGAATTGCTGACTTTTGGATTTGTAAACAGATGTTAAACCTTCCAAAAGGTAGCATAAAGAAGCTTATTGGAAGAGAATTATCTTGGCATGATGAACCTGTAGAACTTAAGGAGGAATAGTGTATGTATAGACCAATTACAATGTATCAGATTGTTTGTGACAGGTGTGGAGAAGTGTTTGGTGGTACCGATACCTGTTCTTCAGTGTTCAGCAATAAAAACATTGATATTGGTGACCACTCAGACTGGGAAGATATTAATGGCAAGCATTATTGTCCAGACTGTTATGATGTTGATGTCATTGATGGAGCGTATAATATTAAAGTAAAGTAGTTATGAACATATTATTTGATAAGACAGTACTATTCATTGATTTGGATGGTACTTTGATTAAAACGGCATCTGGGAAGACGTTTCCCGAAGATTGCACTGATTTCATTATCCGAAAAGAAGTTTTGGATAAGATAGTAGAAAGATTACCAAATTTGTTTTGGATAGGTATCGTTACTAATCAAGGAGGAATACCACAATTCATTTCAAAAAGAGACTTTAAAGCAAAGTTTGAAAGTATTATTCAATTTGTTGGCTCATATTTAGGAAGTAGAATCCCAAAGCTTTGTATTGAAGCAAAAGTTTTCGTAACTGGGTTGTACTGCTATTCTATAGAAAAGAGCGATAAGTACAGAAAACCGAATACAGGAATGCTAGAAATTCTTCAAAAAGATTTTGGTGAACATTCTAAAAGTTCAATGATAATGATAGGCGATGCTAGTGGGAAGCTTGGAGACTTCTCTGACTCAGACAAGAAATGTGCTGAGAACTTTGGCATTGATTATATTGATATAGAGGATTTTCTTAACGATAAAAGCCAATGAAAATAAGAAAAATCAAATTCAAGGCTAAACGTCTTGATAATGGAGAATAGATTGAAGGAGATTTGAAACATAGTACAAGTTATATTGGCATAGGTTATGGAAGACTTCGAAGTAATAGGTTCCATTCACGATAAGGAATGGCAGGAGAAGTTGAACATCAAAAAAGAATAGCGTATGAAAGCAAGATTAGCAAAGAAGATAATTAAAGCGAGTGACTTCTATGGGCTTTATAGTCTGGAATGTAGAGGTAAAAGACGCAAACGTTATCCTTATTGGATTAGACGATGGACCTTTCGTGCAGGTTGGATGTATGCCTCAAAGGGTACAAAAGTGAAACACCGTCGTGTCTTATACTGGTTAAAAAGCTATGACATGCGGCTTGATGAGGCTATTCTTCGTTTGCCGAAGTATACACAGTCCCTTTTGGATGCTATTGAAACAAAACGAATGGAAAGAAAAGTTGCACGAAAAAACATGGCATTGGAACGATTTATACAACGAGTGTTCGCCAAGCAAAGCAGTAAGGAAGGGGACAGTAATGGGAAGGCGGATTTTTCAATATCCAGTAAGATGGAGAGTCTATAACGGCAATCTGTTAGACCGGGAAGCAAGTCGTGAGCTGACCATGCTCTACCAAAGACTCATGGAAGAGGAAAGGAGGAAGAGGGAGTTTGTCCCTTATAGGACTTACTTCCGCTCCTCAATGTTTAATATTATAAAATGGAGACGGCATGAAAATACGTATTGCAAAGAAAAAGCTTAAGAAGGTATTATCTGAAGCCTATCGCAAGAGCAGGAAGCGCATAAGACTAACAAAAGTGGAGTATTCCTTTTATTGGGGGTATAGGTATAGTGGCAGTAATGAGCTTGGTTATATTAATATACCCAAAAAGAAACCATTGAGCATAGAGGAAGGTTTGTGGTTGACCATTGACGCTATATTAGGTGAAGTCAAAGCAAAGAATAAGCCTGCTAAAAAGTGTAGAAGAAGTAACGTACAACATTAAAAAACAAATAATATGAAGATTAACATTTTAGATTTTTTCATGGCAACATTGCAGCTTGCCTTTATCGTGTTGAAAATCTGCGGAGTGATTAACTGGTCGTGGTGGGTAGTGCTCATGCCGATTCTCTTTATTGTAGTTATCTACATCGCTGCCCGTTTGTTTGTGTGGTGGGCGGATAAATATATAAAGCGACGCAGAATCAAAACACCGTGGGATTAAGTTGTAGCATTAAACAAACACACTATGGAGATAAGAATTATCTACAGAACAGAGGTTTCTGTTAGCAACATGATGTTGAAAGCAGAAAAAGGAATAGAGATTTGCCGCGAGGAGGTAAAGGAGGTTTTTCTTGCGGGATATATATCCCATTACTCGCGAAGAAAGCTGTTCGGCATAATCCCATTGCCCGACAAATACGTGTACAATGTATTTCCTCACATTTATGTGCGCAACAAATATACCGATAAGGTAAGCACAGCAAAGCCAAATGTATTGAGCTTCGAAAGCAGAAAACGCCTCATGGAGGAGACATGGCACTTGGAATCATGGCTGCGCAACAAATGTAAGCTATACAAGCTGAATAAGCAGGATGAATAACAAAAAGCGGATGGAGAAGGAAGCAAAACCCCTACTCCATCCGCTTTTTCGTTTATCATCAAGAGTTCACATACCACCAAATCTTGTCTGTTGGATGGTCGCTATCCTCGTCAAGGAGAAAGCTGCGTGCGAGTTCGCAAGACTTCTGTAGCAGTCGGCTGCGGTCGCGGAACCATGAGCGGAGAGTGTCGATGTGGTTTGAGTACATGAGGTTGACGGTTACACAAAAGTCCCAAAAATTGTAATCGTCGGGCAGGGTCGGCTTCATCTTGTCGTAAGCTGACTTTATCTCCTCGTATGCAAAGAACGGAGCATAGCATTTGTGCGTGTCGTCAACGAAGTAATACATTCGCGCGATGGCTGCACGTGCATTGTCTTCCTTGAAATGGTGGTCGGAGTCGAGGAGGTAGAGCATTTTGTGGAGAGCAGACTCCATTTCCTCGTCTGTCATTCCGCACGCATTGTCGCGAATGCGTGAAGCTGCGCTATCGAAAGCGTCAGCAAGTAAGTTGCGTACATTCATAGTTATTTGGTTTTAGTGTTAGACGTTCTGTTTCGGAAGCAGCGGCATATCACCTGCACGAAGGCACAGACATACAGAGCCAAGGTCATGATTATGAGAATAAAATCGGCATCGTACATTTCGTTGGTTATGAACCATGATTCGTAAAATAGCCGTATGGCATTTGTGCCAATGAAGTAAACGAACGGTATGCGCCATATCCAACACAGTCGAAAGAAGTGGCTTGCAGGGAGCATGAAGACTACGGGGAAAACGTAAAGCATAAAATAAATGTAGGCGATGCACTCCTCGTTCTCGCGTATGTCGATAAGTATCTCGCGTGGATTGTCATGAAAGCTGTATACTCCATACATATGGCATAGCATGAGGAAGATAGGCACGTATCTTAGAGACTTCTCGTAGAAGAAGAAAATTGAACGGTTGAGTATTATGCTCACCCCTGCTGTTGTTTGTTTAGATAACTCTTTCATAAGCCTATTGTTTTATAAAAACGTAAAATTAGTAAAAATACTGATAAAATGAAAGAGTTTACAAAGATTTTATAAACAAATGTACGTTTTCTTGATATATATCTATTAAAAAGTAAAAAAGGATGGGGAGATTATTTCTCCTCATCCTCTATCACTTTTCCGACAATCCATTTGTTGCCGTATCTATTAATCCACATGTTGAGCCATTCAAGAGCCGAGAGCAGGTCTTTATTCTCAGTAGATGGTGCGCCCTGTTGGGTAGTGTATTCTCCATAGGACACTCGCCAAAGATTTTCGGGAGTCTTGACAATGGTGAGTGGCGAGCGGTAGGTGGAGTGTGCGTCGTATGTGCGCAAGCTTTGTGGCAGATTCTTGAACATCCGGTGGTAACGGCGGTCGGGGTGTCCTTCTGCCTTGGCGTGTAGGTCGTGTGGCAGTGGGTCGCCTTCTCTCTCAAGCTTCTCCTCGACTGCCTTGCGCACGAATGACGCTCTGTGTCCTCTCACGTTGTCAAGACGCTCGTATACTGCATCGTTCATCCAAAAAGTCATGCGCTTGGGAAATTTGGGGTCGGGCGACATAGCTGCTGCCTTGCGCTTTACGGATGGTCGTTTTGGCACATATCGCTCTATCTCCTGGAGGTTGCCTTTGCTATCTCGCCTGTAAGCAAAAACAAGCGACTGCGTTATCTTGTTGTAGACCTCTGCCTTCTCGCTCTCGGGATAGTCTGCCATGAGCGACTTGACGATTGACTTGAGCTGCGTTTCGCCTTGATAGGCTATCTCTGTGCGGTCAAGTTCGAATAGGTCGTCGTAAATTACTATGATTGATTTCATGCGCAAGTAATTAGTATTGATACTACTATTACAGCGAATATACACCATTCTTTACCATTCATATTTTGCTGCTAAAGATGTTGACTTATTTACTTAACTATTCGGGAATATAACTGTAATTGTTATTCAGATATTCCTTCAATTCATCAATCTGTTCTTCAGATGGTTCATTACTTTCAAGTTCGGAATCATCGAAGAACTCATAATAACCTGTTCCGTTCTCTGCATTATTGATGATGTACTCCGCAACGGTCATGCCGTTCTCAATAATGTATAACTTATCGTCGTGAGCGATTGACTGAACATAAGTATCAATAGACTTTCTCATATTTTTGCGTTGACCGTGTTAGCGAGGGCTAAAGGTTTTAATTGATGCAAAGTTAATAATATTTATCGAACAGACAAATTCATTTCGGGGGAAATATCCCCAATGGCTTTTATGTCTGAAACTGAATCATCTTCGGTGAAGAACTTCACCTTCATGTTGTCGTCGATGTGTGCCATTGCTACTATCTCGCCTTTTTCATCAGAGACAAGACAAATATCTCCACGTACTTCAGACTGCTTGCGGAGATACTTAACGGTCGCGTCCTTAACTGCGAGTAGGTTAAACTCTTTTGTAATTGTCTCTCCCGACATGGGGAAAGAGAATGTGAATTTCTGCTTTTTCATACTGCTTGTTGTTTATTATTGTTCATATACTGTTTAATAACATTCATGCTGCCGTTAACGAGATTAACAATACGGTCGTGGTAGAGCGTGTATTTGTCACAAGCTCCATAGCATTGCACGACTTTCATCTGCTGTAGGTCTACCTCAACGGTTTCAATACGCTTGTTGTCGATACGTGCTGAGAGAATGAGCGAGTTCTGCTTTTCGTAATACTTGTTGGCGTATACACAATGGTGCATCGCTGTGCCTTCCTCGTAGAACTCCTGCACGGACTGTAGCACATGGCATGAGATTAGGTCGTCGCTAATGTTCATGCCGAAGAAACAGCTGTGAGCCTTGACGTATTCCTCGTCACAGGCAATATCCTGCTTGATGCGGTTTAGCTCTGCAACCCTGTCGGCTGCTGTCTCTTCCTTGTCTCTAAGTGCCGTGGCTGCTTGCATAGCCCAGTCGTGAGTGTGAAGCAGATTTTCTGGACACACAAAGTGTGGGTTGCTGAGGTCGCTGCCTATACGCTTCATGTTCTTAATCATGTCGAAATAGGTGGCGTATGCTGTCTGTCCTTCAACGGTGGGGATATAATTGTGTCGGAGCATTATACGCACGGCTTGCATATAGTCCTTGTCCGTAATAAGGTGGTTGTACATCATGTATTGTGCAAGCTCGGGGCGTTGCTTGAGGATGGTTTCGGCAAACTTGTCGGATGAAAGGAAGCGATACCACATTTTACAGTTGCTCTTGTCTATCAAGCTGTCGCAATACTTGTAGGTGCCCATTATCGACTTGTCGTGTATATACTCCACATCTACGTCTGTAAAGTGCATGGACGTGTAGGTAATTTCGGGGTTGTTGCGTATCTCCAATGGTGAGGACAAAAGGAATGCGTCTATATACCAACTTAACGCCCTTTGGCGTGCCATTAGTATTTGCTTCTCGCCTACCTTGTTCCACAGTTGGAACACTTCCCATGTGTCGTAAGATACCTCACGCTTGCGGTTGCGCTTGCGGTTGATGCGGAAGTAGCGGAGTACCTGCCAACCGTGGTACGCTTGATTAATGACGGCATAACAACGGTTGTGCATGTCCTCGTATGCGTGTTTGCCGTATGTGTTGCGGATTAGGCAAGCTGTGTCTCGCTTGCCTATCTCGCTCATTCTGTGTGAGAGTCTTACGACTTCTCGTTCTGCTGTCGTGCGTGGTTTCATATTACATTCCTCCAAATAAATCAAGTTGTAGTGAATTGTCTGAGCCTTTCTTTGCCTTTTTCTTCGCCCTTTTATTCGCCTTAGGCTCGGGGATTAGTACTGGCTGAGGCTTCACCTCCTGCTTTGGCTTCTCTGTCTTTGAAGTCTTTATCTCTGTTCTTGGCGTGTAATCCTTTGTGGGGTTAACGTCCTTCTCCTGATAGTAGTGGACTGCCATTTGTAATACATCATCATCCGATATTGCTGCACAACCGTTGACGGCTTGCTTTTGTGCCTGTTGTGTGACGTAGCGGATGCAATCAGTCATAGACTTTTGCTCGTCCTCATAACGCTCGCGGAAGTTGGGGTCTTGGCTTGCCATTTCCCCTAACTTTGCTTCGAGATATTCCTGTGCTGTCATAATGTTTCTATTTTTGATTCTTACACATTCCTAAGCACTCCAAATTATAGCTGTCGAAATCATCAGCCGTTAGGATAACGTCTCCTGTGCGGTACATGTGATTCACGGTTGCCTTTGCTTCGTGCTCGTCATTTGCTTCAACTTCAACCCTTTTGCATAAGGTCTCGATTATCAATACTTCGTACTTTGCCATAGCTGTATATTTTTTAGTTGTTAATGACGTAATGAAATGATATTGTACATGTGTTGTTAACCATGAGACAAACGGTCTTAAGACTTGTGCTGCCGTCAATGGCATTGTCGTTGACTGATTCCTCAACGCTCTTAAGCCATTGACTTACCTGCTTAAGTATTTCCTTGTCAAGAGCCTTGTCAAGAATCTCAAGGAAAACAACATGGCTGTTGAAGCTGTACATTAGCTTGGCTACACCTCCATTAATGAAGCCTACGACTGTGTCAAACTTGTTCTCACAATATTCATCGTTGTCGAACAGTCCTTCAAACAGCATGTCGCTGCATAAGTCCTTTTCATTAATAGGACATGGGATTACTTTCTTCATAATTGTAATGTTTTATTGTTATTAGTTCCGTTGTCGGTGTCGCTCCGAAATGGTTTCTATCCCCAACGGATGATTTCATCGTGCGTAACAGACTGCCCTGCCGTGTATCTTGCGCAACATGGATAGTACTTCACGCTTGATGATTCTGTTTTGTATTGTGCGTATATGTCTCTCAAGTTCTTTCTTTGTCCAAAACCGCATGGTTGATGGCTTTTTGTCCTGACTGCATTTGCAGCAAAACCACATCACTCCTCCATATACATCACTCAGTCCTACGCAATAGGACGTGCCGTTGATTGTTACTTTCTCTTGCATTCTCCGAATAATTTAAGTTTGAGTTTCGTTGCATTCTCTATCTCCTCATTGACAAATTGACTTGTAATCGGTGCAAGATTCTTTCGCTTCAACTGCTTTTGCCTACTCTCGATATACTCGCCTAATATCTGTCTTAGAAATAGCTGTTCTGCAATGGTTAATGTTATCATACTGTCTGCTTTAGAGCGTCAGCCTTGGTGGGGCAACGCCCCTCCTTATCTTCAATTAGCGTTTCTTTGCCAATATATCTATATAATATTTTATGTTCACGTCAACTTTCACAACTTCGTAATAAGTTTTACACTTCACGTATTGTGATTCTGTCTTGTTGATGAACTGCTTTGCCATTGTTTCGCAATAGCTACCACCAAATGAACCTCCTAACGTGTTTTCGTTTCCGTACTCAAGAATAAAGGTGCGCATTTCTTCATCCCCGTAGCCTTTTCTTGTTGCCACAGCGAGTATACCGAAGTATGAGTTGTGGAAGATGTATTGCTTACCTGTAAATATTACATTTACCTCGCATCCGTTTCTCTTAATTTTGTAAATCTCCATAATCGTATGAGTTTAGAATGTTAATATTAATATTGATGTAATCTCTTGATTACGCTTGCAAAGGTAAAGCAAATACTTTACTAAAGCAAGTTTTTAGTAAAGAATATTCTTTCCTTTAACGTTTCTTAGTAAACAATCTTCTTTACTTATTTAATGTTATGAGTATATTTGCAGTAGTTAACATAAAGTAGATAATTTACATGAGCACAAGAATAAAAGAAATAATGACAAGTAAAGGCTTTACTAACGTGTCATTAGGTGAAAAAATGGGTGTCAGTAAACAAGCGGTTGGACAAATGCTAAAGGCAGAATCTCTAACAACTGCATCACTCGAAAAGATTGCGATTGCTCTTGATGTGCCTATATGGCAACTATTTGCTTCACCCGAAGAGGTCAACACTCCTCAGGAGACCGACGCAGAGTTTGCCGCCTTCGTGCGCTTTAAAGGCATCCACTATACTGCCGACACATTAGAGGAGTTCGAGAGTATTGTAGAAGAAATAAAAAGTATATCAAAATGAAGTGGAAAATATTAGGTATCGTATGCGCAATAGGGTTCTTTGCGTATCTGTTCTTTATCTTTTGTGAAAGCGTGCAAGACAACGGAATGATATACACATTCCATTACTCCTTACGTGCTTTGTTGTGTATTGTTATAGTGGCTTTAACTATTGCGTTTACAGTGTGTTACTTCACATTTGTTCCTAAATACATAAGAAAGCTAACAAATGAAAACAATTTTATATCATTGATATGTACCATACTGTATTGTGCTGTATTTTTGACTGCCGTTTTTTGGTTTTTAAAAATAATCGGACCATTAGGTAAAGAATACGACAGTTATATTTCATTCCAGAAATACGTGTATAAACTTGAAAGAAATATTGATAAATAAAAATGTGCCGCCACGCGAGGGGAAGGGCGTCAGCCCTTGGGGGCGGCACGCCCCCTTATCTTCCCCTTGTTCCTCTTTCCTTCTCCTCCAATATACCCAACCCCTCACCATAGAGAGAAGACACCCTCATTAGTCTCTCGTTAGCTGGACAACAGCAAGGAGAGTAGAATAACCTGAGAATCCTCCAATTTGATTAGGCTGTAAGCGTGATTTGTGCGTTTGCAGCCTTTTTCGTGCAAGTCGATTGGCTTGTTTTGGTCTTTTGGGGTTGATTTTGCGTGTTTTTCCGCTTGATTAGGCGTTTTTACGATATTTATCGAGTTTCCTTTTGTTCCCTTCTGTTCTTTTGAGCAAATATTTGTACAAATATTGTCTTTCTCATGCGTACATCTTTATGTTCTTGACTGTTCATATTTTCCTTTAATATTTGCCTTTGTCTCAAAAATTACGGGGGTTAGACCGCTTGGACTGTTCAAAAAGTCGGTTTTTGGATAGAAAACGCCCGACAAAGGGATTGGCGTGAAAAATGCAAATATCGTCCTTGGACGAAATACGGCAAAATCTATTGGATTTAGGTGTATCTTTGGGCGTTCTAAGTCGTTCTTAGTCGTTCTTTGGCTTGTTTTCATGGCTTTTCATGGCTTCTCCTTCCTTCGGGATGGGTTCGGGATTCGTTCGGGACATGGCATGAAGGCAGAGATTATACCACATGGGAGGAGACTTTATAC
>ULYE01030913.1_pt1 | contig 11330 bp, 8 predicted proteins | sample 1961921 | NCBI WGS metagenome assembly ULYE01 (sample SAMEA4835856, study PRJEB28245) | human gut metagenome | biome: gut microbiome; material: fecal sample | place: Denmark | collected 2008 | reverse complement strand
GATTCTTCCACCCGCAGTTGGCCGACCTTATCAACCCCTTCCTTATGAAGGACATGGACCTCGCCGTCGACCGCCTGAACGACGCCATGGGGCGCAAAGAGCGCATCTTGGTATATGGCGACTACGACGTGGACGGATGTACGGCTGTGGCGCTGGTGTACAAATTTATACAACAGTTCTACTCCAACATCGAATACTACATCCCCGACCGCTACGACGAAGGCTACGGCGTTAGCAAGAAGGGCATCGACTATGCCAAGGAGGCAGGCGTAAAGCTTATCATCATACTCGACTGCGGCATCAAGGCGGTGGACGAGATAGCTTACGCCAAATCGTTAGGCATCGACTTTATTATATGCGACCACCACATGCCGGACGAAGAGCTGCCGCCTGCCGTGGCCATACTCAACCCCAAACGGCCCGACGACAGCTACCCCTTCAAGCATCTGTGCGGATGCGGTGTGGGATTTAAGCTGATGCAGGCGTTTGCCAAGAACAACGGCATACCCTTTGCAAGGCTCATACCCCTACTCGACCTTTGCGCCGTGAGCATCGCCGCCGACATCGTTCCGGTGACCGACGAGAACCGCATCCTTGCCTACCACGGACTGAAGACGCTCAACCAGAACCCGAGCATAGGCCTTAAAGCCATTATCGACATCTGCGGACTGGGCGGCAGGGACATATCCATGAGCGACATAATCTTCAAGATTGGGCCGCGCATCAATGCCTCGGGACGCATGGAGAACGGACGCGAGAGTGTGGACCTGCTCGTGGACAAGGACTTCTCGGGTGCACTGGAGAAGGCAAAGCACATCGACTGCTACAACGAGCAGCGCAAGGACATAGACAAGCAGATGACTGAAGAGGCCAACCATATTGTGTCGCGACTGGAGAGCCAGTGCCACAGGTCGTCTATCGTGCTGTACGATGAGAACTGGAAGAAGGGCGTTATAGGCATTGTGGCATCCCGACTGACCGAGATATACTTCCGTCCGACGGTGGTGTTGACACGCGACGGCGACTTTGCCACGGGCTCGGCACGCAGCGTTACGGGCTTCGACGTCTACTCGGCTATCAAGAGTTGCCGCGACTTATTGGTAAACTTCGGCGGACATACGTACGCTGCCGGACTGACGCTGCGCTGGAACGACATACAAGCCTTCCGCAAACGCTTCCAGCAATACGTAGACGAGCACATACAGCCGGAACAGACGGAGGCTATGCTAAACATTGACGCCGAGATCGACTTCAGGGACATTACCAAGAAGCTGCACTCGGACCTCAAGCGCTTTGCGCCGTTCGGGCCGTGCAATCCCAAGCCGCTCTTCTGCACAACCGGCGTGTACGACTATGGCACGAGCAAGGTCGTGGGCAGAGAGCAGGAGCACATCAAGCTCGAGTTGGTCGACTCGAAGTCGAGCAACGTGGTTAACGGCATTGCCTTCGGACAGAGCGCGTCGGCACGATACATCAAGTCGAAGCGCAGCTTTGACATTGCCTACACCATAGAAGACAACGTGTTCAAGCGCAATATGGTGCAGCTGCAGATAGAAGACATACGGCCAGCCGAAGAAGACGACTGATAATATGGACGACAAGATATTTCTGGATATACTGCACATGGTGTGGGGCTACCCCACATTCCGTGGTATCCAGAGCGACATCATACACAGCATTGCCGAGGGCAAGGACACCCTCGGACTGATGCCAACGGGCGGAGGCAAGTCGCTTACCTTCCAGGTTCCGGCTCTTGCGCAAGAGGGTGTGTGCATTGTCATTACCCCACTAATAGCCTTGATGAAGGACCAGGTAGACCACCTTAGACGCAAGGGCATTGTAGCGGCTGCCATCTACTCGGGTATGTCGAGGCACGAGATAACAGCGGTGCTCGACAACTGCATCCTTGGATGCACCAAGCTGCTGTATGTATCGCCCGAGCGCATCGGCACAGAGCTGTTCAGACAGAAGCTCGAGCGCATCAAGGTTAGCTTTATAACGGTGGACGAGGCACATTGTATATCGCAGTGGGGCTACGACTTCCGCCCCTCTTACCTGCACATCGCCGACATTCGACAGCTCAAACCAAACGTGCCTGTACTGGCGCTAACCGCCACAGCCACGCCGCAGGTGGTGGACGACATACAGAGGCAGCTCGGATTCAAGGCCGACAACGTGTTCAAGATGAGCTTCGAGCGAAAGAATCTTGCCTATGTTGTTAGAGAGACGCTCGACAAGGAAGCCGAGATGATACACATACTCAAGTCGGTAAAGGGCAGCGCCATTGTATATGTACGCAGCAGGCAGCGTACCAAGGAGATTAGCCAGCTGATAGAGCAGAACAACATAAGCTCCACCTTCTACCATGCCGGACTGGAGCATGGCACAAAGGACGAGCGCCAGAAGCAGTGGCACGACGACGTGAAGCGTGTAATGGTGGCTACCAACGCCTTCGGCATGGGTATCGACAAGCCCGACGTGAGGGTTGTTATCCACTACGACTGCCCCAACTCCATAGAGGCTTACTTCCAGGAAGCGGGCCGTGCCGGACGCGACGGCAACAAGGCATACGCCGTATTGCTGTACAACGCAAGCGACAACAAACGACTACTTAAACGCATTGCCGAAGAGTATCCCGACAAGGAGACGGTGGTGAAGATATACGAGCACCTTGCCTACTACTTGCAGATAGCCGCAAATACGGGTTACGGACACACATTCCAGTTGGATGTGGACCGATTTGCACGCACCTTCAAGCACTTCCCCACTATCGTCAACTCGGCTCTCCGTATTCTGTCGCGTGCCGGATACATCCACTATGAAACCGACCCTGACTCGAGAACCCGACTGAGATTTCTGCTCGACCGCGACCAGCTGTACATCCTCAACGACTCATCGCCCGACGAAGAGGCTGTGATAAGCGTGGCTCTAAGAGAGTATAGCGGCATGTTTACCGACTACCGCTACATCGACGAGAGCCGCATAGCGCAGCTTTCGGGCGTACCCGTCAATAAGGTATACCTCATACTGAAGAGCCTCAACCAGCGGCGCATAGTACACTTCATCCCACAACGCACCGTTCCGCTCGTGACATACACACGCGACCGCGAACTGCCGGAGAACGTGGTGATACCCACATCGGTGTACGAGGACCGCAAGAAGCTATTCGAGTGGCATATCAAGCAAATGCTTTTGTATGCCATGAACAACAACGTATGCCGTAGCCGGCAACTGCTGCGCTACTTCGGCGAGGAGCAAACAGCCGACTGTGGAAAATGCGATGTGTGCCTTGCACGAAAAAACGAGAGCCAAACAGATACCGACGCAAAGGACGCACGACAAAAGATACTGGCATTGCTAAGCGACGGCGAGTGGCACCAGAAGACCGAACTGCTGAAAATTGACGCTCCGAAAGAGGCTGTATCCAATGCCATAAGGTACCTTGTATTGGAAGAACTCATCAGTATTGACCACGCTAAGGTACGTGCCAAATAAAACTATTATTAAAATTAATTAAATACGTAAGGTATTATCTCGCTTATCATTATTTTTTGTTTACTTTTGCAGTATACAGACAATAGATAACAGAAATACTAAAATAAGAAAACATATATGTTCGAAAATTTAAGCGACAGACTTGAACGCAGCTTCAAGATTCTCAAAGGCGAAGGCAAAATTACTGACATAAACGTTGCTGAAACCCTCAAGGATGTTAGACGCGCGTTACTTGATGCCGACGTAAACTACAAGGTGGCAAAGACATTCACCGACACCGTTAAGAAGAAGGCCCTCGGTATGAACGTGCTGACAGCTGTGAAGCCAAGTCAGCTCATGGTCAAGATAGTACACGACGAGCTTGCAGAGCTTATGGGCGGCGAGGCAGCAGAGCTGCATCTCACCGGCAAACCAGCCATTATATTGATGAGCGGTCTGCAAGGTTCGGGTAAGACCACCTTCTCAGGAAAGCTTGCCAATATGCTCAAGACAAAGCAGCATAAGAAGCCTTTGCTCGTGGCCTGTGACGTATACCGTCCTGCTGCTATCGAACAGCTTAAGGTTGTAGGAGAGCAGATAGGTGTACCTGTATACACCGAGCCAGACAACAAGGATGTTGTAGCTATCGCCAACAACGCCATCAAAGAGGCCAAGGCCAAGGGCAACGACGTCGTAATCGTCGATACAGCAGGTCGTCTTGCCGTAGACGAGGAGATGATGAACGAGATTTCTAATCTCAAAAACGCCATCAACCCAGACGAGACACTGTTCGTTGTCGACTCGATGACCGGACAGGATGCCGTAAACACAGCCAAGGAATTCAACGACCGACTCGACTTCAACGGCGTTGTTCTTACCAAGCTCGACGGCGACACACGCGGCGGTGCTGCATTGTCTATCCGCACTGTCGTAACAAAGCCTATCAAGTTTGTAGGTACCGGAGAGAAGATGGAGGCCATCGACGTGTTCCACCCATCGCGTATGGCAGACCGTATACTCGGCATGGGCGACATCGTGAGCCTTGTAGAACGTGCTCAGGAGCAGTTTGACGAAGAAGAGGCACGCCGCTTGCAGAAGAAGATTCAGAAGAACAAGTTCGACTTCAACGACTTCCTCGGACAGATAGAACAGATTAAGAAGATGGGTAACCTCAAGGACCTCGCATCCATGATTCCTGGTGTAGGTAAGGCCATAAAGGATGTTGACATCGACGACAACGCTTTCAAGGGTATCGAGGCTATCATCAAGAGTATGACTCCGAAGGAGCGCACCAACCCCGAAATACTCAACCAGAGCCGCCGTATGCGCATTGCCAAGGGTAGCGGAACAAATATTCAGGACGTAAACCGCCTGATTAAGCAGTTCGACCAGACTCGCAAGATGATGAAGCTTGTAACTGGTACCAATATGGCTAAGATGGCAGGAATGATGGGCAAGATGAAGGGTATGCCCGGAATGCCTAAATTTTAAACAACAATAGAATATGCAACTGATTGACGGAAAAGCAACTGCCGAAGCCATCAAGGCTGAAATAGCCGAAGAGGTGAAGGCCATTATCGCGGCTGGCGGCAAACAGCCCCACTTGGCTGCCGTGCTCGTGGGCCACGACGGAGGTTCGGAAACATACGTTAAGAACAAGGTGTTGGCATGCGAGAAGTGTGGATTCAAGTCGACACTTATACGCTACGAAGCCGACGTCACAGAGGAGGAGCTTCTCGCTTGTGTAGACCGTCTCAACCGCGATGAGGATGTTGACGGATTCATCATACAGCTGCCTCTGCCAAAACATATCGACGAACAGAAGATAATAGAGGCTATCGACTACCGAAAGGATGTCGATGGCTTCCACCCTATCAACGTTGGACGCATGGCTATAGGTCTGCCTTGCTTCGTGTCGGCTACGCCATTGGGTATAATAACATTGCTTAAGCGCTACAACATACAGACATCAGGCAAGAAGTGCGTGGTGCTGGGACGCAGCAATATCGTGGGCAAGCCTATGGCGCAGCTTATGATACAGAAGCAGTATGGCGACTCAACGGTGGTGGTGTGCCACTCGCACACCAAGGACATCAAGAAGGAATGTCTTGACGCCGACATCATTATAGCAGCCATCGGACAGCCCAACTTCGTTACAGCCGATATGGTGAAGGAAGGCGCCGTAGTGGTAGACGTTGGCACAACACGTGTGCCAGACGCTTCACGCAAGAGCGGATTCCGACTCAACGGCGACGTAAAGTTTGACGAGGTGGCACCTAAGTGCTCCTTCATAACACCCGTTCCGGGTGGCGTCGGACCGATGACTATATGCTCGCTTATGAAGAACACACTGGCAGCAGGAAAAAGAGAATACTATAAATAAGGCAGGAAGACAAATACCAAAACAAGTATGACAGCAGACGAATACTACAAACTCGGCAACGAATACAGACGCAAGGGCGACTGGCAGCATGCTCTCGACAACTATCTTGAGGCTATTGCTCTCGACCCCATGTCGCCTGCGGTAGAGGCCAAGCGTATGCTCGACGACATTCTTGCCTATCGATGTAAAGATATGTACAATCCCTAAGGATAGAGATTGAATGACGCCTATAAAACAACTTAAAAACCCTTATTTCTAAATACAAACATTATGGGAAAAATTAAAGGTGCCATCGTGGTCAACACCGACCGCTGCAAGGGTTGCTCCTTATGTGTGGTGGCGTGCCCTAAACAAGTTATTGCTCTGACAGCGAAAACTGTCAACGTGCATGGCTATCGCTATGCAGAGGCGGTTAATCCTGACGACTGCATCGGTTGCGCATCGTGCGGAATTGTATGCCCCGACGGATGTATCACTGTTTATCGTAAAAAAATGGAGGACTAATCACTATGGCAGAACAAGAAGTAAAACTTATGAAAGGCAACGAGGCGCTTGCACACGCTGCCATTCGCTGTGGTGTAGACGGATACTTTGGCTATCCTATCACTCCACAAACAGAAGTCATTGAGACTCTCGCCGAACTGAAGCCGTGGGAAACCACCGGTATGGTTGTGGTTCAAGCAGAGAGCGAGGTGGCATCTATCAACATGGTATATGGCGGCGGAGGTGCCGGCAAGAAGGTGATGACATCATCTTCAAGCCCCGGCGTTTCGCTTATGCAGGAGGGCATCAGCTATATGGCTGGAGCCGAGGTGCCTGGCCTTATCGTCAACGTACAGCGTGGCGGTCCTGGCCTGGGTACTATACAGCCTTCGCAGAGCGACTACTTCCAGGCTACACGCGGTGGCGGCAACGGCGACTACTACCTCATCGTGCTTGCACCTAACTCGGTGCAGGAGATGGCCGACTTTGTAGACCTTGCCTTCACACTTGCCTTCAAGTACCGCACACCTACTATGATTCTTAGCGACGGTGTCATCGGACAGATGATGGAGAAGGTGGTACTGCCTCCATTCAAGCCACGCCGCACCGAGGAAGAGATTCTGAAGGAGTGTCCTTGGGCCTCTACCGGATGCAACGGCACACGCAAACGCAACGTTATCACCTCTCTCGAACTGAAGTCGGAGGTTATGGAGGAGCGCAATATCCACCTTCAGGAGAAGTACAAGACTATCCGCGAGAACGAGGTGCGCTACGAAACCAAGTTCATGGACGATGCCGACTATATGATTGTAGCCTTTGGCAGTGCAGCCCGCATTGCCGAGAAAGCCATCGAGATGGCACGCAAGGAAGGCATAAAGGTTGGCTTGTTGCGCCCAATTACATTGTGGCCGTTCCCAACTAACGAGATTGAGGCTGCCGCAAAGAATGTCAAGGGCATATTGGTAGCAGAGATCAACGCCGGTCAGATGGTTGACGACGTTAAGCTCGCTGTCAATGGCAGCGTACCGGTAGTACACTATGGTCGACTCGGTGGCATTGTGCCAGAGCCAGAAGAAATGGTTAACGTTATAAAGGAGAAATTGGTATGAACGATATAATATCACCCGAGAATCTGGTATACAAGAAACCGGACCTTCTCAACGACACCCACATGCACTATTGTGCAGGCTGCTCTCACGGTATGGTACACAAGCTCGTGGCAGAAGTTATCGAGGAAATGGGTATGCAGAACAAGACAGTTGGTGTTAGCCCTGTTGGCTGCGCCGTGTTTGCCTACAATTATATCGACATCGACTGGCAAGAGGCTGCACACGGACGCGCACCTGCTTGCGCCACTGCCATTAAGCGTTTGTGGCCTGACCGCCTTGTATTTACATACCAGGGCGACGGCGACATGGCTTGTATAGGTACTGCCGAAAGCATACACGCACTGAACCGTGGCGAGAACATCACCCTCATCTTCATCAACAACGCCATTTATGGTATGACTGGTGGACAGATGGCTCCTACTACTCTTATTGGACAGAAGACCTCTACCTGCCCTTACGGACGCGACCCGAAACTGCACGGATGGCCACTCAACCTCTCTGAGATAGCTGTAACACTGCCGGGCACATGCTATGTGTCAAGACAGAGCGTGGAGAATGTGGCATCTATACGCAAGGCTAAGGCCGCCATCAAGAAGGCATTCACTGCCTCTATGGAAGGCAAGGGCTCATCGCTCGTCGAGATTGTTGCCACATGCAACAGCGGATGGAAGATGTCGCCAGTAAACGCCAATAAGTGGATGGAAGAAAATATGTTTAAACAGTACCCCAAAGGTGACTTAAAAGACACGACAAACCTATGAAAGCAGAAATAATTATATCAGGCTTCGGAGGACAGGGTGTACTCTCTATGGGCAAGATTCTTGCCTACTCCGGACTAATGGAAGATAAGGAGGTAACATGGATGCCGGCTTACGGACCAGAGCAGCGTGGCGGTACAGCCAACGTTACGGTTATCGTGAGCGACGACCGCATTTCGTCACCAATCCTAAGCCACTACGATGTGGCTATCGTGCTAAACCAACCATCGCTCGACAAGTTTGAGCCTAAGATCAAGCCGGGCGGCATTCTTATCTACGACGGATTCGGTATTATCAATGCTCCTACACGTAAGGACATCAATGTATACCGTATCGACGCTATGGACAAGGCTGCCGAACTGAAGAACTCTAAGGTGTTCAATATGATTGTGCTTGGCGGACTGCTTAAGGTTTGCCCTATCGTGAGCACCGAAGGCCTTAACAAGGCTCTCTTCAAGACTCTGCCCGAACGCCACCACAACCTCATACCTCTCAATATGCAGGCTGTGGACGAGGGCATGAAGATTATTGAGCAGCTTCAGGCTGCCGAGTAAAACGAGTAAAAATAAAGAAATACTTAATTTTTTATAACTCTCTAATTATTCATAGGGGTGGGCTGCAGTGATGCACCCCACTTTTTTTTTAAGACTTCAAGAGCTTAATAAATGAACAAACCTAAATCCCTAATCTGCCGATATGCCATTGCTGCAATGGCTCTCTTAAGCTTTGCCTCACAACAAGCCGTTGCTTCAACTACCGACTACACCAAATATGTCGACCCTTTTATAGGCAATGCCGACAACGGACACACGTTCCCCGGAGCCTGCCGCCCGTTCGGAATGATACAAACCAGTCCGGTTACGGGAGCTGTGGGTTGGCGCTATTGTGCCGAGTATGTATACAGCGACTCTATAATATGGGGATTCACACAAGACCATCTCAACGGCACTGGATGTATGGATCTCGGCGACATTCTTGTTATGCCATCCACCGGCAAGCGCACACGCTCATGGGACGGATACCGCTCACGCTTCAACAAGGCACAAGAGATAGCCACACCCGGCTACTACTCTGTATACCTATCAGATGCCAAGGTCAAGGCAGAGCTTACCGCTTCGCCGCACGTGGCGTTCCACCGATATACCTACGACAGCACCGACTCTACCTCTGTGCTTATCGACCTACAGCATGGTCCAGCCTGGAACGACAAGCAATACCACTCGCAAGTAAATGTTTGCGACACCCGTTGGGAGGATGCCTACACACTTGTTGGACATGTACAGAACACTGTATGGGTGAAGCAGGACTACTTCTTCGTGCTTAAGTTTAACCGCCCCGTAGCAAGCCACATCAAGCTTGCAAAGGCTGCCGACACCGAGAAGGGACACCGCATCGTTGCCACTTTCGACGGTATTGGGCAGGGCGAACAGCTGCTTATGAAGGTAGCCATATCGACAACAAGCATCGACGGAGCCAAGAAGAATCTCGCTGCCGAGGTGCCCCACTGGGATTTTGCAGCCGTCAAGAGGGCTGCCCACGACGAATGGAACACCTACCTCAAGCGCATCGACATCGATGGCACGGAGGAACAGAAGAAGAACTACTACACATCCTTCTACCACGCACTGATACAACCCAACCAGATAGCCGATGTGGACGGCATGTACCGCAACGCTGCCGACAAGATAGTAAAGGCAGAAACCGGACAGTTCTACTCCACCTTCTCTTGCTGGGACACCTATCGTGCAGCTCACCCGTTCTACACCATCGTTATGCCCGAACGCGTAGACGGTATGGTTAGCTCGCTTGTAGAGCAGGCAGAGGTGCAGGGTTTCCTGCCTATATGGGCTTTGTGGGGCAAGGAGAACTATTGCATGGTGGGCAACCACGCTGTGTCTATCGTTGCCGAAGCCTACCACAAGGGATTCCGTGGATTCGACGCAGAGCACGCTTTCCAGGCAATAAAGAACACGCAGACCATTTCGCATAAGCTCAAGAGCCACTGGGAGACATACAACAAGTATGGCTATCTGCCTACAGATGTAGTAAAGTCGGAGTCGGTTTCGTCTTCACTCGAATCGATGTACGACGACTATTGCGCTGCCGACATGGCACGGCTTATGGGCAAGAAGCACGACCAACAGTACTTTGCACGCCGCTCGCAGTTATACAAGAATCTGTTTGACAAGTCTACCGGATTTATGCGCCCACGCCTTTCAGACGGCACCTGGAAGACTCCGTTCGACCCTAACAGCCTTGCACATGCCGAAAGCATTGGCGGCGACTATACCGAAGGCAACGCATGGCAGTATACTTGGCAGGTGCAGCACGACATACCAGGGCTTATAAAACTCTTTGGCGGCAAGGAGCCGTTCCTCAAGAAGCTCGACCAGTTCTTCTCGCTGCAACTTAAGAGCAACCTTGCCGACGTCACTGGTCTAATAGGACAATATGCCCATGGCAACGAACCGTCGCACCATGTGGCTTACCTCTATACGTTGGCGGGCCGTCCTTGGCGCACACAGGAGCTGATACGCGAGATATTCGACACGCAATACCGCCCCACCGTAGACGGTCTCTGCGGCAACGACGACTGCGGTCAGATGTCGGCTTGGTATATGCTGTCGGCCATGGGCTTCTATCCCGTCAACCCCGTCAGCGCTCAGTATGTCTTTGGTGCTCCGCAGATAAAGAAGATTACTGTTCACCTGCAGAACGGCAAGACATTCACCGTGATAGCCAACGGACTGTCAGAAGCCAACAAATATGTTGAAAGCATCACGCTCAACGGCAAGAAGCTCTCAAAGAACTACATTGACCATGCTGCCATCATGAACGGCGGCACATTGGTATACAAAATGACGTCGAAGAAAATGCACGACAAACATTAATATAGGCACACATCATAGCAACCGCATTTTTACCATTGCATTGTCAAAAAGAATTGCTGCGGCACAACTCCCAATGAGCTGTGCCGCAGTTTTTTTATATATTTATTACTTCTTCTTCGGCATTTTCGTCAGTTTATACGCCACGTGCATCATCACATAATTAGGTATGGTGTTGCGCCATACTTCGGTGCGTCCCTGTGCATTCACCGTATATGTGGTGTTGGACAGTTGA
>ULYE01001705.1_pt1 | contig 11347 bp, 6 predicted proteins | sample 1961921 | NCBI WGS metagenome assembly ULYE01 (sample SAMEA4835856, study PRJEB28245) | human gut metagenome | biome: gut microbiome; material: fecal sample | place: Denmark | collected 2008 | reverse complement strand
CTTTGTTTTATTAGTAATACGAATCGAACGAGAAGAATACTTAAATTTGTAGTAGAAAAGCTGACAATAAACATATAAGTAATCTTCCTTTATCATACGTATCATTATAAAAGAATAAGAGAATCATATGAATAAGAGAATTACATCATTGCTCTTTTCGAGCATCTTGCTGGCAACGCCTATGTCGATCCAAGCCCAGTATCATTCGCAGGTCTGGAATCCCGATAATGGCAACGGTACTTATACCAACCCCGTAATTTATGCCGACTATAGCGACCCAGACGTGGTAGCTGTTGGAGAAGATTATTATCTCACGGCTAGTTCTTTTAATTGTATCCCAGGTCTGCCTATCCTTCATAGCAAGGACCTGGTAAACTGGGAGATTATCGGACATGCCCTGCAGGAACAGGAACCCAAGGAACTTTTCAACCTGCCTCAACACGGCAAGGGAGTTTGGGCACCAGCCATCCGACACCACAACGGCGAATTCTACATTTACTGGGGCGACCCAGACCACGGCATCTTCATGGTGAAGACCAAAGACCCACGTGGCACTTGGGAGAAACCCGTCTGCGTTATAGCAGGAAAAGGAATGATAGACCCTTGTCCACTCTGGGATGAAGACGGAAGATGTTATCTCGTGAATGGATGGGCAGGAAGCCGTTCCGGTTTTAATTCCGTTCTCACTGTTCGTGAGCTTTCTGCCGATGGAACCAAGGCGATAGGCAAGCCTCGCATCGTTTTTGAAGGAGGACAGAAGAACCACACCACAGAAGGTCCGAAGTTCTATAAGCGAGATGGATATTACTGGATTATGTGCCCAGCTGGAGGCGTAGAGATGGGCTGGCAACTTGCCATGCGAAGCAAAAACATATATGGCCCTTATGAAGCCAGAAAGGTGATGGCACAAGGCAAAACGAAGATTAATGGTCCTCACCAAGGAGCATGGGTTCATACATCGCAAGGCGAAGACTGGTTCCTTCATTTCAATGACAAGGCAGCATACGGTCGCGTCGTCTTCCTGCAGCCTGTAGATTGGAAAACAGGATGGCCAGTAATGGGCAATGACAAGGATGGCGACGGATGTGGCGAGCCTTATCTCACCTATCGCATACCGAAATCGACATCAAAGGTAAAGATGAATCCTCAGGAATCTGATGAATTCAACAGCACAGAGCTAGGCTTGCAATGGCAATGGCACGCCAACTATAACCAGCTTTGGGGAATGCCAACCAATAATGATTGTCTGCGATTATATACCGCAGATCTTACCGCAACAGATGAAGCTGGCAAGCCATTACCATTCAAGAGTCTTTGGCAGGCTGGCAATCTTCTACTCCAGAAGACTCCAGCCAAGGATTTCACTGCTACCGCAAAGATTCGCTTTGCATCGAAAGAGGATGATCAGTATGGCGGTGTCATTATGATGGGCAGGGATTATCAGGCACTGGTTGTCCGTCGCATGGGAGATAACTTCCTACTCCAGCAGCTTTCTTGCAAGGATGCTGATTTAAGCGGCATTGAAACAGAGAAGACACTCGCTACCTTCAAGCCATCAGAGAAGGATACCATTCCATATTCTCCAGCCATCTATCTCGATATCTATCTCCAGATGAAGGTAAAAGACGGCAAATGCCAGTTTGCTTACAGTCTTGACGGCAAGCGATACAGAAACGCAGGCGATTTCTTTATCCTGAGACAAGGCAAATGGATAGGAGCCAAGATGGGATTTGTGAGCGAGCGCAAGAACACCAAGGGCAACCGAGGATGGATTGATGCAGACTGGTTTAGAGTAACACGCTAATCTACGACTATATATAAAAGGTGGATGCGAGAAATCTTACTTAATAAGATTCTGCATCCACCCATTTTTCAGTTATTCATTACAAAGCGCAGGGCTGCACCTCCCGAAGCCTGCAGATGAAGCTTCAGCTGCTTGCCCGCCTTGACATTCACCACTGTAGAAGAAACCTTGGTGCGGGTCTGCAAAAATGGATCATCATTGTAGATTTCCACACGATATTTCTTGCCTTTCTGCAGGAAATCAGCAGTATTGAGGGTGATATCACGAGCCTGCAAGCCATTCATCGCTCCCACAAACCAATCATTACCTGTGCGGCGAGCCTGAATGATATACTCTCCTATCTCTCCAGCCAGAGCCTTGCTCTCATCCCATACCGTAGGACAATGCTTCCAGAAATCCAATTCCTTCTCTCCCTTATAGACATCCGGCAAATCATACCAATACAGGAAAGTAATCGGACTGTAATATACCACTGGCATTGCCAACTGATGAGCCTTCGTATTCTTCACTCTGCCATTGAAATAACAAGGGGTATAATCAGCAGGACCGCAGAGGAAACGGGTAAATGGCAAAATCGTATTGTGCTCAGCATCTGGCATTTCCTCGTTGCCGCCAATACCTTCTTGCGTCATCAAGTTAGGATAGGTGCGGCTCCATCCCGTAGGACGATATTCGTCGTGAATATCCACCATGATATGGTGGTCAGCACACTTTTTCACAGCTTCATGAAGCCAAGTGGTCCATTGCTGTGAGCCAACCTGCACAAAGCCAAACTTGATACCGCTGATGCCCCACATCTCGTAGAGAGGAAGAATCTGGACTAATTCCTTATAAAGATCACGCTGATTAACATAGAGCCACACACCGATGCCCTTGCTCTTGGCATACTGGCAGAGCTTTGACATATCTATATCACGATTGGCAGCCACCCTCAAGGCTGAAGAAGACATATTCTTCTCCGGACCATACCAATTAGCATCCAATTCTATATATTGCAAACCTCTATCCACGCAGAAATCCACAGCCTCCATACAGGTCTTCATATCCAAGCGACATACACGGAAAGCCTTGCCTGGCTTAATCCAAGAGGTATCCTGTATCTGGCAAGGGGCATTGAGATTGAGCACCATCTGCTTGTTATTGATCAGGTTGATAGCCTTCTCACCCACCATGATGAATCGCCAAGGCATATCGTATGCAGTGATGATATTAGCAGTATCAAACATAGAAATCTGAAGTTTATTGTCTTCCACCAATTTCAATCTTCCTCTAGAAAAATCGCTCAAGGCAGCCTCCCCGATAGCTGCATAAAGACCATTGGCAAGATGGAGAGTCAAAGGGCGCTCAGATTCTTTCTTCCAAACAGCTTCACTCTTCAAGAGTTTCACCTTATTGGATGGAGACTGTGCCCACGCAAAATGATAAGCTTCTGCATCTGGGGCAAAGCGGAAGGATGTGAGATCTTCGCTGATGTGCATAAACAAACCGTTTACCGCCTCAGGAAAGTGATAGCGGATTGCCACTCCCTCGTTGTATGCTCTCACGATGATATCGAAGAGATACAGCTGGCGCTTGTCGTAACCTTTGTCACTATTATCATACTTGCCACCTTTCAAGAGATGAATAGTCATCTCGTTGTAATGGTCACGAATCTGGGCATACTCACCGTAGACTGGCTTCCAGGTATTGTCCTCGGAGCGACGATCCACACTCATTACCTCCATGCCATGAGTCCAAACCTTACTATTATCCACAGGGATTCTCATCGCCGACTCCACCAAGTGGTTGTCGATGTTCACACCCAGTTCACCTTCTTCCACCACAGATTTATTGGCATAATCCAAGTGATAAGTCAATCTTCCATCTTTTTGGGAGAAGACGAATTGATACTTACCATCGGGAGACTGTAATATTTGAGCATGGCTCATTAAAGCAACCATCGCCATAGCGCAGGTAATACCCCAACGCAACATTGAATGTAGATTCTTCATTTTGTTCATACATTTTATATAAATAACGTCTTTACTTAATAATACGTATAAATCAGAGAAAATACTTAAAAGACAACAAGAAAGTAATATACAATGAAGATGTTGAAGAAAAACTGACATAAGAACAAATTCTCATTCGTATTATTTAAAATATACGATTAAAAATATGAAGCTAGCTAACATGATGCTCTTATCGAGCATTCTCTTACCAGTCCATTGGGTGTCCATGCCTAATATCATTCGCAGGTATGGAATCCCGACAATGACAATGGCACTTACACCAACCCCGTGATCTATGCCGACAATAGCGCCCCCTGACGTAGTGGCTGTAGGCGAAGACTATTAGCTTATGGCAGAGTTCATTCAACAGTATTCCGGGTCTTCCTATCCTTCATAGTAAGGACTTGGTGAACTGGAAAATCATCGGACATGCCTTACAAGAACAAGAACCCAAGGAACTGTTTGACCATCCCCAGTATGGCAAGGGCATATGGGCTATGCCTCAGAAGACAGGAATATGCTTCTTGCGGCCATTCATATGGGTAACAACAATCTCTACAGGTTGACCAGCTCGTTTAAGTGGTTGTTCCCAAGAAAGGATATTCAAAATAGGGCTGAATCCATAGCCAGGCGACTCTGGCCATAATCCAGAGTTTCCTCCACGCACCATGCCCTAATCCACGAATCGTCTCATTACTTCATTTGTGAGCCTTTGGGTATCTTTGCCAGTTTGCTTCATGGCATCTGATGGATGAACTTACAGATAATCAAAGGCATAATCATAGATGCCAGCAAGATATAGGGCGATATCATCATGTAACAGCTTGCTCGGCTGTCTTGAAGCCGACGTAGGATACAACCACCCCCCCTTAGTAACATTTGGAAGCTCAAAGTTACCATCCAAATCTGTCACTGTACGCTGATTTGTTCCTTTCAATGTAACAGTAGCACCAATTATTGGCTCACCATTTACATCTGTAACCAGCCCTTTCACCTTTTTAGATTGCAGTACATTCTGTACTGTCAAACTATTTTCTGCAAAAGAAGGCAATGTGCCCATCGAAAGAGCAGAAACTATCAACATAGAATAGAGTTGCCCATTAATTGGAATAATAGATTTTCTTTGCATAGTAATTATAATTATTAAAAAATATTTTTTGCTACGTTATATCAATCCAAATCATCTATAGATGATATAGACTTAACCCAATCCACAATTATTCCCTCATTGGAAGTATCGCCAAAATCAAGAATCAGTATTACCTATTGCTTTCTTTTAGAGAATAAGGTTGAGTTGTTTGAACGTGTATTCTGCACATCAAACACATAGATGTCCTTCCCCACCCGCTTGGCATTTCGCTCATTCCATGTCCAATATTCTGGAGCACTATTGACGCTATAGCTCATGCGAAACCAGTTGGAGTTATGTTTCTTCGGCATACTACTGACTTTAACAGCTATCAGAGGGTCATTGCCTAAAGCATAAATCACTCGCTTATAAAGGCATAATGAAGGTTGAGAGAGCTTGAGTATTCCACCCTTAACACGCCAACCAACAGATGGAGACTGCCAACCTTTCCAAGCTTGCCTTAAATCTTCATCAATCTTACCATCAGCTATTTTTGGAGAACTTTTTCCTAGATAAAACAGCAAGGAACCAAAACCTGGATTGTCACAAGTAAAGCCCTGCCACTCTGGACGAATCAATCCTAAAACTTGCTCGGTACAAGGCATCTGAAAATGACGACGATATACATAATGATTGTAAGCCAACTCAAAAACAGAGCGAAACTCTCCTCGGCCGCTTTCTCCTAATGTTGTCCAATTATTATATTTTCCCGTTTTATCCGTCCAAGTCTTGAAAGGCACGTCGTATCCTAGGTTATACTTTGAGAGATATTCCATACCCTTCATGATTCTGTTATCATAAGAAGCATAGAGGTCGATGCCTTGTTTCCATGCCACTTCTGCCATTTCAGAAAGGCAACCGATGCCCAACATCGTATGTGCTTGGTCACGTCCACTCTCTTGCAACTGGCCCGATTCTGCGATATAATTTGGCAAGGCACCATTGTCATTGCCATGGTCAAACAAGTCAAGAGCCTGCTGAAACATTGCTTCAGCATCAAGAAATACCGCCATGCCCATCAATATTTTATACACACTCTGTCCCCAATTACCATTGGCATACGGACGAGAATGAACAAAAGTATCTAACACGGGATAAAACACTTGACGCAAAAGCTTTTCTACTTGCCTGGTATCCGCATCTTGCCATCCATCTGAGAACTTATCTGATGAATATGTATAACGCATCAACTCTGCCGCATTCACAAAAATGAACCCCTGAAGACCAGCACAAAGAGGATCGTCAGGACCATATATTTTCTGAGTGGTCTTAGCATAAGCACGGATGATTTCCATCGTTTTTCGGGCATGTTCCTCTTTCTTTGTTATATTCCACATCAATGCATTATAATAGGCTGCATTGAAATCTTCCTCACAAGGAGTCTTGGTAAATCCAAACTTTCCTGCACGAGCGATATTTTCGAAAGGACCTTGCATCTGATAATCAGCATGCGACTTATGGTCTGCTTTCAGAATTTCATACGAGTCGATAGATGGCCAGATCTCTTGATGAACCAATTGTTGAATACGAGCCAAATCCTCTGCAGTATGTAATATACCAGGATGCACAAACTGGTGCGCATTCATATGCATTACATTACAAAAGAGATACAAGATAATTAAAAATTTCTTCATTAAATTATACTTTTAAGAGCTGATCACAAGATTCAGTTAAATAGTTGATTACAAACAAAAGCTCCCACCTTCCCTTTCATCATCAGAAAGGAGAAGATGGGAGCATCTTTGATTTTTCATTCACCTATGGTTCGCTTGTCACTGTCCTTATTTCACCAAGACGAATCTCAATGCAGCACCGCCTGATGGCTGCAAATGAAGCTTGATAGTCTTGCCAGCCTTGATGGTTTGGATGGCAGATGCTACCTTGGTGCGAGTGTTCAGCGATGGATCGTCATTATAAATCTCCACACGATATTTCTTGCCTTTCTGTAGAAAATCGGCAGTATTGAGAGTGATGTCACGAGCCTGCAAGCCATTCATCGCTCCCACAAACCAATCATTGCCCGAGCGACGTGCCTGCACGATATACTCACCTATCTCACCCTGCAAAGCCTTGCTCTCATCCCATACCGTAGGACAATTTTTCCAGAAGTCCAACTCCTTTTCTCCCTTATATACATTCGGGAGGTCATACCAATACAAGAAGGTGATAGGACTGTAATATACAACTGGCATTGCCAACTGATGAGCCTTGGTATTCTTCACTCTACCATTGAAATAACAAGGCGTATAATCAGCAGGACCGCAGAGGAAACGGGTAAATGGCAAAATAGTATTGTGCTCAGCATTTGGCATTTCTTCGTTGCCACCAATACCTTCTTGCGTCATCAAGTTAGGATAGGTGCGGCTCCATCCCGTAGGACGATATTCGTCGTGAATATCCACCATGATATGGTGGTCAGCACACTTTTTCACAGCTTCATGAAGCCAAGTGGTCCATTGCTGTGAGCCCATCTGCACAAAGCCAAACTTGATACCACTGATGCCCCACTTCTCATAAAGAGGCAACATCTGGTCAAGCTCTTGATACAAAGCTCTTTGGTTGACATATACCCACACACCGATTCCCTTGCTCTTGGCGTAAGCACAGAGCTTTGCCATATCAATGTCGCGAGTTTCAAATACTTTCAAGGCAGAAGAAGACATCTTCATCTCTGGACCATACCAGCCTGAATCAAGCTCGATATATTGAAGACCTCTATCCACACAGAAGTCAACACCCTCCATGCAAGTCTTCATATCCAAGCGACATACACGGAAAGCCTTGCCTGGCTTAATCCAAGAGGAATCCTGTATCTGGCAAGGGGCATTGAGATTGAGCACCATCTGCTTGTTATTGATCAGATCGATAGCCTTCTCACCCACCATAATGAATCGCCAAGGCATATCGTATGCCGTGATGATGTCGGCAGGATGGAACAACGCCATCTGCAACTCGTTGTTAGCTTTCAACTTAAGCTTGCCTCTCACAAAGTCACTCAATGCCGCCTCACCGATGGCTGCATAAAGTCCATTATCCAAACGAAGTGTCAATGGACGCTCTGCCTCTTCCTTCCAAGCAACCTCGCTCTTCAAAAGCTTGACTTTGTTGGCATGAGATTGCGCCCAAGCATAGTGATAAGCCTCTGCACCTGGGGCAAAGCGGAAGGAGGTTAAGTCTTTGGTAATGCGCATAAACAATCCGTTTACCGCCTCAGGAAAGTGATAACGGATTGCCACTCCCTCGTTGTATGCTCTCACGATGATGTCAAAGAGATACAGCTGGCGTTTGTCGTAACCTTTGTCACTATTATCATACTTGCCACCTTTCAAGAGATGAATAGTCATCTCGTTGTAATGGTCACGAATCTGGGCATACTCACCATAGACTGGCTTCCAAGTATTGTTCTCAGAACGACGATCCACACTCGTTACCTCCATGCCATGAGTCCAAACCTTACTATTATCCACAGGGATTCCCATCGCCAACTCCACCAAGTGGTTGTCAATGTTCACACCCAGTTCGCCAGTTTCTACCACTGGCTTATTGGCATAATTCAAATTATACATCAGTTTTCCATCCTTCTGAGAGAAAGTAAACTGATACTTACCATTAGGCGACTGCAAGGTTTCTACTGCTTGAGCTGCCACTGCTATTATCAGCATCAGCAACAAGAAAGGCAATCGACGATTGATACTAAAAGAAATAGTCTTCATCATTATCTATTGAATTTGTTATTATTATTAATTTAAATTGTCAGAACATATAGGTTCGTCGGTCGCACAACAGCTGTTGTGCGATTAAAAAATCACTGTTCCACTCTCCAAGCAAACAAGGCGCTGGGTGGTTCCATCCTTGAGCTTCACGAGGATGCCAATGGCTCCCTTCTGCTCAGGCTCGAAGAAATCGACCGATGCGATGTCGCCTGGTTCTGTATCAGAACTTGGCTCATAAACCGTTACGAAAGGATGGTTCCATGCCTCTCCCTTCTGGCGAGCCACAAAGGTAAGCACTGGCTGCTCATCTACCTTATAAGGCTGATTCGGCATGCGCTCATATTCGAGGTTGACTGGCGAGAGAGCTTGGAAGATGGTGCGGTTCTCATCTTTCTTCATCCACATGGTCATAGTGATTTCACGCTGACCATCCATTGCCTCCACTACCTTATCATCCAGTATCTTGGTAACGAACTGCGTCTTTACACTGTTCTGCATCTCTGCGCTCTTCTTGTCATAGATATAAGAATAGGCATAGAGATGACCACCTGCGAAAGCAAGTTCCTCAGTTGGTTTCATATCGAGCGGCTGACCAGAAGCCGCATCCATCACCTTCATCTTCTGTCCGAGATTGTGATAAAAGTAATCGTGGGTTTTATCGCCACCTTCCTTCTTCTTGCTACGGAACACATCTATGTAATATCCTCCCTTAGCAGATGTCTTCACGATGGCGGTGGTACGCTGCTGCTGCGCCTGTGTCTCTGGCTCAATGAAACTTACGGTAGCGTAAGTTATCTTATCCTTAAGTTCAGAATCCCTCTGAATAGAAAGTTTCTTTTCGGAGAGCTTCTTGCTGGCAGGTTGCACCTTGCTTACCTCTGGACAAGAAGCAACCACCTTGAAAGCATGCTGCGACATCATCACCGGATAGCTGGATACGCCATCTACCACCACCGTGTTGTGGGCTGGCATCTGAGAATAATACTCCATATAATCCAATCCGCTATAGCCCTGTTTTCCGATTCCAGCATCAGGTCCCAGCACATAGCCCTTGCCATACAGCTCCAGAGAGATGCCGTTGGCATGGGCATGATTACCCAGGCTGGCATTAATGGAAGCCATCAAGTCGTGCTGTCTGTCCATACCCGTACGCATCGCAATCCACGATACATTAGGAGCATAGAACATAGTACTGGTATATTTCTCTATTTCTGATACTGGAGCATCGCTTGAAACGGCGCTCTTAAAGAGATTCATATCTGCGATAAGACTCTTGTTCTTATGACGGGTGGCATATTTCAGGATGTTATTGATGCCGCCCTGGTTCAGATAGTTCGGATGGGTATCGCCGAAACCTGCTATCATACGGTTTGGGAAGAGATATTCGGCAGAGGTCTTCACGCCGTCTATCAGGATAGGACGCTGCTTGAACATATCGACTCCCGCCTTTTCATCGAGCATATTGGCAAAATCACAGAGAGTGCTAAGCACCGTAGTGCTGTAGCCTGGAGATTCATACCAGATTTTTGCCTTCTGATCGAAACCGAAGTCGATGAGCTTGTTCATACTCCACTGGCGAATACTATTTTGATTTACGATATAATCCAAGTAGTATTGCTTACCCTTGCCATCTGCGTATGCTTGGTTATCTTGCAATACCAAGGCTATCTTCATGATGAAATCGGCCTGAAACAAATTCCAGTTGTTGTGAGGCACACCATTGGCGATGATGTTCTCCGCCCATTTCTTGAAACCTGCCTCGATGACGGCTTGGTCATCCTTCACGAGAGGTTTGATGAGGGGATACATCTGGGTGAGTTCGTTGATGATATCCTCGTGGATAACCTCGAAGGTAGTCATTCCCACCAGTGTCTGCTGATGACCGTGGTTCAGGTCGATAGGCACATTGCGATAGGCAATGCCTTTCATATAGACATCGAACACCTTAGCCGCCATCTTGCCGTAACGCATATCGCCGGTAGCGGCATAGACGCGGGCTGCATCTCGGGCAATGCCCATTATCTGCCGATTCACGCTGGCGATATTGCAACCCGTCTTGGCAGGCGAAGTCTTCTCCATCTTGCCTGAAGCCTTGCTTACATAGGTAACATTACCCAGTTCATCGTCATCGAATGGAATCATATCTTCCAGGCTGGGACGATTGTATTGCGAGGCTGTTCCACGGGTTCCGTTATATTTCACGGTAGGTTCCGGGGCACGTTCTCCCCCCACCTTCGCAAAAGTTTCACCATTTACGAAGACATCAGAAGCGTGGGTATTCCAGAACATCTGCAGTCGGGAGTAGAGCCAGTCGGGCTGCGCATCCACCTTCTGCATCACATTCTCTATCTTCCCCTTGAGCTTTGAAATCTCCGGGTCTTCCGCCTTTTTTCTACCTTTGGCAACACCATCAGAAGCATTTGCCAGGAGCAGGCAAGCCACTAAAATCATGTATAAAACTTTCTGTCTCATGCAATATTTCTTTTATTTGCTAATTTGCTAATAATACGATTGAAAAGGGGGATATACGTAGTATTTGCATAAAAACAAATTTCAAAAAGCCCCGACTACATCTTAGTAGCCGAGGCTTTTTTTCAAAATCTTGTATATTTTTATGTTTCTTCTATCTTCCAATCCCCTATAGTTCGCTTTTGGCTATCATAATTAATTCCCACTTTAACCAATCGCTTTCCATCTGCCGAATAAGGTA
>ULYE01016566.1_pt1 | contig 11376 bp, 8 predicted proteins | sample 1961921 | NCBI WGS metagenome assembly ULYE01 (sample SAMEA4835856, study PRJEB28245) | human gut metagenome | biome: gut microbiome; material: fecal sample | place: Denmark | collected 2008 | reverse complement strand
GACCCAGTTCTTCCTGGTGCTTGCCATCGCAGTTGCCGTATCTAGCTTCTGAAACGTGAATGCCTACATCGTGAAGAATGGCTGCAGCTTCGAGCACGAAGAGGTCTTCCTCGTTCATTCCCTCTGCTATCGCTATCATACGGGCAAAGTCGTGCACCTTTACGAAATGCTGGATGCGTGGCGCATCGCCACCATCGTACTTAATCATCGCCTTCATCAGTTGGGCGAGTGTCAATTCCTTGTTTGTCATAATCTTATGTTTTTTATCAATGTTTTTATCTATTGGATGGAATGGCTTGTTTTACAGTGGATTACGCCCCTAGAAGGAAGGTTAATCCGCTGATTCCGATATAGGCATAGATGATGTATTTGAGCAGGGAGCCGCTGAGGTGCCTAAACACCCAGGAGCCTATCAGGTTGCCAATGAAGACTCCGGCTATTCCATACACATAACCTATGGAAACCGTGGTGGTGAAGAAACCGTTATAGGCTCTTGCCAGTGTCATCATCAGATTGCCTGCCAGGAAATAGGTCTGTGTCATCGCCAGATAGCGATCCTTGTCGGGCTCTGAACTGACGAAGTAGAGTACGGCTGGTGGTCCCTGCATACCGAAGAATCCTCCCATCAGTCCGCTCAGCGTTCCTGCCGTAACCTGCACGGGCAGCGTAGTCTTCACCTTGATGCGCTTGCTGAAGAAGGCGAAGTAGATGCTCACGATGATCAGCGTAATGCCTAGCAATATGTTCAGTATGTGATATTCCATCCGCTTGAGCACGAAGATGGCTCCGATGGAGATGATGATGAAGGTGAACAGAATGGGCAGCAGTCGCCTCCAGGTGATGTACTTGTATTTCTGAATGACGATGATCAGGGAGGTGGTCATCGCCAGGATGCCTGAGAGGGTTGTTGCCTCACCGTATGAGGGCATGATGGAGGGGAGCATCGTCATGATGAAGATGCCAAAACCGAAGCCAGTGGTGCGTTGCACAAAACTGGCTCCGATGCTCAACAGAAAAAGTTCGATGACAATATTGTCCATTCTGTTGTAGGCCTATTGATGGATGTAATCCAGAATCTGCTCTGCATGAATCTTGGTCTTGATCTCCTTTGGAGTGAAAATCTTCTCAATGATGCCTTCTTCGTTGACGAGATAAGTGGTGCGGAGGATGCCGATGGTCTTTCTGCCGCAGGTTACCTTCTCGCCCCAGCAACCGAGTTCCTGCAAAAGGGTGGTCTCTGTATCGGCAATAAGGGGGAACTGCAGACCCTTGGTTTCTGCAAACTTCTTCTGCAGCGCCTGCTTGTCCTTGCTCACGCCGATGATCTCGTAACCGGCTGCTGCCAGCTCCTCCTTGTGTGCCTGCAGAGAGCAGGCCTCGGCTGTGCATCCGCTGGTGTTAGCCTTCGGATAACTGTAGAGTACTATCTTGCGACCACGATAGTCGCTTGCCTTGATCTCACGTCCGTCCTGGTCAATGCCAAGAATCTCTGGTATTCTATCTCCTACATTCATAATTCTATATTTATTTATATATGTTTTGTTGAAATGCAAAGATAATAAAAATAATGCGAACCGATGTGATTCTTATGATTTTTAACACTATTGATGACAGAACTAACGGTTATCGGTCGAAAGGAAAACGTAAAAGGCAAAAGCAATCAGGGTTTGAATGCTTTTGCCTTTTTGCGACTTGTTATATTACTTCTTGAATCCGAAAATCTTGTTGAAGATTTTCTTTACCACGTTTTCTTTCTTCTGTGGATTTACCACTGGCTCATACTTGCGTGAACCCTGCTTGTCGCCCTTTTTCTGAGCTGGGGCTGGCTTCTGCTGAGGAGCTGCCCCCGGTTTCTGTGGAGCTGCATTCTGCTTCTGCTGGTTGTTTGGATTCTGCTTCTTCTGAGCTACGCCTCTGCCACGACCGTTGCTTCCTGGGCGTACATTGTTTTCTGTACCAGGGCGTTGCTGAGGGTTTGCATTCTCAGCATTGTTACCGTTGTTGCCATTGTTACCATTGCGGCGTTTGTTGTTGTTGCGACGCTTGTTGTTTGGATTGTCGTTGCTTCTTGTCTGTTCGCCTTCCTGGTTTTGTGGATATGGCTTGTTCTGCTGAGGCTTCTTGTTGCCCTGCTTCTGCTGTCCGTTCTGACCGTTCTGCTGACCGTTCTGCTGATTGTTCTGTCCGTTCTGCTGAGCCTCACCGTTCTGTACCTTTCCTTCCTTAGGAGCTTTCTCCTGTCGGTTGTTAGGGTTGTTTGGCTTGTGCTTATGAGCAGTCTGCTCGCGGTCTTTCTGGCGTCTGTTTTTAGCCTTGGTCTTTTCGCCGTTCTCATTTCCGCCACGTCCATTGCCCTTGCGTCCGTTTCCGCCCTTGCCTCCACGTCCGCCTTTCTTGCTAGGCTTGTTCAGCTTGATATATTCAGGCCCCTCGCCGCATCCCTCAGGAAGCGGCATCTTCTCTACCACCTTCTCCAGGAACTTCTCAATCTGCTGGAACCAGAACATGTCCTCTTCGTTGACGAAGGTGATGGCTCTACCGTCGCGGTTGGCACGGGCTGTACGACCGATGCGGTGAACGTAATCTTCGGTATCGTGAGGCACGTCATAATTGATAACCATCTCGATGTCGTCGATGTCGATACCACGAGCCACGATGTCGGTAGCCACGAGCACGTCATACTGACCGCTCTTGAACTTGAACATCACATCATCACGCTCAGCCTGCTCCAGGTCTGAGTGCATGGCGCCGCAGTTGATACCGGTCTGCTGAAGGGCAGCAGCCAGTTGCTTCACCTTCATCTTGCTGCCGCTGAATATGATGACACGCTTCATGTCGCCAGCCTTGAAGATATCCTTGATGATGGTCATCTTCTGGGTTTCGTAACATACGTAAGCCTCCTGCTTGATTTTCTCTGCAGGCTTGCTCACTGCGAGCTTGATCTCTACCGGATCCTTGAGCAGCGACTTTGCCAATTCCTCAATCTTCTCTGGCATGGTAGCCGAGAACATGATGGTCTGGCAAGTCTTAGGCAGCTTGGCAGCGATGGTATTGATATCCTCTGAGAAACCCATATCGAGCATGCGGTCGGCCTCGTCGAGGATGAAGAAGCTTACCTTGCTGAGGTCTACGTTGCCCAGCGAGATGTGGGTGATGAGACGTCCTGGTGTGGCGATGACTACGTCGGCACCCATGCGGAGACTCTTCAGCTCCTGATCGTAGCGGTTGCCGTCGTTTCCACCGTATACAGCTACGCTGCTCACGTCCTGCAGATAATAGCCGAAGCCCTGCATCGCCTGGTCAATCTGCTGTGCGAGCTCACGGGTAGGCGACATGATGACGCAGTTGATGGCATCCTTAGGATAGCCACCATCATCCAGCTTGCTCAATACCGGCAGCAGATAGGCAGCTGTCTTTCCGGTTCCGGTCTGGGCTACGCCGAGCACATCATGACCTTCCAATATCTCTGGTATACATTTTTCCTGTACTGGGGTGCATGTGTCGAATCGCATATCGTATAATGCGTCGAGCACGTTGTCGTTTAAATCTAATTCGTCGAAATACATTTTCTTTCTTTTTTTCAATGTTTATTACCTCGGTGCCTTGCGGTAGCAGAAGTATGCCACGAAGGCGTAAATGATGTTAGGCAACCATGCCGCCAGCATTGGCGGGAAGTTTGCCTGGATGGCGAAGGTGGCGCAGACGGTCTGCAGCATGATATAGCCGAAACTCAAAGCCAGACCCAGTCCCAGAGCCTTACCCATGCCGCCCTTGCGCTTGCGTGAGGAGAGCGACACGCCGATGATGGTGAGGATGAATGAGGCGAAGGAGGAGGCGATGCGCTTATGATACTCCACCTTGTACTGTACCACATTGCCCGAACCGCGGTTGATCTGCTTGGAGATGTAATCCTTCAGCTCCGGACTGGTAAAGGTTTCCTGCTGTCCCTTGGAGTAGACCAGGTCGGTTGGCTCCATGGTGATGAGCGTATCTTTATTCATTCCGCTCGTAATCTTCTCTTTCATGCCATGCAGTCGGCGTACCTTCCAGTTGGTTAGTTTCCAGTGGTATTTGGAGTCGCTGATGGTATCATACTGTATTTCTGATGCTGTCAGGTGGCTCACCAGTTTCTTTTCCTGGAACTTGTCTAGACAGAATCCGTAGCCCCTCTTCGAGTTGTTGTCGTAATGCTGGATGTAGGCTATCACGCCTCGGTCCACCTGCAGCTGCACGTTTTCGGCAGAGGTATTCTTCTTCTTGTTCTTGTACATCGTCTCAAAGTTCTGTCGGATGACCGTGCCGTGCGGAATCACATAGGCAGAGAGCGTGTAGGAGAGTGCCGAGAGGAATATGCAGGTAATCATGTACGGGCGAAGCAGGCGCTTGAACGATACTCCCGATGCCAGCATGGCGATGATCTCTGAATTGCCTGCCAGCTTGGAGGTGAACATGATGACCGCTACGAACACGAACAGCGCACTGAAGAGGTTGGCGAAGTATGGCACGAAGTTGGCATAGTAATCGAAGATGATAGCTCGTGCCGGTGCATGATACTCGGTAAACTTCGACAGGTTGTCGTTGAAGTCGAATACGATGGCAATGGTGATGATGAGCGCTATCGAGAAGAAGTAGTATCCTACGAACTTCTTGATGATATACCAGTCCAATCGTTTGATGTATCTCAGTGGGTTGAGATACTTGAGCACCTTGAGGAATCGCAGTTTATGCCCAATCCATCGCATGACCTTTCCCATCCAGCTCAGTTTTCTGCCCAGCCATCTGAGGGCAGCGGTGAGCCATCCGAATCTTCGAGCCATGGTTCTGCCGAACTTTAATCTTCTGCGATGTTTTCTGATGTATTTAAAATCTTTCATAAATCAGTATTTTCCGGGAGCAGGAGCCGTCGGGGGCTCCATGCTCCTGAGACTTCTTACTCCTAACTTCAGTAATTTAAATTCTTCTGCCGAGCTGGTCGATGACAGATCGCTTCCACTGTACGAAGTCGCCCTGCTCTATATGCTGGCGTGCATCGGTAACGAGTCGCAGATAGAACGAGAGGTTGTGGATGCTGGCTATTTGCATCGCCAGGAGTTCCTGTGCCTTGAAGAGGTGGTGCAGGTATGCCTTGCTGGTAATCTGGTCGATTTCGCATCCGTCCGGATCCACTGGGCTGAAGTCCATCTCCCATTTCTTGTTGCGCATGTTCATGGTGCCGTTGTAGGTGAAGAGCATCGCGTTTCTTCCGTTGCGGGTTGGCATCACGCAGTCGAACATGTCTACGCCTCGCTCGATGGCTTCCAGGATGTTCTGAGGGGTACCCACGCCCATCAGGTAACGTGGCTTGTCCTTTGGCAGGATTTCGTTCACCACTTCTATCATCTCATACATCACCTCGGTAGGTTCGCCTACAGCCAGACCTCCGATGGCGTTGCCGTCTGCTCCCTTGTCAGCGATAAACTTGGCTGCCTCGCGGCGGAGTTCCGGGAAGGTGCAGCCCTGTACGATAGGGAAGAGGCTCTGCTGGTAGCCGTAGAGCGGTTCGGTCTCGTTGAAGCGCTTCAGGCAGCGGTCCAGCCAGCGCTGGGTCAGTTCAAGACTCTTCTTGGCATACTGGAAGTCGCTCTGTCCCGGAGGGCATTCGTCGAAAGCCATCATGATGTCGGCACCGATGATGCGCTCCGTATCCATCACGTTTTCCGGTGTGAAGAAGTGCTTGCTTCCGTCGATGTGTGAGCGGAATTCGCAACCTTCCTCCTTCAGCTTGCGGATGCCCGTGAGCGAGAATACCTGGAAGCCGCCGCTGTCGGTGAGGATAGGGCGGTCCCAGCCGTTAAACTTGTGCAGTCCGCCTGCAGCCTTGATTACTTCAAGTCCCGGACGCAGATAGAGGTGATAGGTGTTGCCCAGGATGATCTGAGCCTTCACCTGCTTTTTGAGTTCCTCGAAGTGTACACCTTTCACGCTGCCCACCGTTCCTACTGGCATGAAGATAGGAGTCTTGATCTGTCCGTGGTCGGTGGTGATGATGCCGGTGCGTGCATCGCTAGCCTTATCTGTTACTTGTAATTCAAATTTCATTTTTAATTCTTTTTGTCATTTTCTGGAATGGTGAAGTCGATAGGGTGCTTAACCTTTTCATCTGTGAGGGCAAATTCCCATACGTCGGCCACGTCTTCTACATAGTGGAAGGATACGCCCTTGAGATATTTTGCCGGAATCTCTTCGATGTCCTTGCGGTTGTCCTTGCAGATTACGATGTCGGTGATGCCGGCGCGCTTGGCTGCAAGTATCTTCTCCTTGATGCCGCCTACTGGCAGAACCTTTCCGCGCAGGGTGATTTCGCCCGTCATGGCTGTGTTTTTACGAACCTTGCGCTGGGTGATGGCCGAGGCGATGCTGGTGGCGATGGTAATACCTGCCGATGGACCGTCTTTCGGAGTGGCTCCTTCCGGTACGTGGATGTGGAGATTCCAGTTCTCGAAGATGCGGTAGTCTACGCCCAGCAGGTCGATGTGCGACTTGATGTATTCCAGGGCGATGACTGCCGACTCCTTCATCACGTCGCCCAGATTGCCGGTGAGGGTCAGCTTGCCTGCCTTGCCACGGCTCAATGAGGTCTCGATGAAGAGAATCTCGCCGCCTACAGAGGTCCACGCCAGTCCGGTTACCACTCCGGCATAGTCGTTGCCCTGATAGATGTCGCGGTTGAATGGCGGATTGCCCAGGAGTTCCTTCACCTCGTCCATGCCGATGGTAGAATGCTCCAGCTTGCTGTCACATGCCATCTTGTATGCCACCTTTCTCAGGCACTTGTTGATCTGCTTCTTCAGCTGTCTTACTCCGCTTTCGCGTGTATAGTGCTCGATGATGCATTCCAGGGCAGCCTTGTTGAAGCTGATTTTCTCCTCCTGCTTGTCAAGACCGTTGTTCTCCAGTTCCGTAGGTACCAGGTGGCGCTTGGCTATTTCTATCTTTTCCTCGGTAATGTATCCGCCCACTTCTATCAGCTCCATACGGTCGAGCAATGGGCGTGGAATGCTTCCCAGGTCATTGGCTGTTGCGATGAAGAGAACCTTCGAGAGGTCGTAGTCGGCATCCAGATAGTTGTCGTGGAAGGCGTTGTTCTGTTCCGGGTCCAGCACTTCGAGCAGAGCCGATGCCGGGTCGCCCTGGAAGTTGTTCTTGCCCACCTTGTCTATCTCGTCGAGGATGAAGACAGGGTTGCTGCTGCCAGCCTTCTGGATGTTCTTGATGATGCGTCCTGGCATGGCTCCGATATAGGTGCGGCGATGACCGCGTATTTCTGCCTCGTCGTGCAGACCGCCCAATGACATGCGCACGTATTTGCGCTTCATGGCGTCGGCGATGCTCTTGCCGAGACTGGTCTTTCCTACTCCCGGAGGACCGTAGAGGCAGAGTATCGGACTCTTCTGTCCGCCGTTCAGTGCTCTTACAGCCAGGTATTCCAGGATGCGCTCCTTCACCTTTTCCATGCCGTAGTGGTCACGGTTCAGTATTCTCTTGGCGCGCGACAGACTCAGGTCGTCCTCGGTATATTCATTCCAAGGCAGGTCTACCATGGTCTGCAGGAAGCTTATCTGTATGGAGTAGTCGGGGCTTTGCGGATGGATGGTGTCCAGCTTGGCAAGTTCCTTCTTGAATATCTTCTGAGTGGCCTCGTTCCAGTTCTTTCCTTTGGCTTTCTCTATGATTTCCTTTCTCTCCGGTCTTCCGTCTCCATCTCCCAGTTCCTTTCTGATGTTTCTTATCTGCTGTTTCAGGAAGTATTCCTTCTGTTCCTCGTCCAGGTCATAGCGGGTCTTCATGCTGATTTCGTTCTGCAGGTGGAGCAGTTTCGATTCCTTGTGCAAAGCCCTGAGGGCTTCCAGCAGACGGTCGTTCAGTGTGTCCTGTTCCAGCATCTTCATCTTGTCTTCGATGCTGAAAGGGATGGCGCTGCAGATGAAGTTTCCCTGGATGGTGCTATGCGACATCTCGTTGATGGCATAAACCAGGTCGGTAGGGATATTATCGTTGGCGTTGATATAGCTGATGGTTTCCTTCAGGAGTGTCTGGTGGATGGTTGGGAAATCGGTATCGTTTTCCGCTGGCCATATTTCCGGCAGACTTGTTACGCTGGCGCTATAGTATGGAGTGGTTTTCTCGATTTTCTCCAGGTGACATCTGCCCAGGCACTGGATGATGATGGTCTGGTTGCCCGAACCGTCAGGCATGTTGATTACCTTTACGAGTTTGGCGAAGACACCTGTATCATACAGGTCGGCTTCCTTTGGATGGTCTTCATCCTTGTTCTTCTGGCAGAAGACGCAGAAGATGGTATTTGGCTTGTTAGCCAGTTTTTCTGCCAGATTCTTGCTGGCAGCTCTCCCCACGACGATAGGGATGAGCACAGTAGGAAAGGCAACGAGCTCTCTGGTGCAGAGCATCGGATAGATTCCTGCCGGATTTTCTGTGAGCAATGAGCTTGGATCGCCCTCGAAATCGGCAAACATTTGTATCTGAGTTTCGTTTCTTTTCATTTCTTTTATCGAATTCTTATTTTTAAGGTGCAAAGTTACTCATTTTTTTGCGAATTCGTGTAGAAGTATAGATTATTTAATAAATAAAAGCCGATTTATCTCCGTTATGAGTGACAAAAGACTGTCTTTTTCCCGATATTTTACAATATATGGCTCTGTTGCACGTTATTATCTCTGAAATGGATAGTTTTGGAAAATAAAAAATAACGAGAGAAGATTTATGGCTGGATTTACATTTAAGCAGTTTGAAATACAGCAGGATCGCTGTGCAATGAAGGTGGGCACCGATGGGGTGCTGCTGGGTGCATGGGCTGAGGGTGGACAACGTATACTCGACATCGGGTCGGGTACGGGACTTATCTCGCTCATGATGGCGCAGCGTTTCCCTGAGGCTCAGGTTTGGGGAATAGATATTGATCCGGATGCCTGCATGCAGGCTAGGGAGAATGTGGCAGCCAGTCCTTTTGCCGACCGGGTAGGGATAGCGTGCTGCGCCTTGCAGGATTTTTCGAAGCTGGAAGCGGCTAAGGCTGACGGAATGCTTTTCGATGCGATAGTGAGCAATCCGCCTTTCTTTGTGAATGGGTTGAAAAATCCTGACAGTAGGCGCGCGATGGCTCGGCATTCTGACAGCCTGCCGTTCCCGGTTCTGATGAAGGGTGTCAGGCGATGGCTTTCCGATGAGGGCGTGTTCTCTGCGATAGTGCCAGCCGATGTGCTGGAATCTTTTGTGTCAGAAGCCTATTGCTCAGGACTTTCGCTTGTCCGTCAGTGTGGCGTAAAGACGGTGGAGCGCAAGCAGCCCAAGCGCTATCTTGTTGCCTTCTCCAAGCGTCGTGCGGGCATGATGGATAAGTGCACGGAAATCATGACGGATTCTGAAGGAAACCGCTCTGAATGGTATGCGAAAATTACGGAAGAATTTTATCTGGAATAGTGATTGTTTAGTAGTGATTAATTATTAGTGATTAATTATTAGTGAGTAGTGATTATTTAGTAGTGATTAGTGGGTAATTGCACAGGGATGATGTCAACCCGCAGGCAAATTAATCACTACTCACTACTCATTAATCACTATTTCAAAGGTTCAGTTTCCTTTGCACCATTTTGCTGATGGCTTCCACCTTCTTGCTCTGTCGCTGGATGTCCTTGTGGATATCGTCGCGCACGGCATTCAGATCGTTGAAGAACTCGGCAATGCCATTCTGTATCATGTTTGGCTTGCGTACGCTCTTGTCAGCAAATGGGTTAACTACCATCTTGATGCCTTTTTCTTCAAGATGAACATCTATTTCGGCTCCCGTCATAACCGGGTCGCCGTCATAGTGTATCACGCCAGGCTGGCTTCTCGTGATATGCAACTTCTTACAACGGAACGATTTGATTTTCGAGTTTTTGTCGAGTGTCTTGTTGAACATGTCGAAGCTGACCTGCGGAGCCTCAATCACATCGAACGGCTCCATGATGACAACGTCTATCAGTCCGTCGCTCATCGAAGCCTGCGGAGCAATATAGGCATTGTTGCCATATTGCGATGCATTGGCGCAGGAAATCAGGAACGCCTTGTATTGCTTGGTTCCCGTCTCGTCTTCCAGCGTATACGTCTCCGGCTCATACTTCAGTCCTTCTCTCAGTATGTTTTCTGCATAGCTGATAGGTCCCCGTTTGCCACTCTCTGCAAACTTCATGCTGACGAAGGCGTCGAAGCCCATGCCGCAGGTGCAGAAGAATGGATGACCGTTGATGACGCCATAGTCGAGGTCGTGAATCTTGCATGCGTTGATTACCTCGATGCTCTTCTTCAGGTTCATCGGCAGGAGGAGGTGGCGTGCCAGTCCGTTGCCCGAACCGCAAGGCAGAATGCCCAGGGCCGTGTCCGAATGAACCAGCGAACGGGCTACTTCATTGACGGTTCCGTCTCCCCCCACAGCCACTACGATGTCGGCGTGGTTGTTCTTAGCCTCTGTAGCCAGTTCCGATGCATGTCCTGCTCTTTCAGTCAATTTTATCTCGTACTCAAAAAGCTCTTTGTCCAAAGTTGAATCAATCAGATTCGGAATGCCAGCCTTGCTGGCTGTTCCCGAAATGGGATTCATGATGAATATTATCTTTTTCTTCATTTTTGTGTCAAGAGTTTAGTGATTTTGTAGGCTGCAAAAGTAATAAAAATACCTAAAATGGCAAGATTTATCATTAAAAAAAACGCTAAAAATAAACTTTCTTAGGAAAATAGCGGATTTATTAGTCTTTTTTTGTATCTTTGCACCCTGAAATGTAGAAAAATAAAAAATCGAAAATAAAGTACACCTATTAATAATGGGACAATTACAAGAAAGATACAAGAATTATCGTGAACCTCAGAAGTATATGGCTGCCGGTGTGTATCCATATTTCCGTGAAATCACAAGTAAGCAGATGACCGAGGTTACCGACATTGACGGTCACAAGATTTTGATGTTCGGCTCTAATGCTTATCAGGGTTTAACCAACGACCAGCGCGTTATCGATGCAGCTAAGGCTGCGCTCGACAAGTACGGCTCTGGCTGTGCAGGAAGCCGCTTCCTCAATGGTACCCTCGATTTACATGTGCAGCTCGAGAAAGAGCTTGCTGAGTTTATTGGCAAGGATGAGACATTGTGCTTCTCTACTGGTTTCTCTGTAAACCAGGGTGTGTTGGCATGTGTGGTAGGTCGTAACGACTATATCATCTGTGATGATCGCGACCACGCTTCCATCGTAGACGGTCGCCGTCTCTCTTTCGCTACCCAGCTTCACTACAAGCACAACGATATGGAAGATCTGGAGCGTGTGCTCTCTAAGCTTCCTGAGGATGCTA
>ULYE01028233.1_pt1 | contig 11480 bp, 6 predicted proteins | sample 1961921 | NCBI WGS metagenome assembly ULYE01 (sample SAMEA4835856, study PRJEB28245) | human gut metagenome | biome: gut microbiome; material: fecal sample | place: Denmark | collected 2008 | reverse complement strand
ACTTAAGTATCTGCGTGATCAGATGTTGCTCGAAACAAATACCGATATAAGGGCAAAAATGATAAAACGCAATCCGGTGTGGATGGAGCCTCGTCCAAGATACACACTAAAGGTGTCGTTGTCAATGCTCCGTACGTCTGACGTCGGACTTAAGATATTGCAGGATATTGCTAAAGGAAAAAGCAACGACCGCTTGCGTAAGGGGAATTTGGCCGAACCATTTAGTAAAGAAGAGCTAAAAGAGCAACAACGTATATTGTCGATGGTGGATGTACGTGAGGTAAAAACGGCATTCTTGGCATCGGGAGATAACCTTTTCCACTTTGTTATGAATTACTCTGGATACCGCAAGCTGATGACAGAAGAAGACAAGCTTGTATTGTTCTGCCAAATTGCGGCACAATATCTTGATGAACTTTCTATAAGTGACGAGCTTCATTGTCATAATGGAATAGAATACCCATTGATTTATCCCAAAATTACTTAATCGTATATGAGATACACTAAAGAAATTTTTGAAATACTGAGTAGAGGTGGATTTATCTCACAGAACTCTATATCGCAGCAACGCGCACATTTGTACGATGCAATAGAAGATGATTTTCAACAATATCAAGAATATTATGAAGGCATAGGTTTTCTGCTTGAAGGCGGAAACGGCTATTATTATTTCTCTCGTACAGAGAGCAAGGTGGAGTTGGCTGATAAGATACAACGAATGATTGGTTGGATAGATCGTCTTGATTTCCTCAAAACCTTCAATTCTACTTTTGGCTCTGGTTTCAGTTTTCGCAAGTCGAATATCCTTGAAAAGTTCTCGAGTGATATAGAGCTTAAGGAGAAGGCACGACATCTGTATACAGACCTCAAAACCAATGACGAAAAGATGGATAAGCTTATCGCTGATATGGAACGTCAGGGCTTTATAGAATTGGAGAACGATCTTGACGGCACATACAAGGTTACTGCCGCCTTTCATTATATAGAAGAACTTATTGATTGTCTAACCATAATAGAAACAGAACAAGAATGAGAGCATTACGCAAGATAATTTTTATAAACAGCGCACACATACGCTATGCAGAAGTGCGTCTTGACGGCAATGTACATTTTATAGGCACTCAGGGTGTTGGAAAGAGTACATTGCTTAGGGCAATCTTGTTCTTCTATAATGCAGATAAGCTGCATCTTGGTATTCCAAAAGAGATGAAGTCGTTCGACGAGTTTTATTTGCCTAACGCAAACTCGTATATTGTTTATGAGGTGGAACACGAGCATGGACCTTTCTGCATACTAACTTTCCGCTCTTCTGGTCGTGCCTGTTTCCGTTTTATTGATGCCGAATACAAGAAAGAATGGCTTATTGACGACAAAGGAGAGGTTACAGCCGAAAGTAAAGTGATACGTGAACGTCTCGGTGGATGCTTTATGAGTAAGATAATTGATCGTTACGAGCAATATCGCGATATACTCTATGGCAACAAAAAGGCTGTAAGCAAGGAATTGTTTCGTTTCCAAATAATGGAGACTGACCGTTATCAGAACATTCCACGAAGCATACAGAATGTCTTTCTTAACTCTCGCTTGGATGCCAACTTTATAAAGGACATTATCATACGCTCTATGAATGAGGAAGAAGCCAATATTGATCTTGGCTACTTCCGTCGACAGGTGGCTAATTTTGAGCAGGAATATAAGGATATTTCATGCTGGTATAAGCTAAACAAAAAGGGAGATTCTGTAGTTGGTAAACAGGCTGAAGCTGTCGTTACGGCTTATCACGACCTGGAATATATGAAGCAACAGATTTCAACTCTTTGTGGCGAACTTAACTATGCGGTACGTATGTCTCGCGAACGTTTGCCTTTAGTCGGAAACAAAATAGAAGAACTTATAGAGCAACAGAGTCAGCAGAAACGATTGCTTGATGAGCTTCAACAGAAATATGACGTAGAGAAATCATCACTAAACCAAAAGCAAGGTGTTGTTAATGAAAAGCTTAAGTACCTAAAAGAGCGCAAGACGTATTATGCAGAGCATAAGATAGAGGAGGTGCTGAGAAGATGCAGCAAAGAGCAAATACTGCAAGAACAACTTGAGGGAGATAAAGCCCGTCTTGCCGACCTAACCATGCGCTTTAATGATGTTACTGCAAAATACAAGTTTTGGTGCCAGAGTGTAGAGAGCCAGTTTGAGAAATATCGTCAATCACAAGAGAACAATATCCTTAATCTCAGAATCGCTAAGCAACAGGCCGATGACCGTATGCTTGCAGAGCATACTAAGCAACGTCAAGAAGTGGATGTCGCTTTTTCAGAAAAGATATCTAATGCAACCAATGTCATTGACCAACTGAAATCTGAGAAAAATGAGATTGAAAAAGCGTTGCTAACGCTCAAGTATGAGCAGCCTTACAGTGTGGAACAAGAAGCTCTATGCGAGAAGCTGAAAGACTATGATTTAAGAGAAAAAGAACTTAACGGACTTGTTTCTACGTTAGAGGCCAATATAAGCAAGTTGCAAACCGAATACGAAAAGCAAGAGGCTGATATAAAGTCTGATTACAAAATACAGCTGGATGCTAAGCAGCAAGAGGTCGATTCTGTTTCGGCAAATGTAACAGATATAGATGGACTCTTGGCTCGTACCAAAGGCTCGCTTTACGAATGGCTTGAAGAAAACAAACGCGACTGGGAACGTAATATTGGCAAGGTCATTAATGAGGAGCGTGTTCTTTACCAAACAGGATTGCATCCTACCATGGATAACGGGGCATCCTTATTTGGTGTAAAACTCGACCTTACGGATATGCCGGTGTCTGTACGTAAGCCAACGCAGTTGAAAGAGGAAAAGGCAGAGCTTGAAGCCTCGCTTCGTTTGTTAAAGAATGAACTTGCTTCTTTGTTAGAACAACAGTCGAAGCATATTGAGGAACTAAAACGCCAGTTCACTCCTAAACTGAAGGAGATGCGTTACCAAAAGTCGGCATACGAAACCGAACTGCGTACTATTCCTCAGAATCGTAAAGCTATACAAGTAGAAGTAGAAGACTATAAAGCCAAGGCTGAAAAAGAAAAGGCTGAAAGAAGTAAGGAACTGAACACTCGTCTTCTGGAGAATGCCAACAGCCGAACCAAGGCGGATGCAGAGCTCTCAAAAGTCAATACAGATAAACAGAAGCAGTTAGATGCGGAAGACAAGCGATATAAGCGTGTAAAAGATGAGACCTGTAAGCTATATGAGCAACAGGTTGACGAAATACGTGCCTATATAAAACTGGAAAGTCAAAAGACAGAGGCAGAGTTGGAACAGCTTAAGCACCAGGAACTTGACGAACTGGAGGGTCGCGGTGCAGATGCTCGTTTGGTAGAGAAGTGTAAAGCTTCTATAAGAGAGACAGAGGCCGAATTGAAATACATTGAATCCAAGAGGCAACTTGTGTTTAATTATCAACGAGACAAAGAGCAATTCTTTGATCATGAGGATGAATTTAAGGCAGACAAAAAGCAGCTTATTGACAAGCTTCAGCAATTAAGCGATAAATACAATAACCGCAGGCAAAAACATAATGATACATTGGCTTTACTGGGAAAAGAGCTGGCAGAACGTCGTCAGGAGAAGACCTGCATAGAAGAAGCCTTGAAAAAGGCAGACGCTTTCGTAAAGAACGATATATTGTGCCCACCAATGTTGGCGGATATGCCTGAGAGCAAAACGCTCCGCACTCCAGGTCAGGCTGTTGATGAACTCAAAACTCTCGTCTTCGCTCGTCAGGAACGTCAGAAAAACCTTGAATCTAATATCAATGTATTCAAGTCGAACTTTTCTGCCAAAAACACCTTCAACTTCCGTATGGAATTGAGTGTTGATGACGACTATCTTGACTTTGCCAACAATCTTGACGACTTCCTTATTAATAATAAGATAGAGGAATATCGTCGTCGAACCAGTGAGCGTTATGTCGATATCCTGGCACGAGTGTCTAAAGAAATGGGAGATTTGACACAGCACGAGTCGGCTGTAAACAAGATTATAAACGATATCAACAACGACTTCCGCGAACGTAATTTTGCAGGTGTCATAAAGCTTATAGCCCTTCAGTCGGTTCCTTCGTCGGACAAGATGGTGCAACTGATGAAGCGTATTAAGGTTTTTAAAGATGAGAACCAGTATAATATGGGCGAACTCAACCTCTTCTCGTCTGTTAATCGTGATGAGGTGAATGATGCGGCTGTTAATTATTTGCTCGATTTTATGAAGTCACTTACCGACAATCCGCAGCGTCAGTATCTTACACTGTCAGACCTGTTCCAGCTACAGTTCCGCATAGTGGAGAACGACAACGATACGGGTTGGGCTGACAAACTATCGCATGTGGGCAGCGAGGGAACCGATACATTGGTAAAGGCAATGATTAATATCATGCTCATTAATGTATTCAAAGAAAAAGTAAGCCGTAAGTTTGGCGATTTTCGTATACATTGCATGATGGACGAGATTGGCAAGTTGCATCCGCAGAACGTTAAAGGAATCCTCGACTTTGCCAATGCTCGTAACATCTTGCTAATCAACTCTTCGCCTACAACATATAACGTGTCCGACTATCGATACACTTATTTGTTAAGCAAGGACGGAAAGTCGCAAACGGTAGTACATCCTTTAATATCACAAAAGTAAACATATTAAGCAGATGAAGATAACAGCATCTCTTATAGACAAGCTTATCCGCCTACGTATGGGCGAAACTCTTCCATCCAGTGCCATTCGTGGCGAGTGGGTGGAAGAGCTTCTTCGTGATGGTGTGCTTATTAGCTGTTCGCACGGAAGTAGAAGAAGCATAATGGCATCATCTCCCCAAGATCTGGAGCAAAGCTTAAAGTGTATAGACGAGCGATTAGGCAATCTTGATAAGATGAAGTACCTTCTATCTTCAGAAGCATCACGTTCGGAACAGGCAACTGAAACGGGCAACTCTAAACTCGTTCCTGTCCGTTCTTGCCCAGGGTTCCCAGTCAACTCGTATGAGCCAATTACTTGCTGTTTGAATGGTCGTCAAATAATAATCAATCCAGAAGAAGGCTCTTTTGTCTTCATAGCTGATTGGCAGTCGTTCTCCGTACCAAAGGATGTGTTGGTTGTGAATATTGAGAATATGGAGAACTTCCGTCTTGTCCGTCAACAGCAGGCTTTGTTCTTGTCCATGTTTCCTGGTAAACAAATATTGTTTGTTTCACGATATCCGCAGTCGTCCGACTTACGTTCGTGGTTACAAACTGTTTCCAATCAATATGTACACTTTGGCGATTTCGACCTTGCTGGCATCAATATCTTTCTCACCGAGTTTCATAAGTATCTTGGTGAGCGTGCAGTCTTTTTAATCCCTCAAGACATAGAGGGACGATTGCAGCATGGCTCATCGGAGAGGTATAACGCACAATATCAAAGGTTTAAAAATCTGTCGTCCGACATCCCTTCTCTACAACGACTGATAAACATTATTAATAAATATCATCGCTGCTATGACCAAGAGGGGTATATTGAAAGATGAAGTGTAGAGATTATAACCTATAATAGTTTTTTTATTTTATAACCCCTCATTCTATCACTTTTAAGGCGTCGCAGGCTTGTAATATATTGTATGACAAGAGGATAGGGGAGTGTTAGGTCGCGGCTGACAAGGCTGACCTAACACTCTTCTATCATTAATGTATCACAGCCTTGGCGCGTTGAGGCTCTTGGCTTGACCAAGGGAGGCTTAATGACAAGCCAAGAGAGGCTTAATGACTGACCAATTAAGGCTTAATGACTGGTCAAGGAAGCCTTACTTGCAGGGTTACAAAGCCTTTGTAATTTTCGGTTTGACAAGTCAGTGATAGATGAATGTTAGGTTGAGCCATGGACGCTCAACCTAACACTTGTGTATCTTGCTGATATATAGTGTTTTAAAAGCTTACGATGTTCCAAAAGTGATAGAATGAGAAGTAAAACTTTTAAAACACTTATTTAGGAGAGTTATAGTCTTGCAATCGACTTAACTCCCTTCACTGTACGCAGTTTTTTTAGCAGCGACTCCAACTTTGAGGTGTCTTCGACGAGCACGTTGAGGTTTCCACTGAACAGGCCGTCATGGCTGTCGATGTTTATCGACTTCATCACTATCTTCTCCTCCTTGGATATGATGCTTGTGATGTTGTTCACAATGCCAAGGTCGTCGTTGCCAACGATGCGTAGGGTGATGTTGTACTGCGACTGTCCCTTGCCGCTCCATCTTGCCTTTACTATGCGGTAGCCGAAGCGTTTGCGCAGTTCGGGGGCGTTGGGGCAGTTCTGACAGTGAATCTTTATGCCGCCAGATACGGTTACAAAGCCAAAGATTGGGTCGCCGAAGATTGGGTGGCAGCACTGGGCCAAAGAGTAGTCGACACCTTTGAGGTTCTGGTCGATTACAAGCTCGTCGTCGTTGCCTATATTGTTATAGCTTACCGACTGTCCGCTTTGCTGGTCGAAGGAGAACTCTTCTGCCGACCTTACCACACCAGCCATCTTTTGGTTTAGTTCGCGGTCGCGTTCGGCGATGTACTGGTCCACTACGTCGTTGGCATCAATCTTGTTGTCTACAAGCTGTCGATAGAAGTCGGATGTCTCCTTGAATCCCATACGTTTGATGAGGTGCGACATCACGCTTTCTTCCACATCCACCTTGCGGTTCTTGAAGCGGCGTTCGAGAATCTCTTTTGCAAAGAGTCCGTCTTTAACCTGTGTCTCCTTAAGAGCCTGGCGCACCTTGGCTTTTCCTCTTGATGTCTTTACGATATTGAGCCAGTCGCGCTTTGGCGTCTGATTGTTTTGTGTAAGTATCTCCACTGTGTCGCCAGAGCGAAGTGGCTCGCGTATGGGCACGTTGCGGCCATTGATTTTGCCGCCCACGCACTTGTTGCCCACGCCGGAGTGGATATGGTAGGCAAAGTCGAGGATGGTGGCGCCTTTAGGAAACTTCAGCAAGTCGCCCTTTGGAGTGAACACAAACACCTCGTCCTCGTACAGATCCATTTTGAACTGGTCCATCAGCTGCATATCGTCGCTGTTTTCCAGAGCAGTGCGTATATTGTTGAGCCATTCGTCAAGACCCGATTCGCCCTTTATGCCTTTGTATCGCCAATGTGCGGCAAGACCACGTTCGGCTATCTCGTCCATGCGCTCTGTACGAATCTGTACCTCCACCCACTTCTGCTCTGGGCCGAGCACGGTTATGTGCAGGCTCTCGTAGCCGTTCGATTTTGGCACAGAGAGCCAGTCGCGCAGACGCTTTGGGTTAGGCTGGTACATATCAGTGATGAGCGAGTAGGTTTGCCAACAGAGCATCTTCTCCTGGTCGTATGGCGAGTCGATGATGATGCGGATGGCAAAGAGGTCGTATATACCCTCAAATCCGCATTGCTGTTTCTTCATCTTCTGCCAGATTGAGTGTATGCTCTTTGTGCGGCCTTTGATGTGGCATTTAATGCCCATCTGCTTAAGTTTCTCGTCAATAGGAGTGATAAACTTCTCTATATAAGCGTCGCGCGAACGCTTTGTAGCATTGAGCTTATCCTTAATCATATAGTAGGCATCGTGCTCAAGATACTTCAGGCTAAGGTCTTCCAGCTCGCTTTTAAGCTTGTACAAGCCCAATTTGTGGGCAAGTGGAGCGTAAAGGTAGCTTGCTTCCTCTGCCACACGCAGCTTAGCCTCCGTGTTGTCTGTATCGCGTATCTGGCGCATAAGGTTAACACGGTCGGTAATCATAATAAGAATGACGCGCATATCCTCGGCAAAAGATAGCAGCAAATTGCGGAAATTCTCGCTCTCTATTACTGGTGTCTTGGTGTAAAGCTCGTGTATGCGCACCAGTCCGTGTATGATTTGCGCAACGCTCTTGCCGAAGAGCTGCTCTGTGCGCTCTATCGACAGGTTGCCGCTGATGATGCTGTTGTACAACATAATGGCGAGCACACATTCGCGTTTCATACCTATTTCTTCCAGTTCGAGCTCGGCTGTCTGAAAGCTCAGAAGTATAGGATTCAATCCGAATATGTCCCTGCTTATCTTGTTGTCGCTTATTTCTGCTTCCAGCTGCTGTCTTAGGTTTGACTCGTCTTCGGGCTTTAATGAGTCGCCCATAAGTTTGCGTAAGCGTGTTGCTATCTCGCCTAATTGCAGCTTCTCTTCATCTGTAAATTTGAACTTTTCCTCCATAATTCACACGTTTCATATTAATTTACATCGCAAAGTTACAAAAAAATGGCAGAATATTTCCTCTTTAGAGAAAAAGTCTCTATATTTGTAGACAATATACCACGAACAAGCGATATAATTCAAATTAAAAACTAAAAAGTTATAATTATGTTGACTAACCAAGATTTAAACCAAATCTCACAGAGAGGAATTACTCCCGAAATGGTAGAGCATCAGTTGGACGAAATCAGGAAAGGTTTTCCTTTCTTAAAAATAGAGGCTGCTGCGGCTGTAGGCAATGGCATTTTCTTGCCCACACCCGAAGAACGTGACAAGTATGTAGAAGAATGGCGCAAGTATCAGGAAGAAGGACACAAGGTTGTTAAGTTTGTACCTGCAAGTGGTGCTGCAAGCCGTATGTTCAAGAATCTGTTTGCATTCCTTACTGCCGACTATGATGTTCCTACTACCGACTTCGAGAAGGAATTCTTCGACAAAATAAAGAAGTTTGCTTTCAAGCACGAACTTTGCGGCAAGTGCAAGGAAAACAACGACGGTGCTTGTGTTTGCGACCTTATTAAGGCTGGCAATTACAAGGAGGTTGTTGCCAACCTGCTTGAGGCTAAGGGCCTTAACTATGGCCAGCTGCCTAAGGGCTTGTTGCTGTTCCACTCGTATGAGGATGGTCCACGTACACCTATGGAGGAACATCTTGTAGAAGCTGCTCTATATGCAAGCTCTGATGGCGAGGCTAATATCCACTTTACAGTATCGCACGATCATCTTGAACTCTTCAAGAAGAAGGTGGAGGAGAAGAAGGCTTACTATGAGAAGAAGTATAATGTACACTTTAATGTAAGCTTCTCTGAGCAGAAGCCGAGCACAGATACCATAGCTGCCAACCCAGACAATACTCCGTTCCGCAACGAGTATGGCTCATTGCTGTTCCGTCCAGGTGGACACGGCGCACTTATCGAGAACCTTAACGAGATTGACTCGGATGTTGTATTTATCAAGAACATCGACAATGTTGTGCCTGATCGTATTAAGGACGAGACTGTGCTTTACAAGAAACTTATCGCTGGTATACTTGTTGACGTGCAGAAGCAAGTATTCGAGTATTTGTGTGTTCTTGAGTCGGGTAAATATTCACACGAGAAGATTGAGGAGATGATTCGCTTTGTACAGCACACTCTCTGCTGCCGCAAGCACGACATCAAGGAACTTGAGGATGCCGATCTCGTAATCTACTTGAAAAACAAGCTTAACCGTCCAATTCGCGTTTGTGGTGTTGTTAAGAATGTTGGCGAGCCTGGTGGTGGTCCATTCCTTTGCTATAATGCAGACGGTACTGTTAGTCCGCAGATTCTTGAGTCAAGTCAGATTGACACCAATAATGCCGAGTATGTCAAGATGTTTAAGGAGGGTACACACTTCAATCCAGTTGACCTTGTATGTGCAACTAAGGACTATAAGGGCAATAAGTTCAATCTTCCTAAGTATGTTGACCGCTCAACAGGCTTCATCAGCTCTAAGAGTAAGAACGGTAAGGAACTTAAGGCATTGGAGTTGCCTGGCTTGTGGAATGGCGCAATGAGCGATTGGAACACCGTATTCGTAGAAGTTCCTATCGGCACATTCAACCCAGTTAAGACTGTTAATGATTTGTTGCGTGAGCAGCATCAGTAATAACCGATATATTATGAGGGGTATCGCAAAAGGTGATACCCCTTATTGTTTTTCTTACTCTTTTATATCTTTCAGATTTGCGGGATTATAATGAGTAAGCTGATTTTATTTGCATCTCTATTTCAAGCAACATTCTCTTGGCTCCCAATCCTCCAGCATATCCAGTCAAGGAATTGTCGCTGCCAACAACGCGATGACAAGGAATGAGGATGCTTATGCAGTTGGCTCCTATTGCGCCAGCCACAGCTCTTATGGCTTTAGGCTTGCTTATGCTTAAGGCTATTTCCTTGTAGCTTTTTGTTGTTGCGTATGGTATATTAAGCAATTCGTTCCATACTCGTTGCTGAAAATCAGTACCTATCAGATGTAATGGAATGTAAAAAGATGTACGATGGCATAAGAAGTATTCGTTAAGTTGTCTTTTGGTTTCTTCCAAGACAGAGGAAGTCTCTGTCTTGAAAGATGCTTGTAGATATTCTGCTATCCGACGTTTGTTACGCTCGGCAAGTGGATTGTTGATCCAATCGCAAAGGCACAGTTTATCGGCAAAAGATGCTAAAACGAGCGTTCCGCATGGAGAGTTGTAATGTTGTATGCAGATAACATTTTTCATATATCGCTTATTTCTTCAACATCATACGCGACTTTTCCTTAGCGAAAGCCTGCATGTCTACAGCCACATCGTCTTCGTCAACTATTTCCACGCCTGTCATTGTCTCTATCACGTCTTCCATAGAAACAACACCACGTAGGCAACCATACTCGTCAACGATTATGGAGATATGCTCGCGCTTCTCAAGCATTTTCTCCCATATCTGATATACAGAGTCATCTTCGTTGAAAGATAGGATAGGGCGCATGAGGTCGGACAGCTTGGTGTCGAATTTATCATCCGACAGTTGTTTCAGAACCATGTCCTTAAGCACATAACCTATGATGTATTCCTTGCTCTTGTCGTATACCGGAATGCGAGAGAAGTTCCATGTCTGCTGCTCGTAAAACTCCTTGATAGTCATGTTTACATTCGCTGTTTCAACCACTATGGAAGGAGTCATAACCTCCCTTGCCTTTACTCCAGCCAAACGGATGCAACTCTTGATAATCTTGCTTTCCGACTCGCGGAAGATGCCCTCCGTTGTACCTACGTCAACCATTGCCGATACTTCCTCACGACTAACCGAAGCTTGATGGTTCTTAGGTGTAAATACCTTGGTGATGAGTTCGGAAAGCAGAACCAATGGATAGGTGATGAAGATGAGAACTCGTATTACCTTTGTGGATGGCATGGCGAGCGAACGCCAATATGAAGCACCAATAGTCTTAGGTATGATTTCGGAAAGTACCAAAATCAATAATGTAAGGATTGCAGATATTAATCCAAAATATTCTTCGCCAAAAAGCTTCATCGACTCAGCACCCACACCTGCCGAACCAATGGTATGTGCAATGGTGTTGAGCGAAAGAATAGCGCCAACAGGACGGTCTACATTGTTCTTGTACTGTTTCATCAAAGAGGCGGTCTTGTTGCCTTGGCTCTCCTTCATCGAGATAAACGACATTGGAGTGGATAGAAGTAC
>ULYE01014753.1_pt1 | contig 11508 bp, 10 predicted proteins | sample 1961921 | NCBI WGS metagenome assembly ULYE01 (sample SAMEA4835856, study PRJEB28245) | human gut metagenome | biome: gut microbiome; material: fecal sample | place: Denmark | collected 2008 | reverse complement strand
ACGCCGGCGCGGACGGCCGGAGCGTGCTCGCCGATGCCGGCGGTAAAGACCAGGGTGTCCATACCGCACATGGAAGTAGCCATCTCAGCAGCCTTGGCGGCAATCTTGTAGACAAACATATCGAAGGCGAGCTGAGCCTCGGGGTCACCAGCAGCGGCGAGCTCCTCGACGTTGCGGCAGTCGTTGGTCTTGCCGCCGGTCACAGCCAAAAGGCCGGACTTCTTGTTCATCATCTCGTCGACCTCGTCGAAGGTGTAGCCGCCTTCGCGCTGCAGGTAGCACACGGTAGCAGGGTCGATGGAGCCGCAGCGGGTGCCCATCATGACACCGTCGAGCGGCGTCAAGCCCATGGTGGTGTCCATGCACTTGCCGTCCTCGATGGCGCACAGGGAAGCGCCGGAGCCGATATGGCACACGACGACCTTGCGGGCCTCGCCATTGGTCATCTCGGCGACCTTCTTGGAGATGTAACGGTAGCTGGTGCCGTGGGCGCCGTACTTACGGATGTGCAGCTTGTCGCAGACGTCCTTGGGCAGGGCGTAAGTCTTGGCGACCTCGGGCATGTTGAAGTGGAAAGCGGTGTCGTAAACCGTGACGTTGGGCAGATCGGGATACTGCTCCAGGCAGAACTCGATAACGTTGGCCTCGGGGTTGTTGTGCAGCGGAGCGAGCGGAGCGACCTCGCGGATCTTGGCGAGAACGTCCTCGTCGACGAGGGAGGAATCGCCAAAGTACCAACCGCCCTGAACGATGCGATGGCCGATGCCCTCAATCTTGACGCCGTTGGCCTCGAGGTCCTTCAGGACAACCTCGATGGCGACCTTGTGGTCGGGGAACTCGATGTTCTCGGTCACCTTCTTGGAACCGTTGGCAGCGTGGGTGAAGGTACCGCCGGTAAAGCAGACGCGCTCGCAGGAGCCCTTTGCGGACACCTTGTGGGACTTGGTATCGATGACCTGATACTTAAGGGTCGAAGATCCTGCGTTGACGACCAGAACGTTCATGTGTCTCCCTACTAACAGGCGGTGTGGCGCCGCCAGGTTACATACGCTTCAATAATAAACCCAAACGCCCTCGCGCTCGGGTTTATTGCGTTGATATATAAGTTATCGGTGTCTGAGCTTCCGTTTCATTGCAAGGAAGAAGCGCCCTCAGATGAGGTTCTCGCCCAGGTTTTTGCCGCCGAGGATGTGCATGTGGAAGTGCATGACGGTCTGGCCGGCGTTGACGCCCTTGTTGGAGATGACGCGGAAACCGTCCTTCAGGCCCTTGACCTTGGCGACCTCCTGGATGGCATGAGCCATGGCGCCCATGGTCTCGGCGGGCACGTTGTCGGCGATGTCGCTGTAGTGCTTCTTGGGGATCACGAGCGTGTGGACCGGCGCCTGGGGATTGAGGTCGTCGAACGCGATGACCTGGTCGTCCTCATAGACAACGGTCGAGGGGATCTCGTGGTTGGCGATTTTGCAGAAGATGCAATCACACATGGTTGGTTCCTTTCTCACAGACCAAGGTAATTATATTTGGTCGGGATGGTTAGAACGAGAGGTTGTCGTCGGTGTTGGCGGCTTCGCCGTCGGCGAGCACGTCGTTGCCGTCGACGTCCTTAAGGAGCACCGAGACCTTCTGCTCGGCATCGGACAAGCGGGTACGCAGGCTCTTGAGGAGCTCGACGCCGCGGGTATAGCTCTCGAGCGACTCCTCGAGCTCCATATCGCCCGACTCCAGGCTGCGGATAATAAGTTCCAACTCCTGCGAAGCCTGCTTGTACGTAAGCTGCTCGACCGGGGTCTTCTCTGCCATATCTGTTTCCTTTCCTAAAGGTCTATCACTATGAAACGCGAACTACTCGACCGTATCGACCGTTGCTGCCACGTTGCCGTCTGCCATGCGCACACGAATGGCGTCGCCGGGCTTAAAGGTCTTGGCGCTCGTAGCCACACCATCATCGCTGTACGCGATGGAATAGCCGCGGGCAAGCACCTTGAGCGGCGACAGGGCATCGAGCGACGCGGCGGCTCGGCCCAGGTCGGACGCGGGTTTGCTGAGCATCGTACATCCCTGATGCTCCAGACGGGAGCTTGCGAGCGTGAGCGCATGGCGCTTGCCATCGAGCCCCGAGGTGCTTGCAACCAGACGCTCGGGCAGGCGCTCAAAGTTGGAGCGGAATGTCCCGACCGAGCGCACTATGGCGCCCGACAGGCGATCGGCAGTCAGCGCAAGCTCAGACTCGCGACGCTCGACCATAAATGTGGGGTCATTGAGGCATGGGCGGCACGCAGCCGCATCAAGTGCATCGCCCAAGGGAGCCGTATAGGTACCCCAGGCACGGCGACCGCGCTGGTCGAGCATCTCCAAATCAACCTGATTCGACCCAATCATCGATGCCATCGCGGCGCCAAGACGCTGATGGCGTGCCTCGAGTACATCGGCTAACTCCGTCATAGCCGGCGCCACCGATTCTGCCGCCGCCGTGGGCGTGGAGGCGCGGCGGTCGCTCACCATGTCGCAAATCGAGGTATCGGGCTCATGTCCAATGCCGGTCACCACGGGCACAGGACAAGCCGCCACCGCGCGGGCAAGCTCCTCGTCATTAAAGGTCATGAGGTCCTCAAAGGAGCCGCCGCCACGCACCAGCAAAATACAGTCAGGCGCCGGCGTAATAGAAGCGGCGCGGCGCAGGCCCTCAATGAGCTCTGTCGGCGCACCCTCGCCTTGAACCTTGGCGCCCACGCAGACGAGCTCGACGAGCGGGTTGCGGCGGCGCAGTGTACGCTTGACGTCGTCGATTACGGCACCCGAAAGCGAGGTGACGACCGCCACGCGGGAGCAGAACACCGGGATGCGGCGCTTGCGCGCTTCGTCCATCAGGCCCTCGCGGCGCAGCTTTTCGGCCAGTTGTGCCACTTGTTGACGCAGCAGACCCTCCCCCGCCAGCGAAAACGAGCGAGCGACAAAGCTCATGCGGCCCGTGGCCTTATAGAGATTGAAGCTGCCCTTAAAGCTCACCTGCATGCCGTCGCGCAGATCGAACGTGCGCTTAAGATAGGCACCCTTCCAAATGATGCAGTCAACGGCGGCCGAATCGTCCTTAATCTGGAAGTAGCAGTGGCCGCTTCGGGCATTGGGGCCACGGAAGCCCGTAACCTCGCCCAGGACGCTCAGCTGCGGAATGGCATCGAGCGCACCGGCAGCGATCTCTACCGCCTGGCTCACGCTGAGCTCCTTGTGCTCCTGCTCATCCGAACCGTCGAACTCGGCGGAAACGCTAGTGCCGGTTAGATTCCAGCCTGCCACGCAGCCTCCTTTCGTCATCGTGCACAGAGGCTCCGGCCCCGTGCGAATTCAAGTCCAACACATAGTACAGCGCCGCGGGGACACAAATCTCCGCGGCGCCTGTCAAGCCAATTTGTTATCGGTTGGAGTTTCTGTTGTAGCGAGCCATCAGGTAGAGCAGCTGAATAATCGAAGTGAGCGCTGCGGCCACATAGGTAAGCGCAGCTGCTGTCAGGACCTTCTTGGCACCGTTGACCTGCTTGGAGCTCATGCCCGACTGCTCGATATACGCCACGGCGCGGCGGCTGGCATCAATCTCGACCGGCAGCGTAACGAGCTGGAACAGTACGCTAAACGAGAAGAAGATCAACGCAAGGGTTGTGAGCCCGGCAATGTTCATGAACAGGCCCATAAGCAGCACGATCGTCCAGGTGTTCTGGGTAAAGTTGACGACCGGCACGAGGGCAGTGCGCACCTTCATCATGGCGTAACCGCTTTGGCGCTGGGCGGCATGGCCCGCCTCGTGACAGGCGACGGCAACGCTTGCGACCGAACCGCCCGAACGGTTGGCATCCGACAGATACAGGTTGTTATCCTGCGGGTTGTAATGATCGGTGAGCTCACCGGCGACACCCTTGATGCCCACGGCATTGCAGCCGTTGGCGTCGAGCATGCGGCGCGCGACCGTAGCACCCGTGTCGCCGTCCGAACGAACCATGGACCAGGTTTTATACGTCGAGTTGATATAGCTCTGCGCGGCAAGACCGAGCACTGTGCAAACAAGGACAACCAGCAGGTACAGCGGGTCGATGCCAAAGCCGTATCCATAGTAATAGGGCATACGAATTCCTCCGAATCGAGTTACACGTTGGAGGCATTCTACCCACTCAAACGGCTAGGCTTCCTTACAGCAATTCAATTTTGCCATCTTTGACCGTCAACCCCATGTTGCCCGAGAGCAAATCGTCCAGGCGCGAGCCCACAAGCTCAAAACGCCAACCTTCGCGCAAGCGGCTTTGCTCGGGATGCTCAATATAGTCGGCCAGGTCATCGCGCGAGGCAATAACCGAGGTCGCAACGCCCGAGCGCTCGGCAACCAGGCGAATAAGCGCATACATAAGGTCGGTCACGCTCTCCAGCTCCGGAGAGATCTGGCGATGCCCGCGCACCAAGAGCGGCAGGCGATCATGCGGACAGCTCGCACCGTGCTTGATGGCCATGAGTGCGCCGTCCACGTCGCGCTCCCCCAGCTGATCGGTACCGCGGATGCTACGGAACTCCTCGACACGCACGGGATTGCGCTTGACGAGCGCCAGCAGCGTATCGTCGGACATGACCCACTTGCGCGGGATGTTGCGCCGCTCGGCGCGGTCCTCACGCCAGGCGGCAAGCTCGCGCGCAATGCCCAGCTGATGGCGGCTGCACGAATTGATGCGCTTGACCTTGCGGAATGCTTCATGGCGGTCAGCGCGGTAGTGCGACTCGTCGGCCAGAGGACGCAACTCGTCGAGCACCCAATCCACACGGCCCAGCTCGCGCAGGCGGCTCATCATCTCGGTATAGGCAACGATCAGATACTTGACGTCATCGATCGCGTACTCAATCTGTTTATCAGTCAGCGGGCGGCGCGACCAGTCGGTCAGCGACTCGGTCTTAGGCAACGAAACGCCGCAGAACGTCTGCACGAGCGCACCGTAGGAAATCTGCTGGCGCTCGCCCAAAAAGGCGGCGGCGACCTGCGTGTCAAAAATCGGACGCGGCAGCGCGCCCACGGTGTGGAGCATGACCTCCATATCCTGCGAGCAGGCGTGGAAGACCTTGGTCACGCTCTCGTCGGCCATGAGTTCGGCCAAGGGAGACAGGTCGTCGATCACCAGCGGATCGACCGCGACGCTCTCGGCAGGGGTGGCAATCTGAACCAGGCACAGGCGTGGATGGAACGTGCGCTCGCGCAAAAACTCGGTATCGACGGCAATCGCGTCAAACTCACGGGCGCGCTGGCAAAAGTCGAGTAGAGCCTGATGTGTGGAAATGTACATATCAACCCATCGAATAAGGTTAGGCCCGAAAAACACGGGTAGGATATCGGCATTGCTCTACAACTATACTCGGTTAGTCACAGAACGGGAACGTAAGTATGCGCTGCCTCATCATCCACAACCCGGCATCGGGCCCCAGCTCCGATGAAATCTTCGCATTCACGCACGCCCTTGCACAGGGCGGCGACGAGGTCGTGATGCGCTTTATCGGCGATGGCATGGAGCCCGAGGATGCCGTGGCGGATGTGCGCGAGTTCGATCGCGTGGTGATTTCGGGCGGCGACGGCACCGTCTCCAACGTGCTCGACCAGATGCGCGGATGCGGCGTCCCCACGCTCGTCTTCCCCTCCGGCACGGCCTGCCTATTCTTCAACAACATCGGCAATGCGCCCGAGGCGGCGGCGCTCGCCAAGGCCTGCCGCGACGGCCGCACCGTCAAGGCGGATATGGGTGAGCTCTTTTGGCTCGACGAGAACGGCAACGAAAAGCGCCACGGCTTCATCATCATCGCCGGCTCGGGCTACGATGCCGAGATCATGATGAAGGCCGCCCCCACCAAAAACGACATCGGCGAGATCGCCTACTTCCTCTCCGCGCTCGCCACGCCCAACCCCACGGTGGCGCACTTTACGATTGAGCATGACGGCATTGTCGAGGAACTCGATGGCATCTGCTGCATGGCAGGCAACACCTCAGTCATCCAAAACGACATCAACCTATTCCCCGACTGTCGCATGAACGACGGCATGGTCGATATCGCAGTCATCGAGCCCGTAAAAACCGTGCAGCTGCTCCCGACCGTGATCACCGCCGCACTCGATCCCGCCGGCAAGGTGCTCGGCCGTCCGCAGTTCAAAATCATCCAGACCAAAGAAGCCAAGATCACCTGCACCCCGTCGCTGGGTATGCAGTTCGATGGCGAAATCATCTCCAGCAACTCGGGCGTCTTTGGAGCCCGCGCACTTCCGCAATGCCTCGACCTCATCGTCGACGAATTTTCACCGCTCGGTAAATAGGAGGACCCCATGAACGACAATCCCCTGCTCGGCTTTATCATCATCGTTCTGGCCATGCTCGTCGGTTATGCGATTAACGTAATCCACCGCCGGAAGAAGTAATTCCACATTGGTATGATATTCATCCAATACTTGAATCCCCCACTGTTGATGCATTTGTCAAACAGCGGGGGATTATCTTTGCACCCTGTGCAAGACGCTTTATTCAGGTACAGTAATTGCAGGGCGTCTTTATTTAAGTAAAGCTACATAATGAGTATTCTTATCCGCTCATCGCATATTCTAGGACGTTCATCGAGTATTTCATCGAAATAGATGAATACTCTTTAGACTTCCGATAGGCTAATAGATGTATTTATTAGCTGAAATCCTGCACGGTTCCGCGGGGTTTCAACGGTTGGGAGGGATTATGAGGTTTACTCATCCTGTCAACACGCTCAAAAAGCTCGGCTGCGGCCTTGCGTTTGGAGCAGCGGCCATCATGGCCATGCCGACTTCGGCACTCGCCTGCACCCAGATCTACATGGGCAGCAAGCTCACGGCAGACGGCAACACATACTACGGCCGTTCCGAGGACTTCGGTCCACGCTATGTTAAGCACTTTGGCATTGAGCCCGCACACAAGGACGGCAACGAGTACACCTCGGTCGAGTCCGGTTTTGAGTACAAGTCCAAGGGCACAACCTACCGCTACACCTTCGTTCGCGACAACCCCTCGCAGTGGGAAGATCGCTACGACGCATATTCCGAGGCAGGCATCAACGAGAAGGGCGTCTCCTGCTCTGCCACGTTAAGCACCTCCTATAACGAGAAGGCCGAAGAGGCCGACCCCATCACCGAGGAGACTGGCATTGGCGAGTACAGCTATGCCAGCGTCATCCTGGGCGAGAGTGCCACGGCCCGCGAGGGCGTCGAGCTCATCGGCAGCCTGGTCGACGAGCAAGGCGTCTGTTCCAATGATCAGATCATCATCGCCGACAGCACCGAGACTTGGCTGTTCGCCGCGCTTTCCGGCCATCAGTGGATTGCCATGAAGCTCGCCGATGACATCGCCTCGCTCAACCCCAACATCGGCAACCTCACCTATAACGTCGACCTCGATGACACCGAGAACTGTCTCCATTCCGAGGGCATCGAGTCCATGCCTAAGGAGAAGGGCTTTGCCGAGTACACCGACGGCAAGTTCGATGTCGCCAAAACCTACGGCGAGGAAATCGGCGAGGCCGGTATGCACCAGTGGTCTCGCTATATCCAGGGCCGCGATTACTTCATGGCTCCGCTTGCCGAGGGCACCGACTACGAGATCGTCAAGGACGAGCGCGAAGACGCTCGCGCCACGACCGGCGCCCTGGTCCACGAGATGCAACCGCTGTTCTTCCAGCCCGGCAAGTCCGACTGGAACACCTTTGAGATGATCCGCAGCTTCGCTGCTCGCGGCGAGAATGTCGCCGGCCTCAACGCCAACACCGACGGCGCCTATGCCATCGGCTCCAACCGCAACACCGAGATCCATACCTTCCAAATCCGTCAGGGCATGGATCCCGAGATCGCGACCATCCAGTGGGAGATGCTCTCCAACGCCGAGTTCTCCGTCGCCATCCCCCTCTACTCCGCACTGCTCACCGAGGTCAGTCCCTACTTTAGCGATCAGGATGTCTCCTTCGATCATTGCGAAGAGGAAGACGTCGTGAACAACGAGGAGCCCAAGAACTCCATCAACTACGTCCTCATGGACATCAACACGCTCGCCTATGAGAACCGTGACCACTGCGCCACCGGCGTCCGCGCCTATCTCGACGCCCTGCAAAAGGAGCTCATCGAGCAGAACCTGACCGTCGACGAGGCCATGCAGGCCGCTGAGGGCACCGAGGCCCGCACCGCCCTGGCCAACAAGGCCGGCAAGGCTGCCACCAAGAACACCTACGTCAAGTGCAAGGCCATGCTCGAGGAAATGCGCGACTACCTCAAGGAGGAGGATTTCTCCGAGGAGTTCGTCCCGAGTGACTACGATGCCGACAACGACTGCCTGGTCGAGTCCATCACCTACGCCGACGAGGCGCTCTCCGATGAGGACGTAGCCGAGCCCGAGGTCGAGAAGGAAGAGGCCACCGAGGAGGAGTCCGAGGGCAACAACATGGCCGCCATGGCCGTTGGCGCCGTCGTCATCATCGGTGTCTGTGGCTTCGTAATCTATCGTCGCAAGAAGGCCTAAGGCCCTGAAACCCTAAGGCGCGGGCGGGATGGCGCAGGTCGCCCCGCCCGCTCAGCCTGCTCTTTTGACCGGTGGGAAACCCGCCTGAAATCTTTTCAAAAAAGATTTCCCCGCAAACACTTTGCTGTGCTATAGTGCAGCGCAACAGCAACAAGGTGCGACCGCGCCATGGCATCGCGAAAGGAGCCACCAACATGAAGAACACGATGAAGTCCCTCAACAACTGGTGGTGGCGTGATGCGAATACGATCGGTCGACAGTGAGTCCCTCACGCCTGTTTTTACGCTCTAGGTGATTGAAAGGCCTCCGGTTTCGACCGGGGGCCTTTTTCTATCTCGAGCCCGATCGCATTCGCATCACGCGCCTCCGCTTTTCTCTTGCACTCCCATTCCGAAAGGATTTTCACCATGTCTCAGAACACCACCGCCACCCAGCCCCGCACCGTCCAGACCGCCGACCGCGGCAAACTCGACGTCCGTGCCCTCGTCTTGCTCGCCATCCTGCTTGCCGCCGGCTTCATCCTCAACTTCACCGTTGGCAAGGCCATCTCCGGCATCTCGGGCGGCATGATCAGCCCCGAGTTCATCATCTCGGCCTTCTGCCTCACCATCCTGGTCGTTCGTCCCAACATTGGCCAGGCGCTCATCATCGGCCTCATCTCGGCCGCTGTAATCCAAATCACCACCACCTCGCCGTTTGTCGATTTTGCCGCCGAAGGCATCGCCGCCATGCTCATGGCCGTCATTGTCAACGCTGCTGCCAAGGACGGCCAGGTTAAGCCCGTCGTCGCCATCGTCGCAACGTTCGTGACCACCTTTGTCTCGGGCGTCATCTTCATGGTCATCAAGATGGCCATGCTCGGCGTGGTGGGCGAGCTCGCCGCAGCCATGCTGCCCGTGGTCGCCATGACCGCCGTGTTTAACGCCATTCTGGTCGGTGCCCTCTACTTGCCCATCCAGAAGGCCCTTAGGCTTAATTAACCCGCTCGGCTTTACGAGCCACCCCATCTTGGCGTTCATTCGTCGCTCGCGTACCCAAGTACGCTTCGCTCCTCTTTCGCGCCAACCTGGGGCCCCTCGTAAAGCCGTCTCCGTGCTCCATTATTCAAAATTGATCCCCTTTTCGATTTAGCCCCTTTCGCGGGGGTTCAGGACACTCTTATCTCAAATCTCACCTTAAGGAGAACATCATGGCTAACCAGAACGCCCAGGCGCGCACCGTCACTGCCGCCCCCGTCTCCAAGGGACTGATAAATGTCAGCTCGCTCGTCCTGCTCGCCATTTTGCTTGCCGCTGGCTTTATCCTCAACATGACCGTCGGCAACGCTCTGGCGGTTACGGGCATTAAGCCCCAGTTCATCATCGCCGCCTATGCCTTGGCCATCGCACTGACGCAGGCGAACTTTGCCCAGGCCGCCATCTTTGGCATCTTATCAGCAGCCGTCATCCAGATCACTACGTCCATCCCCGGTCTCAACTTTGCCACCGAGCTCGCCGGCGCACTGACGATGGCGGTCCTCGTTAAGTCCAACATCGGCGGCGACAAGATGAATCCCTTTATTGCCGGCTTTCTGACCACTCTCGTCTCGGGTGCGCTTTTCGCCGTCCTGGGCACCCTGATCATGGGCGCGGCGCTGCCTACGGCACTTGCCAAGGTGCCTATCGTGCTCGGCACTGTCGTCTTTAACGCCGTCGTGGTCCACGCCCTCTTCTTCCCGCTGCGCAAGGTACTCGGCAAGTAGCCTGATATGATGGTGGGGCCGCACCCAAGCGGCCCCACCATCAAAGACTGTCCCAAACAACTAGCTCTTGGGGACGTTCTTAAACGACTAGTCATTTAAGAACGTCCCCAATGACTATGAAAGGTATCCATGGAAACGATCATCAACGTCGACGATGTCTCGTTCTCCTATGGCACGCAAACCGAGCAGGCGCTTAGTCACGTCTCGCTCAGCGTGAACAAAGGGGATTTCATCGGCATCATCGGACCCTCGGGCGCCGGCAAGTCCACACTTGCCGCTTGCCTTTCGGGCGCCGTGCCTCACCACTACACCGGCACATTCTTTGGCTCCGTCAAGGTCGATGGCCGCGACACCTGCGAGGTCTCGCTCACCGATGTATCGCAGATCGTCGGCAGCGTATTGCAAGACATCGACACGCAAATGGTCGCTTCGGTCGTCGAAGACGAGATGCTCTTTGGCCTCGAGAACTTTGGCGTTCCACACGACCAGATCGAACAGCGCGTGAGTGAAACGCTCAAGACCGTCGGCATCAGCGACCTGCGCGACCGTGAGATCGCCACCCTCTCGGGCGGCCAAAAGCAAAAGGTAGCCATCGCCGCCATCCTCGCCATGCGCCCGCGCGTCCTGGTGCTCGATGAACCCACCGCAGCACTCGATCCCGCCAGCTCAACGCTGGTCTTCGAGACGTTGCGCAAGGCAAACCACGCGCTCGGCATCACCATCGTCGTCGTTGAGCAAAAAGTCGCCCTGCTTTCGGAGTACTGCAACCGCGTGCTGGCGCTCGATCGCGGCAAGATCGCGCTGCAAGGCGAGCCACATGAGGTATTCGCGCACACTGACGAGCTTCGCACCACCGGCGTCGACTGCCCGCGCGTCACACGCATCTTCAACAGCCTTGAGGCTGATGGCCTGGTAAGCGGTGTGCCCTGCTTAGATGTGAACGAGGCCGAGCAGCTGATCATGGGTATCGTCGACCCCGACCGCACGGCAAGCGACACCCAAGCGCCCGCAGGCTCCCCGCACGCACCGTCGTTGCGCCCGCATGCAAAAGACGCTGAGCCGGTACTCACGTTTGACCATGTCGAGTTTTCCTACCCCCATGGCGGCGCCGCCGTCCACGACCTCAGCTTGACGCTCTATCCCGGCGAGCTCGTGGGCATTGTCGGCCAAAACGGAGCCGGCAAGACCACGCTCACCAAGCTGCTCACGGGCCTGCTTAAGCCC
>ULYE01017078.1_pt1 | contig 11515 bp, 7 predicted proteins | sample 1961921 | NCBI WGS metagenome assembly ULYE01 (sample SAMEA4835856, study PRJEB28245) | human gut metagenome | biome: gut microbiome; material: fecal sample | place: Denmark | collected 2008 | reverse complement strand
GTCCTGCGCCGCCGTATGCCCTGCTGCGGGATTTGTCTAGACGAAAGAACGGCTGGAAGATGCTCTCTCGGTACTGCTTGGGTATTCCCGGGCCCTCATCTTTGACTCGCAGGAACACGTGGCTGTCGTTGTCGCAGATGGAGACGTTGACATTCGAGCCGGGGCGGCTGTAACGGATGGCATTTTCGACCAGGTTAAACACCAGCCGATAGAGGAGCGTGTCGCTCCCGATTACTAAAGCGTCTCCAGCACAATTGAGGGCTATGCCCTTATTTTCGGCAAGTGGCGCAAGGTCGGTGAGGACCTCTTCGGACAAGGGACCAAGTTCAACATCGTCCTCGCAAGGAACGCTGCGGAGCTCACTCATCTCGAGCAATACCTTGGCCATTCGAGACATGCGCTCGGTTTGTTCTTGTAGCAGGCCGAGCAGCTCGGCCGTTTCGGGTTGCAAACCGGGGTGCTCGGAGATGAATAGTTCAATCTGTGCTTGCATAAGGGCGAGCGGGGTGCGCAGCTCGTGTGCGGCGTTGCCGGTAAACTGACGCTGTGCAGAGAACCCTTCGCCAAGACGGGCGATCATGTCGTTGAAAGAGGCGCTGCATCGTTGTAGCTCGGTGGGTACATCTTCACTGAGTCTGATTTCGCTTAGGTTGTCAGGCTGCACGCGCTCCACCTGGGCGGCAAAATCCCGTAGCGGCTTGAGCGCGTGGCCGCTCACAAAGTATGCCAGCACGCCGCCAAGGAGTGTGACTCCAGCCGTGATGTACCAGGCTGTCGCGCCAAAAGATTCCTGTGCGTCGTTTACGACGATCGTGACCTTGTCATCGAGGGCCGTTTTCGTTGGGTCGAACGCCTGAGGCGAATTCGCGCCGGCAGCGTTAAAGGCCGAGATGTCACTGCCGATGGCATCCATGTAGCGCATGCCCGTATAACCGACCAGGCAGTTCGTCAGCACGCATGTCGCACACGTGAGCAGTGCCGTCATAATCGTTATGCGCCATTGCAGCGAAAGCCCTTTCATTCTCCACCCTCCATAACGTAGCCCTCTCCAATCCGATTGCGAATCGGGTCGTATCCCAAAGCAATGCGTAGCTTTTTGCGGAGTGACGAGATATGAACGCGGGTTGCGTTGCTAAAGCTGTTCACGGTGCAATCCCAAACGTGCTCGATAAGCTCCTCTTGACTTACCGGACGCCCCTGATTAAGCATCAGGTATTCCAAGATTCCCGTTTCCTTGCGCGTAAGAGATAGGGCCTCACTGTCCACGGAAGCGATGCGCGCCTTGGTGTCAAAGTTGAGCTTTCCGCAGGTTAATACTATGTCGCTTTGTGCGAAGCGCCTGAGGGTAAGGCTGCGGATCCTTGCCGCAAGTTCGTCCAGATGAAACGGCTTGGTAAGGTAATCGTTGGCGCCGGCATCGAGTCCGGCGACCTTGTCGACGACCTCGCCGCGTGCCGAGAGCACGAGTACCTTGGTCTCGCAGTCGGTTTTCCTAAGTTCCCTGAGTACGGTCATGCCATCGATACGGGGAAGGTTGAGGTCGAGTACCACGAGGTCAAAGACTTCGACGCCCAGCAGGTCGAGCGCCTCCTGCCCGTCGTGACAGCAGTCGACGCTGTACGCCAAGTTTCGCAAGCTGCGCGCGATTGCGTCACACAGCGCCCGCTCGTCCTCGACGATCAAAATACGCATAACAGTCTCCTTGCACATTTCAAATCGCGCTTAACACGGATTTTATAGCCGATATGGTCCAATGGTCGCGTAACGAAAGGAGTGGTCAGGTTGTTCAAAGCGGTAAAACCCGTGGTACAGGTCGCTTTGTTGATCGTCGGAATTGCCATGGTGTGCTTTGGCGTTATGCGTGGCGAGGCAGATGCCGTGCTGGCCAAAGCGATTAGGCTGTGCTTGGAGTGTATCGGAATTGGATAAAAGAGAAAACACTGCGTCGCATGTTTTGGCCCGATTTCGCGGATTCATTCAGGCGGCGGCGACGCTGGTCACCAATATTCACCTGCCAAACTTTGCCAAAGGAAGCATCTATCAGGGCGCGGGAAAAACAGTCTGCGTACCTGGACTTAATTGCTATTCGTGCCCCGCGGCATCGGGTGCGTGCCCCATCGGGTCGTTCCAGTCGGTGGTAGGTTCATCCAAGTTCAACTTTTCTTACTATGTTACCGGTACGCTCATTTTGCTCGGCGTGCTGCTGGGACGCTTTGTATGCGGCTTTCTGTGCCCGTTTGGCTGGCTTCAGGAGCTGCTTCACAAGATTCCCGGCAAAAAGTTCTCCACGAAAAAGCTTAAGCCGCTCACGTACATCAAGTACGTCGTGCTGCTGTTTGCCGTGGTGCTGCTGCCCGTCTTGGTGGTTAACGACGTGGGCATGGGCGACCCGTTCTTTTGTAAGTACATCTGTCCGCAGGGCGTGCTCGAGGGCGCCATTCCGCTGGCCATTGCCAACGCCGGCATTCGATCTGCGTTGGGACATCTCTTTACTTGGAAACTTGCCGTTCTCATTGCCGTGGTAGTGCTGAGCGTTTTGTTCTACCGCCCCTTCTGCAAATGGATTTGTCCACTCGGCGCATTCTATGCGCTCATGAATAGGGTGTCCCTACTGGGGATCCGGGTCGATGCATGCAAATGTGTCTCGTGCGGCAAGTGCTCAAAGGTTTGTCAGATGGACGTTGATGTGGTCCGCGCGCCCAATCATGCCGAATGTATCCGGTGCGGAAAGTGCATCGGGGCCTGTCCCGTCGATGCCATCAGCTATCGCTATGGCCTGGATGTGTCGGCGGAAAAGCTTCCCTTGACCGCCGATAAAAAGTAAACAAGCTTCGACAAAACGGAGGAATGACCATGAAGCTTTCTAAGATTGCGGCCCTGTTTATGGTGCCGGTGCTGGCCTTGTGTCTTGTGGCGTGTTCGTCACCCGGTGGCAATGTGAGCGAATCTGCGGGCTCCGATCCTAAGATTGCAGAACTCACTGCGCAGAAGCCGACCAATGCCGATGAGGCCGCCGAGTTGTATGCAAAACTCATGCAAAAGGAGAACGAGATCTTTTCGAGTGATAACGCGCTGTGGGAAAAGGTATTTAATGCGGCAAATAAAGACTCGGCAATGATTGAGGACGGCAGCAATTACGGCGATTTTCTGCTCAAGACCATCGACGTCGCCAAGGATGAGTTCACGGCGGATGAGCTTAAGACACTCAAGGCCGGTGCACAGCAGATCAAGGAGATCGAGGACAAGCTCGAGAGCCTGGAGAAGGAGTTCCCCGGCTGTGGAAGCACGCCGAGTGCAGGCGAGAGCGTCGACGCTTCGACCGCTGGCATGACGGCTGGTGCCAATGCTTCGAGCGAGGCGACGAAGTTCCCCAGCTTTACGGGCAAGGACCTGGATGGCAACGACGTGAACAGCGACGAGCTGTTCTCTAAGAACAAGGTCACCGTCATGAACTTCTGGTTCACCACTTGCAAGCCGTGCGTGGGTGAGTTGGGCGACCTTGAGGACCTGAATAAGGAGCTTGCCAAGAAGGGCGGCCAGGTCGTGGGCGTCAATTCCTTTACGCTCGATGGCAACAAGGGCGAGATTGCAGATGCCAAGGACGTACTGAGCAAGAAGGGCGTGACATATAAGAACATCTGGTTCAAGTCGGATAGCGAGGCCGGTAAGTTTACGTCAAATTTGTTCTCGTTCCCGACAACGTATGTCATCGATCAGAATGGCAACATCGTAGGGGAGCCCATCGTGGGCGCCATCAGCTCCGCTGAGCAGCGCGCAGCGCTCGACAAGCTTATCGACCAGGCGATTGCGAATAGCGAGCAGTAGAAAACGCGTAAAGCATGGCGATGATCGTGCACCGCTGTGCGAAGTAGTCCGCTACCTTTCAAGATAAGCTCCACCATATAGAGGTCCCGCTCGGGACCTCTTCTTTTGGGCGCCGTCCCGTTCGTTTTTTGGCGCGGTTTGTTACATTCCTCACTGGCGTCGGCAAAAAATGGGGATAGAGTAGGACAAACGCGTCGAATACGAACGGCGGAGGAGAGCGGGCAGGGTGCCTGCGCAGGAGAGGTTGCCGTCCATGCTGGAGCTCAAAGGTATTTGCAAAAGGTACGTTACGCAGTCGTTTACGCAGGTGGCGCTCGACAGCGTGAGCCTGTCTTTTCGCGATAACGAGTTCGTGGCCATTCTGGGTCCCTCGGGTTCGGGCAAAACCACGATGCTCAACGTTATCGGCGGACTCGACCACTTTGATTCTGGCGACCTGCTGATTGACGGCATCTCGACCAAGGACTTCCGCGACCGCGATTGGGATGCCTACCGCAACAACCGCATCGGCTTTGTGTTCCAAAGCTATAACCTCATTCCGCATCAGACCATTTTGGAAAACGTGGAGCTGGCGCTCACGCTCACGGGCGTGGGGCATGCCGAGCGCCGCCAGCGTGCGCGCGAGGCGTTGGAGAAAGTCGGCTTGGGCGAGCACGTTAACAAGCGCCCGAGCCAGCTTTCGGGCGGGCAGATGCAGCGCGTGGCCATCGCCCGCGCCCTGATAAATGATCCTGAGATCGTTCTTGCCGACGAGCCGACCGGCGCTTTGGATTCAACGACATCCGTACAGGTCATGGACCTGCTCAAGGACGTGGCGCGCGACCGCCTGGTCATCATGGTCACGCACAATCCCGAGCTGGCGTACCAATATGCCACGCGCATCGTCAATCTGGCGGACGGCAAGATCACCGACGATTCCGATCCCTTCGATGCTGCCAAGGCCGCGCGCCGCGAGGCCAAGCCTACGCGCAAAACCTCGATGAGCTTTGTGACGGCGCTGGGGCTTTCTGCCCGAAACCTCATGACCAAGAAGGGCCGCACGGCCATGACTGCCTTTGCGGGCTCGATTGGCATTATCGGTATCGCGGCGATCCTGGCGCTCTCCAATGGCGTAAACGGCTACATCAAAAAGGTCGAGGAGGATACGCTCTCGAGCTACCCGCTCACCATTTCCAAGCAGGATTACGACCTGTCGTCCATGATGGGCGGACAGGGGGCTGCGGATGATGACTCGCCTGAAAACGTGGATTCGTCCGACGACAGTGCCGGCGACAAGGCTCAGGGAAACGATAAGATTCCCGTGGTCACGGCCGTAAAGGATATGTTTGCAAGTGTTAAGTCCAACGACATGACGAGCTTTAAGGCATGGCTCGATGCCGGTGGCGACGGCATCGATAAAGAAGTCAACGCCATTCAGTACGGCTACGGTGTATCGCCGGTTGTCTATCGTGCCGGCAAGGGCGACGAGAAGCCCGTCCGGCTTGTTCCCAACGCTATGACCGAGGCCATGAGCGGAGGCGCGAGCTCGGCGGCAACGGTGAGCATGGAATCCATGGGAACCTCGGTCTTTAACGAGATGATTGACGACCAGAGCCTGCTCGACAGCCAGTACGATGTCGTCGCCGGTCATTGGCCCACGTCTGCCAACGAAGCCGTGATGGTGCTCTCGAGTCGTGGCACGGTGGGCGACTACACGCTCTACAGCATCGGCGCGCTGGATATCAATGAGCTCAACGATCTGGTAAACAGCGCTATGACGGCTGACGGTGGGGTCGAAACGCCCGAGACCGGCACCGAATTTACCTACGACGATGCGCTGTCCACGACGTTTAAGGTGCTGTCGCCGGCCGATGCGTATCGCAAAAACGAAGAGACCGGCATATGGACCGATATGTCTGGCGACACCGACTTTATGGCCGCCAAGGTTGCCGACGGTATCGACGTGCACATTGTGGGCGTGGTGCGACCCAACGAGACCGCCAACGCGAGCGCGTTGTCCCCGGGCATTGCCTACACGCATGCGCTGACTCGCCAGCTTATGGAGCGCGCCGCAAATTCGCAGATTGTGCAGGAGCAGCTTGCCCACCCCGAGACGGATGTCTTTACGGGCAAAACCTTCGACGAACTGCAAGGCGAGGCCAAGCAGGGCGTTGATCTGGGCAACATGTTCAGTGTGGACGAGGCGGCGCTCAAGAGCGCGTTCTCGTTCGATACCTCCGCGCTCTCGGGTGTTGCCGGCGGTATGGACCTGTCGGGTCTTGACTTGTCCGGGCTGGATATTGACCTTTCGGGCGTTGGTAGGGACATCGACTTTGGCGACATCATGGCCAAAGCGCCAACCCCAGATTTCTCGGGCGTCTTTGACGGTCTGGAACTCACGCCCGAGCAAATGCAGCAGGTGGGAACGCTTGCCAACCAGCTGTTTGAGGGCTTTTTGCAGTCTGATCAGTTTAAGGCGCTGACACCCGATGATCTTAAGGACGCGTCAAAGCTTGCCGCCGCGTTCTCGACGTATCTTGAGAGTGATACGGCAGCCCAGCAAATCCTGGCCCAGCTCAAGGCACTCGGTGGCGATGCCCTGGCCGAGCGCCTGCAGCGGGCGATGACCGACTATGTGCAAAAGCAGCTGGCTCCGTATCTGCAGCAGGCTATGGACCAGGTGATGAAGTCGATCAGCGATCAGATTGCGGCGACGGTGTCAGCTCAGCTCAAGGCAGGCGCAGCAGGGCTCATGGGCCAGATGGCGACGCGGATGTCGTCGAGTTTTGCCAACCTGGCGAGCGCCATGCGCGTGGATGCGAGTGCCTTTGCTCATGCCATTCACTTCAACATGGACGCCGAGGACCTGAGCTCGCTCATGATGAGCTATGCCAAGGCGTCGAAGCTCACCTACGATAACAATCTGACCACGTTGGGCTATGCGGACGAGGCCGACCCCATCTCGGTCAAGATTTTCCCGCGCGACTTTGAGGCCAAGGAGCGCGTACTCGATCACATCGATGCGTACAACAAGCAGGTCAAAGCCGCTGGTCACGATGAACAGGCAATCTCGTACACCGACTACATGGGCATCATCATGGGTTCGGTGACCGACATCGTGAACACCATCAGCTTGGTGCTCATCGCGTTTGTGAGCATCAGTCTGGTCGTGAGCTCCATCATGATCGGCATCATCACATACATCAGCGTGCTGGAGCGCAAAAAGGAGATTGGCATCCTGCGCGCGATTGGCGCGTCGAAGCGCAACGTGGCCAACGTATTCAATGCCGAGACCTTTATCGAGGGCCTCATTGCCGGCGTCTTTGCCATTGTCGTCGTGGTGGCCGTGAGCTTCCCAGTTAATACCTGGGCGCTTGCTGCCAAACAAGTACCCAACCTGATGAGCCTGCCCGTGCAGGATGCGCTGGTACTCATTGCAATTTCGGTGCTGTTGACGGTCGTTGCCGGCCTGCTGCCTGCTCGCAGCGCATCCAAGAAGGACCCCGTCGAAGCCCTACGCTCCGAATAATGTGACAAAGGGACAGTCCCTTTGTCACATTGAGACCCTTGCGAAATCGGGGTCTAATTACCGTTCGGCAGGTTAAGAACTCCCTCTCCCCGCTTAATGCTTGACGAAGAGTCTTCTGGTTTATATACCTATCGGTAGGCATATAGGATGTATTGCCGATAGAAATGGAGCAACCATGACTCTCACCACACCAGCCAAAAAAGATTGTCTCCGTGAAAGCGGCGCATTTGCTTGGGTCGTCGTTATTGCGCTCGGCTTAATGTCCGCCGGAACAACTGGCACATATAGCATTATTGCCGGCTCATTCGTTGCTCCAGTATGTGAAGATCTGGGCTTTGACTACACTTCTTTTTCTTTCTATTTCACCGCGATTCTTCTTGGCCTTGCGCTTGGGCTTCCGCTTTTGAGTCGCTTCATTCCAAAAGTAATCGGCAAACCATGGCATATTTGCATTGAACTCGTCCTTATTGTCGCCGGCGCCGCAATGGCGTTCTACACCGAGGTCTGGATGTTCACCGTCTCTGCCGCAGTGATCGGCATCTGCTTTTCGTTTACAACGGGCGTCTGCATGTCCGATGTCATTGACCAATGGTTCAGCAAATCGTCCGGTCTTGCCATCGGCCTCGCTTGGGGCGTTAATTCTCTCTGTACGCTGTTATTGAGTCCTGTCATTACGCTGGTCATCGAGCAGCAAGGCTGGCGTACGGGATACATCGTGCTTGCGGCCGTTTCTGCAGCTATGATTTTGCCTGCAAGCGCATTTATCATTCGCCTTAACCCCTCTGATCGCAACATGCTTCCGTACGGAGAGACCGCCTCCGAAACCCATGAGAGCTGCAGCGCCGATGAGCAGGAAGATGTTCTTTCGGGCATGGCACTCCGCGATGCCGCGAAAACGCCGTCTTTTATTCTCTGTGTCCTCTTGCTTTGCGTGGCGCAGCTCACCTGCTGCATGAACCAGCTGTTTCCAACCTATGCAAGCGAGGTCGGTTTCAATCCTATCGTAGGAAGCTTAATGGTCTCGGCAGCTTCACTCTCCGATATCTTCCTAAATCCCTTCGTGGGCAAAACATGCGACAAGCTTGGCGCTATTAAAGCAACGGTCGCATGGACAGGTGTCAGCATTCTTTCATTCCTGCTTCTTATCATTGGCGGAAGCAATGAGACCGTTTCCATCATTGCGGTTCCAACGATGTCATGTTCGCCATCGTTGGAACCGCAATGCCGATGCTTCTACTCTCGCTCTTTGGATCACGCGATTTTGGAAGGATCTATTCGATCGTTTGCTCAGCGGGCTATGTCGTCGGTGCTTTTGGAATGCCGGTCATGATGAAGGTTTACGGCATGGCGGGGTCATTCCAGGGAGTATTTATCTTCTGCATTGCCTGCAACCTTATGATTGCTGCGTTTGCTATCGTTTCCGGCTTTCTCAATAAGGCTGCTGAAAAGTAATAAGCGCCGATTTGCATCGGCATAGATTGCCACGCAACAGGGGTTGACTCCAAGCCAGACTGGAGTCGACCCCTGTTTTCGTTTTTAAAGGTTGCCCGCAGGCACCATGGGTGCCAACATGCGCTTCAGCTTGGCTGGTTTATTTGAACATAAGCTCGACTATTCCCGCCCAAACCGCTTTTTCATCAATATCCTCACCTTGAGCGACCGTATTGCTTGCTCCCTCCAGAACGGTATAAAGAATTTGTACGTAGAGCATTGCGTCGGCGCTATCGGAAAACGCGCCAATCTCTACACCATGAAGAAGGATGTCTTTAAGCGCATCCATGGTTCGTTTGGTCGCCGTCGCTTGACGTTCCTGAACTGCAGGAATTCGATTTGCTTGAACGCTAACCTCGGCCAGCACGCGCCGGCGCTTTTCATCGCTTCGATAGCCACCTATAACTGAATTGCCGAGCTCGATAAGCGCGGCCTTGAACCCGTCCCTATCGACTATTAGCGAGTAGTCGCGCTGATAGTCAATGGTCGGAAACATGCTGTCCAAGAGCGTAGTGAAAATCTCCTCTTTAGAGGGAAAGTAGTAGTACACCGACGGCTTGGATATACCGACAAAGTCGCAAATCTTTCCGATAGACGCTTTGTCATAACCGACTTCTGCCACAAGATCGTACATTGCGTCCAATATTTTTTTTCTTGTGCTCACGCTGCATTTCTCCATCGCAAATCACTTCCGCACTACCAACATTATTAAGGATGGCAACGGAACATCAATTCGTGTCCAAACATGACCACTATATACGGTGAACGGTATGTATCAGTAGGCGAGCGGCAATTATTCAAAACTATCTACCGAACGGTAGGTATAGTAGTACTATAGCAGGTGAAACCCCGCTATTGTCGCGGCCGGACAGCATCGCGGGAAACCCGACGGAAGGACCAACCATGTACGAGAACTATCGTATGCCGGGCGAGTTCGAGAAGCGCTCCAACGTCTATGTGACATGGCTTCCCGATTACATCCGTGCAGAGGGCTATGATAACCGCCAGCCCTGCGTTGACGTGATCAAGGCTCTGCTCGAGTATGGCGACGTTACGGTCAACCTCAATTGCGGTACCCCCGGCTCCTATGAGGAGGCTTGCTCGCGCCTGAAGGAGGAGGGGGTTGATCTCGATCGCATCGAGATCACGCAGTTCGAAGACTCCAACTTCTATGTCCGCGACAACGGTCCCAGCATCATGGTCGACGACAAGGGCCATTCTTATATGGTCAACCCCGCTTGGACCTATTACGGCGTGTGGGACAAGAACTCCCCGGAGTGCCAGTCCGCACGTAAGGCAGCGGTTCACATGGCGGTTGCGCTCGGTTGCTTCGATATCGTCAATTCCGAAATGGTTTCGGAGGGCGGCGACCGCGAGTTTGACGGTCACGGCACTCTGATCGCAATCGAGGACACGGAATGCCGCAAGCGTAATCCCGAGTTCACGAAAGAGGAAGTAGAGGCCGAGTATAAGCGCATCTACAACCTCAACAAGGTTATCTGGCTTCCGCAGCCTATGCTCGAGGACGACGACTATCGACTGGGCATCCTCGACGAGAAGGAAGACGGAACTCCCGTCTTTGGCATGAGCTTTGCAGCTCACATTGATGAGATGTGTCGCTTTATCACTCCGAACAAGATTCTTCTTGCCGAGGTGTCCGATGAAGAGGCAGCCTCGAGCAAGGCTGGAGCAGAGTCTCGTCGCCGCATTGAGGCAGCCTACGAGATCCTGAGCAACGAAACGGACTGGGAGGGCAAGCCCTTCGAGATCGTTCGTATGCCCACCGCCGAGCCTATTGAAGTCGTTATCGCCCCTGGCGATGAAGATTACGAGCTCTATAAGGGCTTCATCGACGAAATGGGCGGCAAGTTTATGGATGGCACCCCCTGGCCCGAGGGCCCCGTCCACTTCTACGCCGCAGCGAGCTACTGCAACTTCCTGATTTGCAACGGCGTCGTTCTTGGCCAGCGTTATTACCACGAGGGCATGAGCGAGGTCGTGAAAGAGAAGGACGAGCAGGCCAAGGCAGTTCTTGAGAGCTGCTTCCCCGATCGCAAGGTCATCATGATTGATTCCCTCGCGCTTAACCTGTCCGGCGGCGGCGTGCACTGCTGGACTAAGGACGTGGCGGCCAGTCGTTAGTGAGCCTTAGAGCCTGCGCTCTTTGGCTTAGGCGCCACATGTACCGCTCCCCGAGGGATATCCGTGTTTTCCTCGGGGACACATTCAACAATAATTTTGATAATAATTCGAAAGGAAATAGGCATGAACAACAGCCTCCGCGGTCGCGACTACATCAACATCCATGATCTTTCCTCCGAGGATTTCCGCTATCTCATCGATCTTGCCTGGAACCTTAAGGCTCAGAAGAAGTCCGGTGTCGACCAGCACTACTTCCCCGGCAAAAACGTCCTCGCCAACTTTGAGTGGGGCTCGACCCGTACTCGTTGCGCATTCGAGACCTCCTGCAATGATTTGGGCATGGGCTTCACTTATCTGACCAACTCCCACATGGGTGACTGCGAGACCGTCAAGGATGCCATGCGCGTCTTTAACGGCATGTACGATCTCATCGTCTACCGCGCACAGAAGGACGAGCAGTTCCTCTATGACGTCGCCGACCTGGTTGACATCCCGGTCATCAATGCCCTTACTCTCGGCGATCACCCGACTCAGATGCTCGCTGACGCT
>ULYE01000495.1_pt1 | contig 11526 bp, 9 predicted proteins | sample 1961921 | NCBI WGS metagenome assembly ULYE01 (sample SAMEA4835856, study PRJEB28245) | human gut metagenome | biome: gut microbiome; material: fecal sample | place: Denmark | collected 2008 | reverse complement strand
TACCCGTCTTAGCTTTTCTTCACATGCTGGCGCGCTGCCAGTCCACGCAGAAAATAACGTAAAAATTGATCGCCGCATTCGCGGAAGTTTTTATGATCCGGTGCGCGCATCATCGCTGTAATTTCCGGCATCGAAACGCGGAACTGCTGTTCGGTGAGGATAGCCAGAATGTCATCGGTTTTCAGCGAAAACGCGATGCGTAATTTTTTCAGCACGATGTTGTTATTAATGCGACGTTCCGGCTCCAGTGCCGGAGCAGACTCATCCTTGCCGCGTTTTTCATAAATCAGGCCATTGAGGAATGACGACAAAACAATGTCCGGACAACGCTGAAAACCCTCTTCGTCTTCTTTACGTAGCCAGACGGCGATCTGTTCCGCGGTGGCTTCGACATTACCCAGCGCCAGAATACGCACCAGGTCATTATTATTGGCTTTCAAAATGTAGCGCACGCTGCGCAGAATATCGTTACTTAGCATGAGGCCTTCAGGTGTTGATGAGGCAAAAAGCCATTTTAGCAGTCTTTTACAGGCCAATCGCCTCTTTTAAGCTTTTCAGATAACGGCGGCTGACCGGCACGGGTAAGCCATTACGCAAAATCAACTCGGCCTGGCCGTTATCTTCCAGACGAATCTCCTGTAAATGCGCGAGGTTAACCAGATACTGACGATGGCAGCGCAGTAGTGGTGTACGACTTTCCAGGGTACGTAATGTCAATTCGGTAAAGCCCTCTTTCCCTTCGTGGCTGGTAACGTAGACACCGCTCATCCGACTGCTGACAAATGCCACATCTTTCATTTGCAGCAAATAAATCCGACTATGCCCCGTACAAGGGATAAATTTCAGCGCCTGTTGATTTTCCGGTAACAGCGAAACATCCTGCTTGCTGCGTTCCTGACGCAAACGCGCCAGCGTTTTCTCCAGTCGCGCTTCATCAATTGGCTTCAGCAGATAATCAAAGGCATGTTCTTCAAAGGCTTTAATAGCGTATTCGTCAAACGCGGTGAGAAAAACAATATACGGACGATGTTCCGGGTCGAGCATCCCCACCATTTCCAGACCACTGATGCGCGGCATCTGGATATCGAGAAACAGCACATCCGGGCGCAGTTTATGCACCGCGCCGATCCCTTCCACGGCGTTTGAACACTCTCCAACGATTTCAATATCGCTCTGCTCCTGCAAAAATACGCGCAGGTTCTCCCGTGCTAACGGTTCATCATCGACAATTAAGACTTTAATCATGCCTCGTCCCTCCATGGTAGTCGTAACGTTATTCGGGTGTAACTATCAGGCTCACAGGCGACGCTTATTCCATAGTCATCGCCAAACCGTTCACGTAAACGCTTATCCACCAGATTCATCCCCAGCCCACTGGCATTGGTTACCGGTTGATACAAACCGGCATTGTCTTCGATCTCCAGCATCAAATGTTGCCCCTCACGTCGGGCGCTGATTGCCACTCGCCCTGTATCCAGCAGTTGTGATGTCCCATGTTTAATGGCGTTTTCCACTATCGGTTGCAGGGTAAACGCGGGCAATTGCTGCTGGGATAATTCTTGCGGAATAGCAATGTTGACCTGCAACCGCGACTGGAAGCGCGCCTTTTCAATTTGCAGATAAGCGTTCACATGTTCAATTTCGTCGGCGAGAGTAACAAACTCCGAAGGCCGCTTTAAGTTTTTGCGGAAAAAAGTGGAAAGATACTGCACCAGCTGGCTGGCCTGTTCGCTGTCGCGGCGGATCACCGCTTTAATGGTGTTAAGCGCATTAAACAAAAAATGAGGATTCACCTGGGCGTGAAGCAGTTTGATTTCTGACTGGGTGAGCATCGCTTTTTGCCGCTCATATTGCCCGGCAAGAATCTGCGCCGAAAGCAGTTGCGCAATCCCCTCGCCCAGCGTGCGGTTTATTGAACTGAATAAACGGTTTTTGGCTTCATACAATTTGATGGTGCCCATCACGCGCTGATTTTCGCCACGCAACGGAATTACCAGCGTCGACCCCAGTTTGCATTGCGGATGCAAAGAGCAACGATAAGGTACTTCGTTGCCATCAGCGTAGACCACTTCACCGGTTTCAATCGCTTTTAAGGTGTAAGTCGAAGAAATCGGTTTGCCGGGTAAATGGTGGTCGTCACCAATTCCGGTAAAGGCCAGCAATTTCTCTCGATCGGTAATCGCGACTGCACCAATATCCAGCTCCTGATACAGCACCTGAGCCACTTTCATGCTGTTCACTTCGTTAAACCCCTGTCGCAAAATGCCTTCCGTCGAGGCTGCCACTTTCAGCGCAGTGGCAGAAAAAGCAGAAGTGTATTTTTCAAACATCGCGCGTTTATCGAGCAATATACGCATAAACAGCGCCGCGCCGACGGTATTGGTGACCATCATTGGTGCAGCAATATTACTCACCAGACGCACCGCATCTTCATAAGGTCGGGCGATCGCAAGGATGATCAGCATTTGCACCATTTCAGCGACGAACGTGACGGCACCGGCGGTAATGGGGTTAAAGACTTTATCAGTGCGCCCGCGACGGATCAGGATGCTGTGTACCAGGCCGCCGAGCAATCCTTCAACGATGGTTGAGATCATGCAACTTAGCGCGGTCATGCCCCCCATCGAATATCGATGTAAGCCGCCGGTCAGACCAACCAGCCCACCGACGACCGGACCGCCGAGTAAGCCGCCCATTACCGCGCCTATCGCACGGGTATTGGCAATAGAATCGTCAATGTGCAACCCAAACCAGGTGCCCATGATGCAGAAGATGGAAAAGACGATGTAGCAGAGAAATTTATGCGGCAGACGAACCGTGACCTGCATTAACGGTATGAATAATGGCGTTTTACTCATTAACCACGCAATGACTAAAAAAACGCACATCTGCTGAAGCAGCAGCAACACCAGATTAAAATCGTACATACCCGCAAACCACACTTCCCTTTAAAACGCGTAACATACATTGCCTGCGTTTAACTTTCTTTGAACTCTTGCAGAAAAATGAGAATTCGTGAGTACGATCACTCAAAATCGCCTGGCAAAAATAAAATCACCCTATAGATGCACAAAAAACGGGCAAAACTACCTGGTTCGCAAAACTGCGTCTAAAGTTAAACCGGGACCTCGCGAGCAAGGGTGAGACGATGGCGCTTTACACAATTGGTGAAGTGGCGTTGCTTTGTGATATTAACCCTGTCACGTTACGCGCGTGGCAGAGGCGTTACGGGTTGCTGAAACCGCAACGGACAGACGGCGGTCATCGACTGTTCAACGATGCCGATATTGACCGTATCCGCGAGATCAAACGCTGGATCGACAACGGCGTGCAGGTCAGCAAAGTTAAAATGCTGCTCAGTAATGAAAATGTTGATGTGCAGAACGGCTGGCGCGATCAGCAAGAAACATTACTGACCTACCTGCAAAGCGGCAATCTGCATAGCCTGCGAACGTGGATCAAAGAGCGCGGTCAGGATTACCCCGCCCAGACACTCACCACACATCTGTTTATTCCTCTGCGCCGACGACTTCAATGCCAACAACCGACTCTCCAGGCGCTGCTGGCGATCCTCGACGGCGTACTGATCAACTACATCGCCATTTGTCTGGCTTCGGCACGTAAAAAACAGGGTAAAGATGCGCTGGTGGTTGGCTGGAATATTCAGGATACCACCCGTCTGTGGCTGGAGGGCTGGATTGCCAGTCAACAAGGATGGCGCATTGATGTCCTCGCCCACTCGCTCAATCAACTACGCCCTGAACTATTCGAAGGCCGTACATTGCTGGTGTGGTGCGGTGAAAATCGAACCTCCGCCCAACAGCAGCAACTCACCAGTTGGCAAGAACAAGGCCATGATATTTTCCCACTCGGCATTTAATGATTCGTTAACAAATGCGCTTTACTGTACAATCCTTTCGTTAACATAAGGAGTGCAATATGCGCATAGCTAAAATTGGGGTCATCGCCCTGTTCCTGTTTATGGCGTTAGGCGGAATTGGTGGCGTCATGCTCGCAGGTTATACCTTTATTTTGCGTGCTGGCTAAGCGCCTGCACCAGCCTTTCAAACAGGCGGTCTGCGATGATCGCCGCCAGTGCCACCAGTAACGCCCCCTGGATCACATACGCGGTATTAAATCCGCTAAGCCCGATGATGATGGGCGTACCCAGCGTGCTGGCCCCTACCGTTGAGGCGATCGTCGCCGTACCAATGTTGATAATCACCGAAGTTCGCACGCCCGCCAGAATCACCGGAGCCGCCAGCGGTAGCTCGACCTTACGCAGTCGCTGACCACGACTCATTCCCATACCTTTCGCAACTTCTGTCACGCTGGCATCAATCGCTCCCAGCCCGGCAAGTGTCGCCTGCAGGACGGGCAGCACACCGTAAAGGATCAAGGCGATAATCGCTGGTTGCAGACCAAAGCCGATCACCGGAACGGCAATCGCCAGCACTGCGACAGGCGGAAAAGTCTGTCCAACGGCGGCAATAGTTTCCACCAGTGGGCGAAATTCCGCGCCCCACGGGCGAGTGACAGCAATTCCGGCACCAGTGCCAATGATCACCGCAAACAAACTCGAAATTCCCACCAGCCAGAAATGAGCCAGTGCCAGAGCTGCAAAACTTTCTTGCTGATAAACGGGTCGTGGCAGTTGTGGGAACAAGGCAGCAAACAGCGGCTGGCTGTAAGGCAGCCAGAAAATCAGTGCCACAAACAAAGCAATGAGCCAGAACAGCGGATCGCGCAACATCTTCATACGCTTACGCCTCCTCCAGCAGATCCTGAAAATGCAGCGTGCCGCAAGGCTGGCCCTGCGTGTTCACCACCGGCAGCACCTCGCATCCCCGCGCGACAAACAGGGAGAGCGCATCGCGTAGCGTCATCTCTTCTGCCAGTGCCTCACCTTCTGCCCGTTCTTCGCGACGCACGTAATCCGCCACACTACGTAACGAAAGCAGGCGCACACCCAGTTCACTACGTCCAAAAAACTGGCGGACAAAATCATTCGCCGGACGAGTCAGCATCGTCAGCGGATTCCCCTGCTGCACCACTTCACCGTGATCCATCAATACCAGATGTTCTGCCAGCCTTAGCGCCTCATCAATATCATGAGTGACCAGCACAATAGTGCGCCCCAGCAAACGGTGAATGCGCGTCATCTCTTGTTGCAACGCGCCGCGCGTTACCGGGTCCAGTGCGCCAAAAGGTTCATCCATCAGTAAGACTTGCGGATCGGCAGCCAGTGCGCGCGCCACTCCCACACGTTGCTGCTGACCACCGGAAAGCTGATGCGGATAACGCTCACGCAAATTTGACTCCAGCCCCAGTAGCGCCATTAATTCGTCGATACGATCGTCAATCCGCGCCCGCGACCATTTTTGCAATTGCGGCACGGTAGCGATGTTTTGCGCCACGCTCCAGTGGGGGAACAGGCCAATAGATTGAATGGCATAGCCCATCCGGCGGCGCAACTCCAGTACTGGCAGCGAGCGAATTTCTTCTCCGGCAAAGCGGATCACGCCGCTGTCATGTTCCACTAGGCGGTTAATCATTTTCAGGGTGGTGGATTTGCCGGAGCCAGATGTGCCAATCAGCACCGAAAAACTCCCTTCCTGAAAATTGAGATTGAGATCGTTAACGGCTTTTTGTGCGCCAAACAGTTTGCTGACATGGCTAAATTCAATCATTACGTTTCACCTTCAGCAGTGCGATAAGCAAATCGAACAGCGCGTCGGTAAGCACCGCCAGAACAATTACCGGGATCACCCCCAGCAACACTAAATCAATGGCGCTGCTTAGCAGCCCCTGGAAAACCAGCGCACCAAAACCGCCTGCGCCGATTAACGCCGCAATCACCGCCATACCTACAGTTTGCACCATCACCACCCGCAGGCTGCGCAGAAATACCGGTAACGCCAGCGGTAACTGAACATGCAGGAAACGCTGCGCCCCGCTCATCCCCATCGCTCTGGCGCTCTCCAGCACATCGCGCGGGATCTGGTTCAAACCGACTACCACGCCGCGCACCAGCGGCAGCAAGGCATAGAGCACCAGCGCAATCAGTGCGGGTGTCATTCCGGTTCCTGCTATGCCGAGCTTCCCCAGCCACGGAAAGGCCGTAACCAGCGCGGCAAGCGGCGCAATCAACAGGCCAAAGAGCGCCACCGAAGGCACGGTCTGAATGACATTGAGCAGAGAAAAAATTGCCCCCTGCCGCGCAGTGGAAAAGTAGCACCAGATGCCCAACGGCACACCAATCACTAACGCAGGCAGCACCGCACCAAACAGCAACGTCAGATGTTGTGCCAGCGCGTCGTCAAACACATCCTGACGGTTGGCGTATTCTTTCATTAGTGAGAGATCGTTAAGCGTGCCGGAGTACAGCAACCACAGCGGAATAATGGCAATCTGCATATGCAACAACCAGCGCCACAGCGGATGCGTGGAGATTCGGCGGATGGCATCGCTACAGGCCAGCAATGCCAGCGCCGCAGCCAGCCAGAAACCACTGCCGAGGCTGGTACGCGCCAGCGCACTGCCATTTTGCGCCAGTTGGGTCGCCGCCTTTCCAGCTCCCCACACCAGCAATACGAAGACGAATTGCACCAGAATGAGTGCAAAAATGCTGCCTTTTTTACCGGGAATAAAACAGGCTGTCAGCCAGGCGCAACCAACGCCCACCAGCATCCAGATCGTTTGCGGCCACAGCTGCCAGAGATGTCGCCCTTCACCCGAGACTAAACGATTAGGCGCGTAACTGATAAACGGCAGCGCCGCTGCGATTACCGTCAGCAACAGCAGCAGCGCCAGAACAGGATTAATACGTAGATAAGTCACGGGAAATTACTTCGCCCACCCTTTTTGTTTCAGGTAGTCGGCAGCCACTTTTTTGGCATCCAGTCCTTCCACTGCAATGCTGGCATTCAGTTGCTGCAATGTTTTTGCATCGAGGCTGGCGAAGACTGGCTGTAGCCACTGTGCCATTTGCGGATACTCCTTCAACACCGATTCACGCACCACTGGTGCAGGCGCATAGATAGGTTGCACGCCTTGCGGATCGCTTAAGGTTTGCAGCCCCAGCGCCGCTACCGGGCCGTCAGTGCCGTAAGCCATTGCAGCATTAACGCCAGAGGTTTGCTGGGCAGCGGCTTTGATCGTCACCGCCGTGTCGCCACCAGCCAGTGACAGCAACTGATCCTGACCGAGCTTAAAGCCATAGGCTTTTTCAAACGCGGGTAACGCATCGGCGCGTTCGATAAACTCTGCCGAGGCTGCCAGTTTGAAGGTGCCGCCCTCTTGCAGATAACGACTCAGGTCGGCAAGCGAAGTGAGTTTATTTTTCTCTGCCACATCCTGACGCACGGCGATAGTCCAGGTGTTATTTGCAGGCGCGGGCGTCAGCCAGATTAACTTGTTGTGCTCCGAATCGAGCTTTTTGACTTTCTCGTAACCTTGCTGCGCGTTTTTCCACGCTGCATCGTTTTCATCTTTAAAGAAGAAAGCGCCATTGCCGGTATATTCCGGATAGATATCCAGTTCACCGGAAGTAATCGCCCCGCGCACCACAGGAGTCGTTCCGAGTTGCACTTTATTCACCGTCGGTACGCCGTGGCTTTCCAGCACCTGCAAAATGATATTGCCGAGTAGCGCACCTTCGGTATCGATTTTTGAACCGACTTTAACGGGGGAAGCCGCCTGTAGCGGCAGGCTCACGGCTGCCAACATAACCAGTGAACCTGCCCAGAGCTTTAAGAGTGGCATGATGCTTTCCTCATTCTTTTACTGTTGTTTTCAGCGAATTAAGAGAAAAGCATAGTTGATAATGGCGGGGTTAGCTTGAGCGGAAGGATTCAGTTGCAGAATCAGATAAATACTTAAGGGGCATATTCGGTCCGGCGTTTCCTGCCGGATGCGGCGCGAGCGCCTTGTCCGGCCTACAAAGGGCGCAAACGTCGCGCCCTTACTAAAGCATTACAGCAACTCAAACTCGCCTTTCTTAACGCGTGCGGAATCAGTGCCGATAAATACATTGAACTTGCCAGGCTCGGCGTCATATTTCATCTGTTGATTCCAGAACTTCAGCGCCTCAATATCGATCGGGAAGCTGACAGTCTGAGTTTCGCCCGGTTTCAGGGTGATTTTCTCAAAGCCTTTCAGCTGTTTCACAGGGCGACTCATGGAAGCCGTCACATCCTGCAAGTACATCTGCACTACCGTGGCCCCCTCGCGCTTACCGGTGTTCGTCACCTGCACGCTGGCAGTCACTTTGCCGTCACGCTTCATGGTCGGCGCAGAAAGTTTCACATCAGAGACGGTGAAAGTGGTGTAGCTCAGCCCATAGCCGAACGGATACAACACCCCGTTAGCTTCATCAAAATAACGCGAAGTGTATTTGTTCGGCTTGTCGGCATTATACGGGCGACCGGTATTCAGATGGCTGTAGTACACCGGGATCTGCCCGACAGAACGCGGGAAGGACATTGGCAGCTTGCCGGACGGGTTGTAATCGCCAAACAATACATCGGCAATTGCATTACCGCCTTCAGTCCCCGCAAACCAGGTTTCCAGAATCGCATCAGCCTGCTGATCTTCTTTCACCAGCGCCAGCGGACGCCCGTTCATCAGCACCAGCACCAGCGGTTTACCGGTGGCTTTCAGCGCCGCAATCAAGTCACGTTGGCTTTGCGGAATAGTGATATCGGTCCGGCTGGAGGCTTCGTGCGCCATCCCCTGTGCTTCACCGACTACAGCCACCACCACATCAGATTGTTTCGCCGTCTGCACCGCTTCATCAATCATCTCTTGCGGCGAACGCGGATCGACTTTGACCGCTTCTTCATACTGATTCAGGAAATCGATAATGCCTTTGTCACTGGTAACGTTCGCCCCTTTGGCATACAGCACTTTACCGTTTTCACCGACGGAATTTTTAATCCCGGTCAGTACGGTCACGGATTGATCGGCAACACCGGCTGCGGACCAGCTGCCCATCACGTCACGTTTACTGTCCGCCAGTGGCCCAACCACCGCAATGGTGGCCGATTTTTTCAGCGGTAACGTTTCGAGACGGTTTTTCAGCAACACCAGGCTTTCGCGCGCCACTTCACGCGCTTCTTTACGGTGCAGGCGGCTTTCGGCATTGGTATCCACCGGGTCAGACTCTTTCGGCCCCAAATGGCTGTATGGGTCGTTAAACAATCCCATATCATATTTAACGTTCAGTACATGGCGGGCAGCATCGTCCAGCTCTTCCATCGTCACTTTGCCGGATTTGATCAACCCAGGCAGATACTTCGAGTAATACTCGTCGCTCATACTCATGTTGATTCCGGATTTCAGCGCCACGCGCACCGCATCTTCCGGGTCTGCCGCCGTGCCATGTTTAATCAGCTCTTTGATTGCACCGTGATCGGAAACGGTGATGCCTTTAAAGCCCCACTGGTCGCGCAGAACATCTTTCAGCAGCCAGGAATCGGAGGTGGCTGGCGTGCCGTTCAGCGAGTTCAGCGCCACCATCACCGCGCCGCTGCCTGCGTCCAGCCCCGCTTTGTACGGCGGCATATAATCATTAAACAGGCGCTGCGGACTCATATCGACGGTGTTGTACTCTTTACCGCCTTCTACCGCGCCGTATGCGGCAAAGTGTTTGACGCTGGTCATCACCGAGTAGCGATCTGCCGGGCTTTTACCCTGCATCGCTTCCACCATGGTTTTACCCATTGTTGAGGTGAGATACGTATCTTCGCCAAAACCTTCGGAAGCACGTCCCCAGCGCGGATCGCGCGAGACATCGACCATCGGTGCCCAGGTCATATTCAGGCCATCATCTGCCGCTTCATAAGCAGAGACACGTCCGACCGTTTTCACTGCATCGAGGTTAAAAGACGAGGCCAGACCGAGGCTAATCGGGAACACCGTGCGCTGACCGTGCAGCACGTCGTAAGCAAAGAAAAGAGGAATTTTCAGGCGGCTTAATTCCATCACCTGATCCTGCATGGCGCGGATATCCTGACGGGTTACGGTGTTGAAAATCGCCCCAACCTGACCGTCTTTGATCATCTCGCGGATCGCCTCTTTCGGGTTATCCGGGCCGACGCTGATTAAGCGCAGCTGACCAATTTTCTCATCAACTGTCATTTTCTTAAGCAGTTCGGTGACGAACGCATCCCGCGCTTCGGGCGTTAATGGATGGTTGCCGAATAAATCATCCGCCAGTGCTGGCTGCAGGGCCAGACTCACCGCGATTCCTACTGAACATAGCCATTTCATATGGATTTTTCTTCCTCTGTTGCCCGACGAGGCAGCGAAAATGGTGCAAAAACCGTAGTTTGCCATAAGCATGATGGAGAGAGAAAAAGAATGCTCAGTTTATTGTCTGAATTTTCAAAATATTCACTCGCTGAATTGTCATACAAGGCGCTATTCTAGTTTGTGATATTTTTTCGCCACCACAAGGAGTGGAAAATGTCTTCCATGACAACAACTGATAATAAAGCCTTTTTGAATGAACTTGCCCGTCTGGTCGGTCATTCACACCTGCTCACCGATCCCGCAAAAACGGCCCGCTATCGCAAGGGCTTCCGTTCTGGTCAGGGCGACGCGCTGGCTGTCGTTTTCCCTGGCTCACTACTGGAATTGTGGCGGGTGCTGAAAGCCTGTGTCACCGCCGACAAAATTATTCTGATGCAGGCTGCCAATACAGGCCTGACCGAAGGATCGACGCCAAACGGTAACGACTATGATCGCGATATCGTGATCATCAGCACCCTGCGTCTCGACAAGCTGCACGTTCTTGGCAAGGGCGAACAGGTGCTGGCCTATCCGGGCACCACGCTCTATTCGCTGGAAAAAGCCCTCAAACCGCTGGGACGCGAACCGCACTCGGTGATTGGATCGTCGTGTATAGGCGCATCGGTTATCGGCGGTATTTGTAACAACTCCGGCGGCTCGCTGGTGCAACGTGGCCCGGCGTATACCGAAATGTCGTTATTCGCGCGTATAAATGAAGACGGCAAACTGACGCTGGTGAACCATCTGGGGATTGATCTGGGCGAAACGCCGGAGCAGATCCTTAGCAAGCTGGATGATGATCGCATCAAAGATGACGATGTGCGTCACGATGGTCGTCACGCCCACGATTATGACTATGTCCACCGCGTTCGTGATATTGAAGCCGACACGCCCGCACGTTATAACGCCGATCCGGATCGGTTATTTGAATCTTCTGGTTGCGCCGGGAAGCTGGCCGTCTTTGCGGTACGTCTAGATACCTTCGAAGCGGAAAAAAATCAGCAGGTGTTTTATATCGGCACCAACCAGCCGGAAGTGCTGACCGAAATCCGCCGTCATATTCTGGCTAACTTCGAAAATCTGCCGGTTGCCGGGGAATATATGCACCGGGATATCTACGATATTGCGGAAAAATACGGCAAAGACACCTTCCTGATGATTGATAAGTTAGGCACCGACAAGATGCCGTTCTTCTTTAATCTCAAGGGACGCACCGATGCGATGCTGGAGAAA
>ULYE01021116.1_pt1 | contig 11558 bp, 10 predicted proteins | sample 1961921 | NCBI WGS metagenome assembly ULYE01 (sample SAMEA4835856, study PRJEB28245) | human gut metagenome | biome: gut microbiome; material: fecal sample | place: Denmark | collected 2008 | reverse complement strand
TCTCGCTGCGGGAAGTGGATGCGCATTTTCAGTTTCAGGGCTGCCCGGGCCTGTATTTTGTGGGCGAAACGCTGGACTGCGCCGGCAGCTGCGGCGGCTTCAATCTGCACTGGGCCTTCGGCAGCGGGATCGCAGCCGGGCGGGACGCCGCCCGCCGTGTTCAGCGGCAGCGGAAAAAATAGCCGTCCGGGAGCAGAAATGATGAGCGGCACCGCCGCATGTTGCTGCCGTTCCGTTCACCACCAAGTAACAAAACAATTCACTATGTGCTGGTACGTCCTGATTATCAAGGGAAAGGCATTGCCGGAGAGATGCTGGAACGTATCAAAGAAAAATATAAGAACTACCTATATATCAAGGGAATGCCAGAGGACGAAAAGAATGTCCCGTTCTATGAAAAGCACGGCTTTCAGCGGATGGAGCATGGTGCGGCCATCCAAATTTGCAACTATTCTGATAAACGCTAAAAATCAAAAGGAGACTCAGTTATGAAAATCGCAATCCCTTATGAAAACGGTCAGGTGTACCAGCACTTCGGACACTCTGCACAGTTCAAGATTTATAACATCGAAAACGGTCAGCTTCCGACCGGCGAGGTCGTTTCTACCAATGGGCAGGGCCATGGTGCATTGGTGGGCTTCCTTGTTCAGAACGGTGTAAATGTCGTTCTCTGCGGCGGTATTGGTGCCGGTGCGCAGAACGCTCTTGCACAGGCCGGGATTCAGCTGTTTGGCGGCATTTCCGGCGCAGCTGACAGCGTTGTTGCGGATTACCTTGCAGGAAATCTTGTTTTTGATCCAAATGCCCACTGCGACCATCACAGCCATGAGGAGGGGCACACCTGCGGCTCACACTCCTGTCACGAGGACAAGGGTGGTTGTACCGGAAATTGTCACTAACACTTTTTGATTTCCGTTTTACTCCCCCGAGAAAACCGCCTGCATCGTTTGTGATGTGGGCGGTTTTTGTTTGAAATACACGGCTCATTTTCTCGCAGAAATTAACATTCGGTTTCAAATCAAGTAATATTTCAATCAGAAGCGTGATCCTGTTTCTGTGCAGAGAAAACAGTGATTTCGGAGGGCTGCTATCCACGATCTCAGGAGCAACGGCAAACTCCATATCAGCGACCCACATATGCTCAAGACAGCTTTTTCTTGTGCCGGTAAAAGAAAATCTGCCGGACAGCATCCATGACTTGGTGGCGATTTGAGTGACCACAAAGGTATATTTGATATATAGGAAGAAGAATGCCCACTCGTCTGAGGAGTTCTCAGGGGAGTGGGCAGTTCTGTATAATGGCGTTTTCTATATGTCACTTGCCACTTTTAGCATGGAGGTTGCCATTTTTTGAGATGAAGTTGCCACATTTAGCGTAGAAGTTGCCATTTGGGGAAAGAAGTTTCTGCTTTTTTATATGGCAAGTTTCCGCACTTTCCGCATTACTTTCCACACTTTTCGTACAACTCCGTGGTGCTGTCTGCGGTCTCTGGCGGCTGCTTTTCTCCACAAAGCATGACCTTGGCAGAGAAAACGCCATTCTGATGGGTAAACGTGCTTGCACCGCCGGTCTTTTCTGCAATATGCTGGACAGACTGGATGCCGATCCCGTTTTCCCTTCGCTTGGAAGAGCGGAAGAGCCCGCTTTTTTCGTTGACTTCACCGTCAAATGCGTTTTCCACTTCGACCAAAAGAAGCCGCTCGGCATGGACATACGCGGTGACCTCGATCTTGCGCCGGGCGGGTGCGGTGCGCAGGCTGGCTTCGAATGCGTTTTCCAGAAGATTAGACAGCACCAGACACAGATCGATCTCGTCCACAGGAAGCACCTGTGGTAAGTCGAGTTTGGCACAAAAGGGAACACCCTCACGCTTTGCAAGGGCGCAATAATGGCCGACAACACTGTCCGCTGCACGGTTTTCGCAGAAATTCATGTCCAGATCCGGGATCCGGGCGGCAGTTTTTGCAAGGTAGGCTTTCAGGCCGTCCAGATCTCCTGTTTCTGCCAGTGCGGAGATCTGATTCAGCTGGTGGCGCATATCGTGCCGCGCCTGCCGGGCTTCTTCAATGGCGGCTTTCAGGCTTTGATAGCGCTGCTGCTGCATGGAAAGAAACTGGTTTTCCTGCTGCAATCTTGCATTCCGGTTAAGGCTGGTTGCCATCAGCAGAAAGATCGCATTGAACATGAACATCAAAAATAAAAGCGCGATGCTCATAACGATGTAGACCTGCAAGACCCGCCCTGTCCGGAGCGTTATCTGGTAGCGCGGGGTTATAAAAAGGTTCAGCAGGATGAACACCAGCGGCAGTACCCAGAACACATACCACGTCTGCGCAAAATTGTCATCCTCCACCATCGCGCGCACTGCATGGGTGGCGGGATAATAGGCGGCAGCAGCGGTCAGCCAGCAGACCACATTATAAAAGATGCAGGCAGCAAAACAGAACCACGGCTTGTCCGGCGGCAGCTGCAGCCGGATCGTGATCGCCGTACCAACGGCGCGGGACAAGCTATTCAGGCACGCAAATACCGCGCAGACCGCCAGCGCGATGGTCCCGGATTTCCAGAGAGAGAGCCGCAGCGTTTTGAGATACAGGAAAATTGTCACAATCGTTATGAGCAGCAAGGGGAACGCGGTCGAGAGACCGAAATGATAGCAAAACAGCCCGCCGCCAAGGCAAAGCCCGAACAGCAGCGGCACCTCCCATACCGCAAGCTTTGCGGAAGACTGCTTCAGATAGGAGCGCACCGGAAAATACGCGAGCAGCAGGCCGGGAAACACAACGGTAAGCTCCAGGATCGGGCGCAGAACATCCTTCAACCCACACGCCCCCTTTGCAGCAGAAATTCCATAAACGCCTGTCGGGCGGCTTTCAAAAGCTCCTGACTGACATAGACCTGGCTGCCGTCCGTCATACAGAAGGCGGCATCCTGAAAATCAGCAGCATTCTCCATATTGATGATCGTACCGCGGCCACAAACAAAAAAGCGCGGGTCCTTTTTGAGCGGCTCTGTGAACGCCTTGAAACTCTGGCGCATGGCAAGCGTTTTGCCGGCAGTGGTGCGGATATTGATGATGTGGGCGAAATGCTCGGCGGATATGATATCACGATAGCGCAAATGGATGTCGCTGCCGTCGACTTTTACCACCAGAACCGGCTCCGGGCGGGGGAGTTTTGCGAGCATTTCATCCAACAGACCGGACAACTCGGCCTCTGAAAAGGGCTTGACCAAATAATGAAATGCCCGTACCTGAAACCCCTCGAGTGCATGGTCTGTCGAGGTGGTGGTAAAAACCAGAAGGCAGTCTGCATCGGTTTTCCGAAGTTCTCTTGCCGCATCCATGCCGCTTAAACCATTCATGTAAATATCCAGAAATGCGGCGGTAAAGCGCTGCTCTTTTTCTGCCGCCAGAAAGGCTTCCCCGCTGTCAAACTCTAAAATTTCTGCATCTGCGCCGCGCTGACTCAGCTGCCGCACCAAGCGCTCCTTCAGCAGTGTGCGCTCGGTATCAAGGTCATCGACGATTGCGATCCTCATGCTGTATCAGGAAGCCGTTTTACAGCTTCCAACCTCCTTTATAAACTCTTTCATCCTGATTATAGCACAGTTGCCCGGTTCTGTCGCAGCAGAAACCGGGATTTCGTGCCGGAAACCGGGCTTTCGTGCCAAATGCCTTGAAAAGGCTGCGCCTGCCCGTATACTGAAGACAGAAAAACCCCCAACGACGGCAGAAGGAAAGGAGGGGTGTTGTGCATCGAATCGCCGTGCTGACAAACAGCATGGCGCAGGAAGCCTTTTTAGCAGAGCAGCTCCTACGGTTCTGCGCCGAGCATTGTTTGTTTCCCCAAATGGATTGTTACCGCGATCAGGAAAGCTTTTTTGAAGCCGCACACAACGAGCCGCTGACCAATGCCTTGATCGCCCTGCCGGGTGTCGATGGCTTGAACGCGGTAGAGCATCTGCGCACACTTTGTCCCCAAACGCGCATCATCTGGTGCAGTGACCTGAATTTTTCGCTCCACGCCTTCCGGCTGCGCGCAGACTACTTTCTGCTCGAGCCGGTGACCGAAGACGCTTTACGGCAGGGCTTTTGCAGCTGGCTGGACAAGAAAGCGCCGCTCCGGTCTGACCGCAACGAACACAACAAGGAGAACGGTTTATGAAAAAGAGAAATATCATCCATTCTGCGTTAAGCCTGTCCCTGACAGCTGCCCTGTGCCTTTCCATGGCTGCCTGCGGCGGAACGCAGACGCCGGCAGACAGTGCTGCCGCTTCGCAGCCCGCTGCCCCGTCCGCTGCGGTACAGCCCTCTTCAGCGGAACAAGCCTCTGCGGCGCTGCCGGTAAAGGCTCTGAACCCCAAGCAGGTAGAGGAAAACCCTTACATGGCCAAGAGCGATGCAAACATTCATCACGATGGCTACAACACCGACTCGACGGATGAGATCCTGCCGCTTGCGATCTATCCCGAGATCAACGTTTCCTATGAGACAACGAATGCAAATGCTTCGCCCGCCATCTACTTTGACAGCTACGGTCATGCCGTTGTGCCGCTGCTGGGCGGCATCGCCATCCGAGACCTGAACGCCGAAGAGACAAAGACGCTCGGCTATTTCTCCCCCAAACAGCATGACGGCGGCGGTTACGTTATCCAGAGCTCCTATACCTTCCTTGACGAATCCAACCGCATCGTCTGCCCCACGAGCAACAACCATGTGCTGATGCTCCGCGCAACGGATGAAAACGGCAATGTTCTGCCGGAATTTGAAAAGGTGCTGGACATTGATATCAAAGCTGCTGCCGAGGCCGCGCTTGGAAAAGAACTGACGCAGAATCTTCTGTCCGTGGTCTTTGACTATGACGGAAACCTCTGGTTTGCAACGGGAGGCTTCCGCATTTATCCGCAGCGCCAGCAGCAGGGCGTCATCGGCTATATTGCCCGCTCGGCCATTGATGCGATCCTGAACGGCGAGCAGACAGACCTTTCAAAGGCTGTTTTTGTCCACGAACTGACCCCCGGCGAGGGCGCTGAAAACGGCATCGCCGCCTCCAAGGACGGCGCGGTGGTCCTGACCAACCAGAACTGCTATCTTCTGCGCGCAGAAGAAGGCGTAGACGTTGTATGGTGCACGCCCTATGAGAGCGCGGGTGCAAAGGTGAGCGGCGAAGGCGATAAGACCACCGGCGGCGGTCTTGCGTGGGGCGGCGGTTGCTCGCCCACGCTGACACCGAACCTTGTGCTGTTCACGGATAATCAGGACACTGTAAACCTTCTTGCACTCGATATGAAGACCGGCGAGGTCGTGGCAAGCACCCCGGTGCTGGATGACCTGCCCGAGGGCTATCAGGTAGCCGTTGAGAACTCTGCCATCGTCTATGACGACGGCAATGGCACCGTCAGCACCATCGTCTGCAACTGGTTCGGTGCGGGCAATGCAGGTCTGGCTGATCCCAACAACGACTCCTCCATCCAGAGCTACGCCAATATTTACGACCAGAACTGGCTCATGAAGGGCAACATCATGATCGCCCCCGGCATCGAGCGCGTGGACACCGTAAAGACCGCAAACGGCTACGAGATGAAGAGCGTCTGGTGCCGGAACGACCTGAGCGACACCTCCATCCTGAAACTCTCCACCGCAACGGGCTATATCTACGGCTATGTGCAGGATGTGACGACCGGGATGTGGCAGTACATCATTCTGGACTTTGAAACCGGCGAGACGGTTTTCACGATGGATGTTTCCAACAAATACGGCTACAACAACATGGCCATTGGTATGTATGCCGGCAACAGCGGCAACGCGCTCTACTGCCCGACGGGCTATCTGGAACTGCTTCGTCTGCAGGACCGGTTTGTTTATCTGCCCGAAATGCCCTACCGCAAGGTCGAGCTTGATCAGGCGGCAAGAAACGTCCTTTCGCAGGAGCGGTTTGCGCAGGACGGCGGCGAAGGCACCGTTGCAAGCTGGCGCAACACTGTGACCGTCCGCAACGTACATCCCAACACCACGGTAGCTTTCCGCATGAATAACCTGTCCGGCAGCACCTCCGGTCTGACCCTCTACGCCTGTGGCGTGGACGGCAAGCTGGCAAAGGTCGATCCTGCACTGTGGTCGATCACAGACGAGGACGGCAAGGCTGTAACGGAACTTACCGCCGGTACGCTCTATGAGCTGCGCGTGACCGTCGCCGATGGCGGCGCTCTTGACCTGAGCGAGACGGAAAAGGAGATCAGGCTCTCCGTTGTACTCGGAAAATAAACATAAAACGCCCGCCCACCGTGTCCAAATCTCCACGGTGAGCGGGCATTTTGCGTTTTCGTTCGATTCGAGTGAATCTATTCGGCTTGTGGTTATCGCTGAACCCACGGTTTGGCTCTACAACAGGCTGATGCCGAACCAGTCTATTGCTTCAATGCCACCGATAGCTGGTCAATGCCGCCATCCTCTAAAAGTATTATATACCGTTAGTGTGGCATTGCAAAAGAAAAAATATTTGCACACGATATTGAGTGTATGACAATTTCGCGCATACGCTCAATCGAAAGTCGATACTTTTGGGGAACGCAATATATCGAAAGCGATATTTTCTTCGTCAATGTCGATACTTTTCACAAAAATATAGCGAGTTTCCGCACTCCACGGGATATGTTTGCTCGCTAAACATAGTACGCAGGACACATCCAAACAATATAATCTTAATTATGATAATTCAAATTATATTGTCCTCATAAATAGTGTCTTCCTGAATCAAAATCAAGTTCGGATTCTCTGCAGCCATCTCCACCAGTCGATCGGTAAAACCACTTTTGGAAAATAGCCCGTACACGACCTCATATCCCTTAAATGCTGCTGCAAGCTCTTTTGACTGCCCCTTCTCCTGCAAAGCAGAGTAGACCGCCACATCCACAGGTTTCGCATGGTACTTGCACTCACCGAGGAACAGCCGTTTGTGCTGGTTGTCCACAGCCGCAACATCAATTTCCGTATCGCCCTCATTATCATTGCGCCAGTAAGAGCCAATGCGTGAGGGTGCAAAGTCGATCTGCCCCTTTCGGCACAGCTCCGCAAAGATATTCCGGCAGATGCTCTCATAAGCGAAAGCCACAAATTTTTGCTTGAAGTCTTTGCCCATCTCATCCAGCACGATCTGCTGATTATCCAGTTCTAGCTCTCCCTTGAACGGGTACACATAGCGGAACCAGAAGCGGATGAAGTTGTCCGAGACATAATACAGGCTTTTCCGGGAACGCTCTGGATTCTTTTCGGTGATGGGAACGTTCTTGATAACAAAACCAAGGTCGATCAGTGTTTTAAGGTACGGCGTAATAGCCGAAGTGTCCTGTTCCATCGTCATGCCGATCTTGCTCAGCTTGTGGTTGCCGTCCGAAATCGCTTTTAGCACGGAGAAATAGTTGATGAGCGTCTGCACTTCCTCGTTGAGCAGGAAATCAGGTTCTTCATACAAAAAGCCATTTTTCGACAGTACCACACGCCGAATCTGCTCCACCAGCGGCTCGTCCGTCTGGAAAAACTCCATATATTTCGGTACGCCGCCCGTGATGGCATACTGCTCCACAGCCTGCTCAAACGACAGGTTCTGCGCCGCATACACATCCGTGAATTGCAAAGGCATCAGCCGAATCTGCGCCGTTCTGCGGCCATAGAGCGGGCTGTCGTAGGCAAGTGCGTGCTTTTTCATCATGCTGATGAGGGAACCGCAGAGAATCAGCATCACGTTATGGTCTTTCAGCACTTCATCCCATGCGTTTTGCAAGATGGACGGGAAATCCGGGTTCGTCTTGACCAGATACGAAAATTCATCAATGACAAGCACCTTTTTCTCGTCCGGGTGGTCGTCTGCTACCACTTGGAATAAATCCAGCCAGTCGGTGAATGTGACTTTGCTGAGCATGGGATTCTTCGTGGTACGGGAAAGCACCCCGGCAAACCGCTTCATGCTCTGGGCTTCACTTTCTGTGGTTGCCAAAAAGTAGAACGCGCGTTTATCTTTGATAAACTCTTTGATCAGCGTTGTTTTTCCAACGCGCCGCCTGCCGTAAATCACCACAAAACCGCTGCCACGTTCTAATTCTGCATTCAGCGTCGCCAGTTCGGATGTTCTGCCGATGAAGTCCATACCGTTCACCTCTTGCTTAATATAATTTGAACTATGATAATATCGATTATATTATAGCTGCTCTGCACAAAACCGTCAATAGGACGAAACATCGAATTTTCAACAACTTGGACACTACTTATTTATTCTGCATCAGTTTTTTCCAACTTTGTAAGCTCTTTCGTAATTCGGTTGGTCATCTCATATTGTTCTTCAGTTGTATAAATATAAGAGATTCGAATGACCATTGTGCCAACAATTGCATAGGAGCCAGTATACAAAATCGTATTATCAAAACCGTGCAGGTACTCACAACGAGCTTCAGCGTCCTCCAGTGTGCCATATACCTCGATTGCACCACCTCCGTCTGTTCCTTTGGATACAGGAGAGTCTCCATCCACATTGATGCCCGTAGATGTAAAATAAATGCAAGCAGTATAGCCGCCATCTTCCTTGTTCAGTAACCCGTTTGGATCATTGTCCGGTGTTACAGCCTGAATTTCCAGAATGTCATCAACATTTTGCAGCCGTTCCGCAACCCACGCTTCAGATGGAGCAGTAATTTGTTCCAGGATACGAATATTCTCCGTCAGGTAATCGGAAAGATCCGCAATCGTCCGAATATCCATCTGCGTCTTTTTTGCCGAATTTCCATTAGAAAAGGAACGAATAACCGAGGACAAAGTAGTGTCCACCGAACTCAATTTGTCAGCTGCGATCGGAAAGCCATCGAGATTGTCAATGGAAGTGGTCTTAAGCAAAAAATTGTATGTATCGGCATTCGCATTATATCCAACGATGGCTTCGTTATAGGCAATGGAAGCTTTCTGCAAAGGAAATATTTCCCGCATAAGGATCACTCCTGCTCCAAGCAAAATCATAGTCAGAATGCTCACTACAATCCACGTGATTGGCAAGGTATTCTTTGGGGTAGTTTTCGTGTCCTGCATTATCTTACGAGCTCCGTTAATCTTTGAATGATTTTTTCGGTTGAATGCTGTTTGATCAGACCTTCTTTGGCATATGACGCAATATATAAAATCTTATTTTTCAAAAGTATTGCAGCAACACCTTCATTCAGACTGGTTGGTGACGCCGCGATTGCAACGACAGCATACTGCGTTTCCGCATCAATCTCAATAACACGTCCGTTTTCCGCAAGAAGGCGGCATAACTTCAAGAAAGGAAGGTCATTAACAGCAACTGTTGAGAATCGCACTTTCGTCTTTTCTACATTCGGAAATTTGGCAAGCACACTGAGTAAAAATGTATCTTCCTGCATACGAACCTTCTCTCTTTCAATGAATATATACAATTTCCTGCAATGATGTTTTCATCTCAGTGCGAACATCATCTTCTGTAGGAAGGGCAATTTTTGCACGAGATTGGACTTCTTCCTCAAAAAGAGGTTCCATTAAATTTACGGCAAAAGCTTTCCGGTCTTCACTGGAGTACATTTCTTTCAAAGTGTCACCTGACAAGGAATTTTGAAGCTTTTCTGTAATTGCTTTTCCTTCTGCTTCACTGATGAGATAATCGTTGCTCAGTGCCTGAAACTGCTCTGAAATAATATCATACATCTGCTGTGCATCGCCTGCATAAATTTTACTGAGAAGTGCATTGCTCACATAACCGGAAGCCGCCCCACCAGCCATGCCACCGACAAAGGTCCCGACCGCTGTTCCTACACCAGGCAAAAGTGTTGAACCAACTGCACCACCAGCAATGCCGCCAGCTGTTGTTCCCGCTACAGATGCGACAGTAATAACCAAATTTTTCAAAAGCTGTTCTTTAGAAATTCGTCCATGGAACAAATCCATGATGTCACCCACAGACAAGGCAACGACGATAACACCCGATGTGATAATCTGATTTTGAAGAATATTGGCCACATGGGCAGTAATTTGGCTTGCTGTAAGAGCAGACGTATTTTCACCGAATGCATTCAGAATAGCAGTGGAAACACCGTTACCCAGCGATTTCGCAATAGCCTCTGTCGTAGGCTGAAGTGCAGTTTTAAGCCCGGTTTTTGCAAGCTGACTTGAGATCATATAAGTTGCAAAGACGAAGCCGCCTGTCTTAAGGCCATTCAGTGCAGCATTTTTCGTGGCATCTTGAAAGCTTTCGCCATTCATTTTGCAAGAAATAAAATCAAGTGCAAAACTGATGCCAAATGAACTCGCTGCAGTGATCACACCGTTTGTGGCATCATATTTCAAGGAGTCAATATTTCCCGCTTTGACAATGTTTTGGGCTTGTTTATAAGTATACTTTCCTTGCCTTACAAAATTCACAGCTTCGGAAGGATCCGAAACACCCGGAACTTTCCCCTCGCTGATTTTCTTTTGCATCAAGCGGAGCGCTTCTTCGTATTGGTCGTAAGGAACTTCCAGCCACATTGCTGTTCCGTCAGAAGTAAGATATCGATATTCTCCTGTAACACTGTCAAATGCAGCGTTCACAGAACCACTGGCAGTGGAATAATATTTATCTTGAATATAGGTAGTCGTTCCATCTCGGTTAAGAATTTTACGGTCTGCACCATTTTTAGCGTTGTTATCTCCTATAATGGCTGCCTTTTCTCCATGCAGAACATCCGAGAGATTATTTGCACGTTCTGCCGCAAATCCATGCCCCTGTGCAGCGGTAAACTTTCGTTCCGCATATGTCTTTTCAATCGTCTGCAAGGCTCCTTGCAAATAACCACCCAGTTCACCGATAGCAGACCTTTCATTTTTACTCGCATATCCATGCAAAGCAGAAAAAGGTAAGGACCCGATCATTAGACAGACGCAAAGCAGCATTGCTGTGAAACGTTGCGATATAGATCTTTCCATTGTACTTCACCACGTGGCTTTTTAAAATCCTGTTCAACAGAACCTGTGTGCTAGCCTAATACTGTACGCTTGGCATAATTCGTTTCCAGCATGAATTATCCGATCTGCACAGCGTCATTTTTCTCAAGATTTTTGATAAGTTTAGTATAGCAGTCACAAAATGATTTGACAATTCAAAATGAGAAGAGTCTCAGAAAAAAGCGATATTATATAAGCACATTCCATTCCCAGTACAACTATAGCAAGCAGGGCGGCTGTATATACAGCCGCTATTTTGCGTTGCAAAATGCTTGTTGGGAAATCCCAAGCCCTTGAGCTATACCCATTGACTGCACGCTACGCGTTTTGAAAAACGCTCTTTTACACTCGTATACTGTGTGTTCACAATTCAAACTGTGCATTTTTGTCTAACAGCTTTTTGCGTTGCTGCCAATCTGGCATAAGTGTCGACAGTATCGCATAAAAATCCTTCGAGTGGTTTGGGTACAGAAAATGACAAAACTCGTGCAATACTACATATTCAATGCAACTGACGGGCATTTCGAGCAAGTGCCGGTTCAATGTAATGATAGCCTTCTGCGGAAGACAAGATCCCCA
>ULYE01006690.1_pt1 | contig 11559 bp, 8 predicted proteins | sample 1961921 | NCBI WGS metagenome assembly ULYE01 (sample SAMEA4835856, study PRJEB28245) | human gut metagenome | biome: gut microbiome; material: fecal sample | place: Denmark | collected 2008 | reverse complement strand
CAACTACCTCACTGTCTGCCACGTTCATCTGGCAGCCATAAGTTTCAATAAACAGTTTCTTCATTGTTCTAGATGAATTCTAATTTATGTTTGATGTATTAATATGATTTCTTTCCTGTATCTTCCATGCCGCATCATTTCATGTTCTTTGAAACTGCCATCAGCATGAAGTAGATGACTATGGCAGAGATCCATCCGGCGATGGCATCGATGAGATAATGCGCCTGGATATACACGGTTGCCATACACAGGAAGATGTAGAATGGCAGCATGGTGAAGAACAGCTTGCGGTTTCTGCTGTGCCAGGCAAGGAGCATGCAGATGGTGCTTACGCCCACGTGCGAACTCGGGAAGGCGGCGGTAGGCCGCTCTCCGGCTTCCTTGGCATCCTCTACGAGTTGGTAGAAGATTCCGTCGGTATAGCCTGGGGTTGGCAGACAGTTGGTATGGGTGTTGAAGTAATCGCTCATTGCCGGGAAGATGCCCTTGGCAATATCCTGCACTCCCACGGCATCGAAGTAGAACGTTGGTCCTACTACCGGCACGTAAATGTAGATGAGATAGTAGATGAAGAAGCTGGCAAGTAGTACAAAGCTAACTCGTTCTGCTTCATAGTATCTGCAGAAGAAATAGTAGAGTACTACCGCTGCTATCATCGGATAATACATGAAGTATCCCATCGACATCAGCTCGCTCACCACCGCCCAGGGCAGTGCCTTGGCAAAGTGCAGGGCGGGCTGGCATCCAAAGAGATCCTGTTCCCATCCCGCAAAGATATGGTCGAGGTTGGGGAACATGCGGTTGATCTCGTAAGTATCTGGATACCACCAGGCAAGCAGGGCAATCTGCGCTATGATGCGTACCATCTTCGTTATCCTGCATGGAATCATGCGATATACGCCCCAAAGGGCGAGGGTCATGACCAGAATTCTCAATCTGCCCCAAAGCATCGACTCCGGATTCACCACCTTGGTAAAGGTAAAGAGCATGGTGAAGACTGTTATCGCCATATAGCCCAGCATCACCCATTCCAGTGGCAGGAGTCCCTTCTTGGGGTTCTTTTCTATCTTAAAATAATCTTTTATCACGGTGTTACTTTGAACTTTGAGATTTGAACATTGAACTTTATGATATGCTTTTACAGCCATCCGTTATCCTTGTACCACTTGATGGCAAGCTTTACACCTCTTGACAGAGGGTAGTGGGGATGATAGCCCAGCTCGTCCATGGCAGGTTCGATGTCACAACGCCAGTTGCGCTGTTTCAGGATGTTATACTTGTCATTGTTCAGTGCCGACATCCTACCGGTCATTCTGCCGAGATACTCGCCAAAGAAGGTTACGATGCGGAGCACCCAGATAGGAGCCTTGATGCGCAACATCCATGGATTGCCCAATTCCTTATGGATCAGGTCGCTGAAAGCTTCCGACTGGTAAACTTCTCCATCGCTGAGGAAGTATTTTCTGCCGTTCATACCATGGTCTAGGGCAAGGAAAACTGCCTGCACCACATCCTGAACATACACGAAGGTGATGTCCTGACGCTTGAATCCTACAGCAAAATCCACGTGCTGTCTGATGCTCTGCGCCATGAGGAAATAGTCTTTTTCTCTTGGACCATATACGCCGGTAGGACGCAGGATGATATAAGGGAAATTGTTGCCGATGCTGTCGAGATAGCGCTCTGCGGCAAGCTTGCTCTTGCCGTATGCCGTATTAGGCTTAGGCACATCGTTCTCGCAGATTTCCTGATAAGGCTGCTCCTCGCGGATGGCTCCAAAGATGCTGAGCGAGCTGACGAAGACAAATCGCTTGATGGGCATCCCCAGATGCAGGATGGCATTCACCAGGTGCTTGGTGCCCTCGGTGTTTACCTTATAGAAATCCTCTGCATGCAAACACTTGGTAGCGCCAGCTGCATGCACTATATAGTCGAACTCGTGCGGAGCGAGCTCCTTCTCCAACTCTTCCTCTGAAGAAAGATTGAGGTTGATGAAATGGATGCGCTCGTCTTGCAGATATTTTTTGGAACTGGTAGGGCGAACTGCCGCCCAGGTTTCCATGCCTTGTCGCAAGGCTTCTTCTACGATGTAACTGCCGATAAAACCCGACGCACCCGTTACTAGAATCTTCATTAATTATATATAAAATTGCAATTTCGGCTGCAAAGATACGACTTTTTGATGATTTATCACCATGATTCTGTTCAAAAAGGAGATAAAATTTGAAAAAATAGTGTAGGTTTCTATAAAATGTTGTATCTTTGCATGCATGGAGCAAGTATCGGGTTTTTATTTCCCTCCCTCAGAAACGACTTCTGCGCAGTTCAGCAACATGACAGAAATCTCGGCTAGTGGCTTTAATATCCTTATCCGTGCCAAGCGTGATGGCAGGTGGTGGATCTTGAAGGCGCTCGCTCCCGCTGTGCGCAATAGCGAGGTGTATCAGAGCTTGCTTCAGAAGGAATTCGATATCATGAAGCATGTCCAGCATCCCGGAGTTGCCGAGGTAATGGGTATCGAAGAAGTGGATGGATATGGCAAATGCCTCGTGATGGAATGGATAGATGGAGTGACTCTGGAGGAGTGGCTCCAGCAACATCATTCCAAGGCGGAAAGGGTGCATATCGCCAACCAGCTGCTCGTGGTGCTTGAGTTTGTACACGATATGCAGGTGGTGCATCGCGACCTGAAACCTTCCAACATGATGGTTACCCGCAATGGAAGTGTGCTGAAGCTGATAGATTTCGGATTGGCTGATGCCGACAGTTATGCCGTACTGAAGGAACCGGCGGGAACAGATGGATATGTTTCTCCCGAACAGCAGAAGGGCGGACCTACCGATGTGCGCAATGATATCTACAGCGTGGGCGTTATCTTGGATAAGATGAGGCTGAATTTCTCTTATCGCCTGGGATTGAAACGTTGCCTCCGTCCGTTGGAGGAACGATATCCCAACATGACCGCCATGCGCCAGCATATTCATTCTCTGCATCGCAACCTGCTTGCCTTCTGGATTTCTTCGGGAATATTGGCTGCATGTACTACGGGAGTGGTTATATATAATAAGGTGAATGAGCCTCCTCGTGGATACGATGTGGTGGCAGATTTTAAGGTGGGGAACCTGGCTTATAAGTCGTGGGGTGGTGGAGTCGTATCGGTCAGGGCTGCCAATTCCAAGGATTCCTGCATCGAGGTACCTAAAACGGTGAACTTCCAGGGAATGACCTATAAGATAGATGAAATCGAAAAGAAGGCGTTTGCCAATCAGCCCGATCTGAGGAAACTGGTGTTCCCGGATACCAAGTTCCATGTGATGAAGCAGATGGTGGAGAACAGTCCGAATCTGCACAGCATCTGTTTCCGAAGCGCCTTGCCGCCAGTCATCGGCAACGCCATCTGGAAGACCAGGATTCAGGATGTCTTCAGTGAATCTGATTTCAAGCGTGTCATCCTGTATGTTCCAAAAGGCAGCTTCGATGCTTATCGCAATTCTGCATGGAATCAGTTTGAGAATATCATTGAATATGAATAATAATGCAAATAGCCGCATCTCACATGAGATGCGGCTATTTGCATTATTATATGTATCAATACCATACTTCTATCTGTGGTGATTCCTTGGCATAGCTAGGCATGCACTTACCGATCTTGGCTCCGATGTAGGTTGGGTCGCAGATGTAGAACTTCTTGCCCTTGTACTCGTATGAGGTACCATTCTCTACCGGCTCATGGAAGGCTACGGCTGTACATTCGTGTCCTGGGAACTGGATGAGATGTACATCGAGTCCGAGTATCTCGTGTACCAGATAGGCATAGAAGATGGCGCGGTCTTCGCAGTCGTTCTTAGGATAGTAGAGACTTTCCTCGAAGTAGAAATACTTCTCGCGATGGAACTGCTCATCATCCGTAGCGTATGGGAATCCCATCTGTATGAATCGCAGGATGCGGTTGGCTGCTTCCTGTTCGCCGAGATCCTGTACCTGTGCTCTGATCTGCTTCACCACATCGTCGCGCAGACTCTTATCTACTACAGATGCGGCTACGGTAGGAATATCTATGATAGGATATTCATCGAGCAGCGGCATGACGCCGGTTGGTACTTCGCCCTGCAGGGTGATGCCCGCAGCTTCGTATCTGAATGGCTTGGCTTCATCGCCAATCACGGTCTTGCCGGTGAATCTCAATCCCATGTCCTTACCCAGTTCTGCGCCCTTAGGCAGTTCGCAGGAGCGGAAGGAACCTTCATCCTCTACATTTGGATAGATGTAGTAGCGCTTGCCGTCGATGTTGAGATAAGATTTCTCGAATACGTGCTCCACGTAAGGGATGAGCATCACCACGTGGTTGCCGCACAGGGCAAGGCGTACGTTGTAGCCGCAGTTGGCAAGCACATACTGCGAAGCGATGATCTTCTCATTCTGGCTGGCGTTTGGCATGGCGGTATCGATGTATTTCTCTACGAGCATGGCAGAACCCCAGTCGCTGAGTCCCATCTTGCGTGATTCGGTGGCGAAAGCCTGGGTTACTTCTTTGAGGTCTGATTGCTTGAGATTCTTCCAGTAGTTCACCACATCGTCTGTAGAGCTGATGCTCATGGAAGCGAGTCGGGTTGCCTTTTGCATCTGCAGGGTTGCACCATAGAAGTTGACATCAATGGTCTGCTTGCTTGCCGGAATGCTGACGTGAGGCACGTTTGGCAGGGCAGGCATGACTGGCACGGCTGCTACGGCAGGCATCAGCGGCAGTTCGATACCCGAACCGGTATATTCGATGTCTGGAATATCAGGCTTTACCTCTGGCAGCTTCGGCTTCTTCACCGGTTCTATTTTTGGACGGACGGTAGGAGCCTTTGGATCTGGCTTCTTCGGAGTCTCCGGTTCTGCAGGAGTTTCCGGAGTTACCGGAACGGCAGGAACCTTAGCCAGCGGATCGTCTGGCAGGGTTGGTACCTTCGAGAGGTCTGGTCTGTTTACGAGATCTCCGAATCCGCCTTCCGGAATCAGGATCGGGCTTACCGGCATCTTTGGCTTCACGGTAACCGGTTTCTCCGGCTGTTTCGGAGCTGTATATGTTGGTGGCGTCTTAGGCTTAGGCACCTGCGAGCGCACATCTCCTTTAAACTTCTTGTATTCTTTCCATACGCCTTGCATATACTTATCGTAGTCGGTAAGTATGGTGTTGCGGAACTTGTTGTAATCATCCAGCATCGCCTGTCTTGACTGCTGGAACTGTTTCACAAAGTCATCGTTCTGCGAAAAGCTTGGTGTTGCATGCAAACCGAGCAGCAATATGAAACTGAGAGTAGGATAAATTCTATTCATAATCTGTAATTTTAAGATTTCTACTTTCCGTATTGATAGATATGGGGCAAAGATACGATTTTTTTCTTAATCGCCCAACTTTTTTAAGGAAAAAGGCTCTCCTACCTTAAAATATTGGGAGGAGAGCCTATCTATGTACCGTTCTTAGCGAAGATTCTGTCCCGGAATAGGAGTTGTTTCCTATTTGGTTATGTTTGATAGATGGATTGTCATATCCTAGTTTTTCTATTTGTGCTGCAAAATTACGAAAAACTTTTGAGATAGCATTGGTTCAAATTGGTTCATTTTCAAAGACTGATGAAGAAAATGAAAAAAGAATGATTGAGAGTGGGAAAAAATGTGTATCTTTGCTGCAAAAAAAGAAAGGAATAGAAAATGACAGATAATTATAATCCAGAAGATTTCGAGCGCTTGAAGCAGGAAGTGGAAACCTTGGTGGGAAGATCCGTCAAGACACCTAAAGACTTTGAATTTCTCTCCCGCCAGATAGAGGGCTATACCAACGAGACCATCTCGGTGAGTACCCTGAAGCGTATGTGGGGATATGTGGCTTCGCCATGCAAACCGAGCAAGTATAATCTTAATTTGCTTTCCCGTATGATAGGTTATTCCGACTGGGAGGCTTTTTCGGGTGGAAACGAAGTTATGTCTTCCAGCCGCTTCTTCGTGAAAAGTAAGCTCATAGCGGATGCCCTGCAGAAGGGGGAACAGGTGAGATTGACCTGGTGCCCGGGCAGAGTGCTTACCATCATGTACAAGGGCAATGATACCTTCGAGGTTGTGGATAGCATCAACAGCAAGCTGGCAAAGGGGGATACCTTCACCTGCCCGCAGTTTGTTGAGGATCAGCCGCTTTATCTTTCCAACCTCAGCCATCCCGGCATCCCGCTCTGCAACTATGTAGCAGGTCAGAATGGAGGAATCAAGTGGAATCTGGGGGGGTGATTCTGGACCTTCCTGAAACATAAAGACAAAAAGCAAAAAGCTTGGAATCACGAATGCGATTCCAAGCTTTTTTCATTAAATTCATTGGGGGTTAAGCCTCATGCTGTCTTACGCCCATGCGAGCCTCTACTACGTTTACCACGTAGTCGCCGAGCTTCTCGCATTCCTGGATGATATCCATGTACATGGTACCGATGGCGTAGGTATAGAGATGGTTGTTTACATCGTTGATGTTCTGGCTCTTCAACTGGTTGCGATAGTTGTTGATCTCGTTCTCGATGTTGAAAGAGAGGTTGGCATCATTATCTACCTTATGACCCACCAGGGTGATGTTCATCTGGGTGAGGGCATTATCTGTAAGCTCCATCATCTGGTGCATGTGCTCATATTGAGAAGGAATGAAGTCTTCCTTGCCACGGATGCGGCGGTTGAGGGTGCGGGCTATGTTGAAACAGCTGTCGCCGATACTCTCAATCTCTGAAATCTCACGCAGCATGGCGCGGATCTTCGCCTTGGTCTCATCAGAAAGATGAGAATCGCTCACCTGGTCGAGATACTTCGCAATCTCAATCTCCATGTTGTCGGAGATTCCCTCGTATTTCTCGATGCGGGTATAGAGCTTGATGAACTTGTCGTCGTTGGTCTCGCCCAGGAGTTCCTTCACCATACCGAACATACGCTGGATGCGCTCGGCGAAACAGTGGATCTCCTTCTGAGCCTCCAATACTGAGATTTCCGGAGTCTTCATGATACCACTCTGGATGAAACGCAGACGGAAATCGTCTTCGTCGGCATTCTTCTTAGGACGGATAATCTTGCATACCAGCTTCTCTATCTGTGGGATAAACCATACCAGGATAAAGGTGTTGGAGAGGTTGAACGTGGTATGGAAGGCGGCGAGCACGAACGACAGCTTCGCTGCATTGGCAACGAAGTGAGGATCGGTCTTCTCCATCATGTCGTCATAACCTACCCAGCCGCAGACCAGATGGATGAACGGACGGAATACGCAGAGTATCCACAGCACACCGAAGATGTTGAATACCATGTGCGCCATCGCCGCTCTTCGCGCCTGCGTGTTGGCGGTGAGTGCTGCTACGTTGGAAGTTACGGTGGTACCGATGTTCTCACCCATCACGAGCGCAATACCCTGATAGATAGGCAGTACGCCGGTGGAACAGAGAATCATCGTAATCGCCATGACGGCTGCCGAACTCTGCACACACATGGTCAGGATACTACCAATGATCAGGAAGGTGATGGTAGTCTGGAAACTATGTGGGTCGAAGCTGGAGAAGAACTCCAGAACCGGCTGGTTATGAGCCAGATCCATGTCGATACCGGTTTGGCGAAGCGTACCCAAGCCGAGGAACATAAAGGAGATACCGAAGATGAAGTCGCCTATGATTTTGCGCTTCTTGCTATAGATGAGGATGATGGCGATGAAGAACGCCAGCCACACAAAGTCGGTGATGTTGAATGAGAATCCTGCACTCATGATCCAGGCGGTGAGCGTGGTACCGATATTGGCACCCATGATAACCGAAATAGCCTGGGCAAGGGTGAGGAGACCGGCATTTACGAATGATACCGTCATCACTGTCGTAGCAGTAGAAGACTGTACGGCAGCCGTGATGAGCGTACCCGAGAGTATGCCCGTCAAACGATTGGTGGTCATAGTTCCTAACACATGGCGGAGCTGTGGTCCGGCCATCTTCTGCAAACTGTCGCTCATGGTCTTCATACCAAACATAAGTAAGGCGAGTGCTCCGATAAGCCTAAAAAATATCCAAATCGACATATTATAACTTAATTAATGTTGTCAAAATCATCAAGTTTACGTTTTTTTTCGTAACTTTACGCTCTGTAAGCAATGCTCCGCTTGGGGGCTTGCTCAGGCCCGGTGAACGTCCTCAAGAGAGGTCTTCGTTAGGCTGTAGATTATTAACTTTGTAACATAGTCTTAACAGAAATGAAACAGAAGATACAAATCCGTTGCAAAAATAATAAAAAATCTCAGAAAGTCGAAATCGGAAGCACACTTTTTGATGTTTTTTCTTCATTTGACCTTAAAATGACCCATGGACCGGTGTCTGCGAGGGTAAATAACAAGGTGGAAGGCATGCATTACCGTGTTTATAACTCCAAGGATGTAGAATTCCTGGATATGAACTCTGCGTCGGGTTCGCGTGCCTATACCCGGACGCTTTTCTTTGTACTGTGCAAGGCGGTGCAGGATATTTATCCGAATACGGATGTGGTCATCGATATTCCGGTATCCAACGGATTCTATGTGGATATCCGTCTGGGGCGCCCGGTAGTAGATGAGGATGTGAACATCCTCCGCCGCCGCATGCAGGAGATCATCGACTCCAAGATGCCGATACGCCGCTTCACGGTACCTACCGAGGAGGCTATCGCCCTCTTCCAGGAAAAGGGCGATGTGGAGAAGGTGAAGCTTCTCAGGACTTCGGGTTCCATCTATACCACCTATTATAAAATAGGTGAATATGTGGATTATTATTATGGCACCCTGCTCACCAATACCTCCCAGCTCTATCTCTTCGGGTTGGAGAAGTACTATGATGGCATGTTGCTGCGCATTCCTTCGGTCAGCAACCCGGATGAGCTGGGCGAAATGACCCGACAGGACAAGATGTTTGATATCTTCAAGGAGCATCATCGCTGGCAGGAAATCCTGGGTATCAGAACCGTGGGCGATTTCAACCAGGCTATCGATGCAGGACATGCTACGGATATCATCAATATCAGCGAAGCGCTGCAGGAGAAGAAGCTGGCGAAGATTGCCGAGGAGATTGCCAGCCGTAAAGGGGTGAAGCTGGTACTGCTGGCGGGTCCGTCTTCTTCGGGCAAGACTACTTCCTGCAAGCGTCTGAGCATCCAGCTTGCCGTAAATGGACTGAAGCCTCTGCAGATTTCGCTCGATGATTACTTCGTGGATAGGGATAAGACACCGAAGGATGAGAATGGTGAATTTGATTTTGAGAGTATCTATGCCCTGAACCTCGATCTGCTCAACGAGCAGTTTAATGCGCTCTTCCGTGGCGAGGAGGTGGAACTGCCGAAATACGATTTCCCTTCGGGCAAGAGTGTGAAGAGTGGAAAGATGTTGAAGCTGGAGCCTAACAATGTTCTGGTGGTAGAGGGAATCCACGCCCTGAATCCGGAGCTTACGGCGCATGTTCCTGAAGAGCAGATTTTCCGTGTGTATGCTTCTGCGCTGACCACCATTCTGCTGGATAATCACAATTACATCCCTACAACGGATAACCGTCTGCTGCGCCGCATCATCCGCGACTATAAATATAGAGGTGTATCTGCCCAGGAAACCATCCGCCGCTGGCCATCCGTAAGAGCCGGAGAGAACAGGTGGATTTTCCCATTCCAGGAGAATGCCGATGCCATGCTGAATACGGCGATGCTCTATGAGTTGTCGGTTCTCAAGATGCAGGCAGAACCGTTGCTCCAGCAGGTGCCGGAGAATTGTGAGGAATTTGCTGAGGCTTACCGTCTGCTGAAGTTCCTGAAGTATTTCAAGGGAATACCTTATAATAATCTGCCACCAACCTCCCTCTTGCGAGAGTTCCTGGGCGGCAGCTCATTCCATTATTAGGAGTTAGTGTTTTTTGCCTCACTATGGCACAATATTGCCCTCTGCCAGGGCAATATCTTGCCGTGGTGAGGCAAGATTCGTTATGTCGTGAAGGAGTTTCGAAGATAAGCGCTACTGCTTCATTTTCTTGCGTATCAAGCGCCACTCTCGCTTTTACTCTTCACTCTTCACATCTTGGATGTAAATTGCTGATATTCAATGAGTATTGCGGGTGAAGAGTAGGGGCTTACTCTTCACCACTCTTCACCACTCTTCACCCAGACTTTTTTTGAGGGCGAAATCATTTCAGGAACAACGTTTGGTCTTCAATGATGACCTGCTTCTGTCTTCAATGATGACCAGTTCCCGTCTTCAATGATGACCAGCTCCAGGCTTCAATGATGGCTGGGCTTACTGCGATAAAGTGAAGAGAGGTGAAGAGTGGTGAAGAGTGAAGCTTGACTCTTCACCTGTTTAATGTGTTGATAATTAATGGATTAATGCCCAAGTGTGAAGAGTGAAGAGTAAAAGCGAAAGTGGCTTTCTGTGCAGCCATTTTTCGCTTTAGAGCTTGCTTCCGTAGCAGAGGTCTCCGGCATCGCCGAAGCCAGGAATGATGTATTTGTGCTCGTTCAGTCCCTCATCGATGGATGCACACCAGATGGTAGTCTTGTCCTCCGGGAAAGTCTTCTTGACGTGCTCGATGCCCTGTGGAGCGGCAAGCACGCAGGCTACGTGGATGTGCTTAGGGGTTCCCTTGGTAAGGAGCGCCTTCATACCCATCTCCATGCTGATACCGGTGGCAAGCATCGGGTCAGCGATGATGAGCGTCTTGCCGGTAAGGTCTGGAGTAGCCAGATACTCGATATGAACCCCCACCTCGGTATGCTCCTTGTTGGTATATTCGCGATAGGCACTCACGAAAGCATTGCCGGAGTGGTCGAAGATATTGAGGAAACCCTCGTGAAAAGGCAGGCCTGCACGGAAGATCGTACCGATGACAATCTTGTCGGTAGGGAAATTAACCTGGGCTACACCGAGCGGGGTAGTCACGTCTCTGTTCTCGTAATTGAGGGTTTTTGAAATCTCAAAAGCCTCATACTCGCCGATTCTCTTGATGTTGTTGCGGAAGAGGAGTCGGTTCTTTTGATACTCGCAGTCGCGCATCTCAGCCAGATAGCGGTTGATGATGCAGTTATGCTCGCTCAGATTATTAATTTTCATAAGTCGTAGTATTTATATTCTTGTTATTTCAATCGATGTTTATTCCTGCTGAAATCATCTGTCAAGATGCAGCAAAGGTGTTGCAAAGATAAGGCAAAATCCGGAAACCGCAAAATGTTTTCCGTTATTTTTTCCATCCGGCTTCTTCTGGTGCCATCCATGGGCTTTTATGTGCCTTCTGAACCCCTATATATATAATTAGGTGGAAAATGAATTTGGATGAAGCAGATTTGCGGCGAATATTTGCAAAGTCAATATGGCAAATTATAGATGAATTGGTCGATTTTTTAATTCTTTAACCTAAAAAGATTTTAAAAAGCAAGAATATTATCTAAGAATCTTTGCTATAAAACATATTTTTTGTAACTTTGCGGCGGTTTTGGGAGAATGATGATTTCTTCTGTCAACCAAAGTAAAGAGAAATTATTCACAACTTAAATACATTTAAAATAAAA